>SXGS01073836.1_pt1 | contig 11834 bp, 13 predicted proteins | sample 3174681 | NCBI WGS metagenome assembly SXGS01 (sample SAMN11356861, study PRJNA531348) | freshwater metagenome | isolation source: freshwater sample F1-80 | place: China: Fuxian Lake, Yuxi | collected 2017-12-25 | reverse complement strand
TTTTCTGAAGCTGGCGCAACTGGCCTTCGGCGGCTTCGCGATTGGCGGCTTCCTGTTCCAGCCGTGCATTGGTTTCGGCCAGCGTGTCGCGCGTGGCCGATGCCGCGACCAGGCGGCGACGCACGTCGCGCACCGCGAACCACGCAAGCCCCACCGCGGCCATCGCGCACACCACCAGCAGGCTGCCGAGCAACCACGCTTTCCACGATGCATCATCGCCCCGTGCCTCGACCAGCCGCGTCTGACGAACGCGCATCTCGTCGACCAGCGTGCGCACGTCGTCCATGATCGATTTGCCCGCGTTCAGGCGGGCAATCACCAGTTCGCGATTGCCGCCGGTGCCCAGCGTCAGCGTCTGTTCCGCCGCTGCCATCCGCGCATTGGCCAGCACGCGCAGCCGCGCGACATCGGCCTGTTGCTGCGGATTGTTCACCACCGCGTCCAACAGGTCGAGATGTTCGGGAATGCGCTTCTGTGCCTGAAAATAGGGCGCCAGGAAATCGGCGTCGCCGGTCAAGAGGTAGCCGCGCTGGCCAGTTTCCGCATCCTGCAATTTCAGGAGCACGCGGTCCAGCCGTTCCTGCGCGGTCAGCGTGCGCGCGAAATCGCCTTGCGCACGCTGGAGGTCGACGAACAGCGCGATCGTGCCCGCGACCGCGAGCACCAGCAGCGCGAATCCCGCGACTAGGGCGATCAGCCCGCGATCGATACGCTGTGTGGTCACGAAACCCGCTGGTCCCCGATTAGCGGCTGGAGACGAATGCCCTTCGCTTGGGCTGGCCCGCGCGTCAAGTGCGGGGATATGGCATCCCCCTTCCCCGTTCGCGCTGAGCGTGTCGAAGTGCTGTCCTTTCTTCGCGCCAAGAAGGACAGTGCTTCGACAAGCTCAGCACGAACGGGGTAAGGTTTTCGCGCAAAGAAAAAGGCCGGGCATCAGCCCGACCTGATTCTAATGCCCGTCGTTCGAACTGGGCCCCGGCCTTTGCCGGGGTACGGATATATTCAATTCAGCCGCGATAGCCCGGCGATCGTGCGGTCCACCAGCGGCTTGTCTGCCGCCGCACCGTGCTTGTCGGCGATGATCGAGGTCGCGGCGCGGGCCGCGGCGTGCGCCGCCTTGGCGCGAATGTCGGCGATCGCGCTGCGTTCGGCGGCGGCGATCTTGTCCTCGGCCATCTTGGCGCGGCGGGCGGTCAATTCGGCCGCGTCGACCTCTGCCTTGGCGATGATGCCCTGGGCTTCGGCTTCGGCGTGATGGACCATGTCGGCGGCCTGCGCCTCGATGGTCGCGATCTTCTGCGCATATTCGTCGCGCAGCGCTTCGGCTTCGGCGCGCAGTGCCTTGGCTTCGTCGAGCCGCTGCTTGATCGCCGCGATCTGGTTGTCCAGCCCGCGCGCGATCAGCGACGGCACCTTCTTCCAGATCAGGATGCCCAGGAACACCGCCATCGCCAGCGACACGACGACGGTTGCATTGACCACGCCGAAGATCGCCGGATCGTAATAGGGCGCGGGAACATCGACCTGTTCGACGGTCAGCGCCTGCGCGCCGGTGTTCGGCACGCCCATGCCTTCGCCCTGTGCGGCTTCGGAGAGGTTCGACTGAACCTCCAGCGAACCGGCGGAGAGATTGCCCGGATTAGCCATGCGCCATCGCTGCCTTCACTGCCGAACGCGCATCGGCGTCGGTGACTTCGGCGCCCGAAAGGCGAGCGACGATGTCGCGCGCCGCATCGGCCGCGACGATTTCGATTTCGGCCATCGCAGCCTGCGATGCCCCGGCAATCCGCGCTTCGGCCTCGGCGATCCGCGTTGCGGTCGCCTCATTGGCCTTGGCGGTCGTCGCCTCGCTGTTCCCGGCGGCGGTTGCACGCGCCGCCCCAATCAGCTTTTGCGCCTCTTCACGCGCGGCATTTTCTTCCGCGCGCCACTTTTCCTCGGTCGCATCCGCGGCTGCACGGGCAGCTTCGGCGGCGGCCAGGTCGTCGCTGACCATTTTGTCGCGCTTGTCCGACGTCCCCTGAACCTTGGACGCGATGCCCCGGCCGATGACGAAATAGACGAGCCCGAACGTCACCAGCAGCCAGAAGATCTGCGAGGCGAAGGTTTCGGCGACTTGTGCGATTTGAGGCATGGTTACTTCCTGATCTTCCGCCCGGTCCGCATCCTACGGGATGCGAACCGGGAAATTCGGATGTCGTGTAGGGTTACGCGACGAAGATCAGCAGCACTGCAACGACGAAGGCGAGCAGGCCGAGAAGTTCGGCTGCCGCGAAGCCGATGAACAGGCGACCCTGCTGGCCGTCCGCCGCGCCCGGATTGCGCAGCGCGCCTTCCAGGAACTTGCCGAACACGTTGCCTACCCCGAGCGCGGCCAGGCCTGCACCCACGGCCGCAAGACCGGCACCCAGCATCTTCGCTGCTTCTGCGTCCATGATATTACTCCTTCGGATATTCTGTTAGGTTGTTGTTAGTTGACGAAAAAACTCAGTGCAGATGCTCGGCGTCGTTGATGTAGAGCGACGTCAGCAGTGCGAAGACATAGGCCTGGATGCCCGCGACCAGCAGCTCGAGTGCCGACACGCCGATCATCAGCGCAAAGCTGGGGATGCCGACCAGCAGCCCGGTGCCGAGCCCGGCCTGGCCGCCGGCGACGACGAAGCCGGCCAGCACCTTGAGCAGGATGTGCCCCGCGGTCATCGCGACGAACAGTCGCAGCGCCAGGCTGAACGGGCGGACCATGAACGACACCAGCTCGATCAGGAAAATGAGCGGCAACAGCAGCATGGGCGTGCCGTGCGGCACGAACAGCGAGAAGAAGTGGAAGCCGTGCTTCCAGAAACCGACGATCAGCACGATGCCGAAGCTCATGATCGCCAGCACGCCGGTCACCGTGAAATGGCTGGTCACGGTAAAGGGGTGCAGCCCGACCAGGCCCAGCGGCAACAGGCCGATCAAATTGGCGAACAGGATGAACATGAACAGCGAGAAGACGTAGGGAAGGTATTTGCGGCCCTCCGCGCCGATATTCGCCTTCAGCAGATTGTCGATGAAGCCGGTAAAGCCCTCGACCATCATCTGCCATCGGCCGGGGACGACCTGCTGCTTCATGCCGCCGAGCATGAATGCCCACAGCGCGACCAGCGTCGCCATCATCCACACCGCCGAATTGGTGACGGCGATCTGCTGACCAGCGATCTGGAACCCTTCCCAGACGGTCTGCACCTCGAACTGGTGCATCGGGTCGATCTTGCCTTGCTCCGCCACGCTGCGTTCTAGTCCTTAAGCCATTTGACCAAAGCGCCCGAAATCACTTCGAGCGCTTGTTGGAAAGCCGGATGATGTTCCTGAAGGCGCCCGCGATCCCCAGACCGAGCAGCGCCAGCAGGAGCCACGGGGAGGTGCCCAGAAACCGGTCGAGCACCCACCCGACCAGCGCACCGCCGACCATACCCCCGATCAGTTCGGCGAGCACGCGCTGGCCCAGGCGCTCGTCGCCCTGACCTTTGTCGCGCGCCCGGCCGGACCGGATCGCCTCGTCGGTCTTCGCCTTGTCGAGCCGCTGGTTGAGCGACGTGATTCGGGCGTCCTCCGGGAGGGGGTCTAGTCCGGGCTCTCGCTCTGTCATCGTGCACTCCCGCAAAACCGTATCCGGCGCGGCCATGAACAGATGACGAAACGAAGAGCCCGCCAAGGCGCGGCCCGTTTAGAAACGGTCCCCCTTCGAGTCAACCTTGCCAGCGCACGTCCGATCGTCGCATTGGACACGCTATGTCGCCTACTTGCAACAGCCTGCGCCTAGTCGCCCTGCCCGTCGTCATGCTGGTCGCGGCATGCGGGGAAAGCGTCGATGCGGACAACGCCGCCGGACAAGTCGTGAACGGCGCGGATGCCGTAGCGTCAGCGGCCACGCCGCCGAATAGCGAACCCGGTCGCGTGATCCACACCATCGCCCCCGCGGCGCGCGCACATGCCGGACTGGTCGCGCTGCTCGATGCCGATGCGGCCCGCGGACGCGCGGTGATGGAAGCGGCGGCAAAGGGTTCGCAAGCATCGCGCGGCTGGCGAAAGGACTGGCGCGTGACCGCTGAGACCAACCGCCTGATCGCGGTCGCCGCCGAACGCGTCGCACCGACCGCGACCGGAACCATGCTCCGCACCGACGCGGTGCTGTGGGATACACGCGGCGAGCGCATGCTCACCGCCGAACGCCTGTTCACCGATCCGGTCGCGGCACTGGCGCTGATCGAGTCCGGATTTTGCGAAGCGCTGGAGGCCGAACGCGCACGGGAACATGGCTTCGACCGTGCGCGCAGCCCCTGCCCCGGCGTGGAAGCCGGTCATTTCGCGTGGGAAGCGGATGGCGGCGCGCTGATCTCGCGGCTGTCGACGCATTTCGCGGCTGAGGGATTGGGCGAAGCCGGACCGGGCTATCGCATCGCGGTGCCGGTGGGCGATGAATTGCTTCCGCTGATCCGCACCGAATATCGCGCCGACTTCGCGGCGGGCGAATAACCCCACCCCACTCCCAAACATCCGTTGGTGTCGAGTAGGCTTCGAGCTTGTCGAGAAGCCGTATCGAGACAGGCCCTCCGAAACCACTCTCCCCTCGATACGCCTTCTCGACTTCGCTCGAAGGCTACTCGGGACAAACGGAGGGGGATTCCGCGCATCGCCACCCCACCCGTTCTTCCCAAGCGAAGTAGTACCAACAAAATAAGGCCGGAGCTTCCGCCCCGGCCTCTCGCATCACTCAACTCTCTCGCAGCCCCTCACACACAACGCGGATCGCGCTGCGGCGGGCCGTTGCCGCGCGTCTGCCACGATCCGTCGGGGGCCTGATATTTTTCCCCCGGCGCCGTGCGCGCGATCAGGTTGCAGCCCGATACGAACGCGAATTGTTCGACCGAGGCCGAATTGGCCGCACGCTTGGTATAGGCCGCCTTGCGCCGGATATTGATGTCGTTGACCATCGATTGCAGCGCGGGCGTCGCCGAACCGACGATCCCCAGATAGCCATCGACCTTGTCGCCGACCTGTCCGGCTTCGCGCGCGGCTTCATAGGCCGGGTCGCGCTGGGCGTGCGCCACGCCGACCGCGCCGGTCGCGACCATCGTCGCAGCCCCCAGCGTCATCAGCATTTTGGTCACCTTACGCATCAGAAAATTCCTCGATTCTGTTCGATGAGGGCCTTTGCCTCACCATCCAATCTATACACCACTTCCTGGGTGATGTTGATGTTCAGGTTGATCTCGATCGGCTTGTCGGGCGCGTTTACGGTCACGCATCCGCCCAATCCGGTCGATCCGACCGCGGCCAGTGCGACCGCCATCCATCCTTTCCCAGTTCCTGAACAGCTCATGGCATTTCCTCGCTTTCGGGGGGCTGAACGGGTTCGCCCGTTTCGGTTTTGCGACGAACCGCGTCGGGCGGATCGTCCTGATTTTGCTGGCGTTCCTGCGCATCGAGCAAGGCGGGCAGGTTGCGTTCGATCAACCGCGTCGGATCGTAATAGCTGCGCACCGAATCGAGCAATTGCCGAAACGGTGCCTTGATCCTGAGGTTGAACACGATCGGTAGCCGCGCCAGCCGCCGGGTGATGAAGTTGGAACTCGCGCCCTCGCCCTGGCTGACGCCGGCAAAGCGGATCGCGGTCACCATTTCGCCCGCGATCGGCCCGTCGATGTTGATCGTCAGATTCTCGTAATCGAGCGATTTGAGCGCATCGAACGCAAAATTGCCCCAGGTGCCGAGGTTTTCCTGACTGATTTCGCCGACATAGGCGACATTGCCGCCCCCGGTCCGCGCGGTCAGCCGCCCGCCCTCGATCCGGCCACCATTTTCGTCGAAGATCATCGGCAACTCGCCGTCGAAGGTTCCGGTGACGAGCAGGTTGTCGAATTCGAACTGCTGGACGAACTGCGCGGCGTCCACCCCCTCGACCCGGAAGGTCATTCGCCGCTCGCTGGGTTGCGAGAAATCGAGGTGCGTCGGCTCAAGGATCATCCTGCCCCCGGCCAGCGGCCATTCGCCGCCCAGCACCTGCACCTTCTGATCGCCGACAAGCTGATAGCGCACGATGCCGTTTTCGACCGCGATCCCCGGATTGACCACCGCGATCGCCGCCGACTGGTCGGGTGCGGAGACGAGGCCGAGCAGGTCGGTGAATTCGATCTTGCCGGAAATGCCCTCCACCGGTCCGAACGCGGCGGCCAAGTCCATATCTTGGGTCGAAAAGACACCGGTCGACGTCACGGCTTGCGGCGACCAGGCGATCCGCGCGTCCCCCGCGACGCTCCCCTGCACATCGGCGATCACGCCGAAGGTGAGGCGGGTCAGCTCGTCGGGCTGAAAATCGTCGCCGAACGCGATGCCGGTCACATCCAGATTGGCCTCGCCCGCGCCCAAGCCCAGATCATGGACGATATCGACATCGGCGACCTTTACCCGCTTGTCGGGGTGAACCAGCACACCGGTCGCGCGGATATCATTGCCGCGCAGGGTCAGCGCGACATTTTCGCCACGAAGCGGCACGAAGCGTGGATCGGGTGCGGCATCGGCGACCATCAGCGCGCCGCCGACGCTGAGCAGCCCATCGGCCAGCGACCAGTCGCCCGCCGCTTCGGACAGCAGCAACGGCACATTGCCGATCCGCCCGCTGGCGTCCGCATAGGCGCCGTCGATCCGCCCGCCCGCAACCCGCCCGTCGAGCGTAGCGATGTCGAGCTGCGACACCCGGTCGCTATTCCCCAGCCGCGTCTCCACCCCGGTCAGGGCGAAGCGATTGTCGGTCAGGAAATAGCGCGCCGCCTGCGTCGCGATCGTCACCGGATTGCTGCCCAGCCGCCCGCCGAGCCGCGTATTGGCGATCCGCATCCCGCCGCCGAGCGACCGGCCGTCCACGCGCACCATCGCCGTGCCCTCAGGACAGACCGTCATTCGCGACGCATCCAACGTCAGCGCCGAGACTTCCAGCCGCTGAAACGCGACGGGCACGCAGCCCGGATTGACCGTCAGCGCAGTGCCCCCGCCCCAACGCGCATCGATCGGCATCGCCAGCCCATCGACACGCCCGCCTGAGAAGGGCCCCGACAAGGTCGCGCGCGTCGTGATCCGGGTGCGGCCATCGGCGGTCGCGGAAAAATCCACAGGAGTCATCGCCAGCGCTGCACCATTGGCGGCATAGGGCGACAGGATCGCAGTGCCCGTCACCGGCGCATAGGGTGCCGCCTGCGACACCCGCACCACGCCCTGCGGCAATCCACCGCCTGCCAGCGTCAGCAATCCGTCGAGCGTCATGCCCGGTCGTGCATCACCGCCCCAGCGATAGCGCACCCCCTTCCCATCAGACACGGTCGCACGCGCGCCGCTCGCGGCATTCGCGTCGAGCCGCGCGAGCCGGAATTCGCCCTCGCCGCCCACCAGCCGCGCCTCGATCTCGCTGGTCAGGTCGAACCGCCGTCCCGCCGCGACCAGCGCGCGGCCCAATGCGTCGGCCAGCGGCGCGACCGGGGTTCCTTGCGCCGCCGACAATGACGATGCGATCCGCCGGACGCTGGCGGGTGCCAAACTCGCGCCCTTCGCCGCGACCCCGCCCTGCCATGCCAATCCGCGCGTTCCCGCCCGGTAGCGCCCGTCGATCGCCAGCGAAGCTCCGCTCACGCCCTCGACCGCAAAGCCGCGCGACGCCAGATCGACCGTGCCCGTCGTCGCCTGCGCCGCGCCCGAAAAGCTGATCGTACCGCTGATGCCGTCCACCCGCTGCACGCCCATCGCGACGCGCTGCGCCTGCACCCGCGCCTTGCCTTGCCAGCGATCGAGCGCCTCGCCCAATGTCGCGTCGAGCGCGATCTCGACGAACCGCGCCTGCGCCTCGCCGCATCCGAACGCCGCCGCGCGCAGCGGGCCGTTCAATGTCGGGCGTGCATCCTCGATGGTGATGGCCGCGGTCGTCGCGACACGCTCACCAATGCAATTGCCGATCTCCAGCCGTTCCGATACCGCCGCCGCGCGCCCCGAAAATCCGTCATTGAGCCGCCCCGCACCCGCCAGCTTGACCCCGACCAGCCCGTACGGCGTCTCCAGCCGCATCCGTGCGTCGGCGACATCGGCATTGATGTCGGGCAGCGAAAACGGCTTGCCCGAAGGCGGCGGCAGCAATTTGTCGATTTCGCCCAGCGCCAGCTTGCCATCGACCAGCGCCCCGCGCAGCCGGACTTGCCCGGCGCGAATCCCCGTCACCTCGATCCCGCCAAGATCGACGCGGGTCTGCACCTCGACCCAATCGGCGACCAGATCGGGCGCTGCCGGGTCGCCGATCACCAGGTCGGTCAGCCGCTGAGTGCCGAACCCGATTTCGTCGATGACATAGCTGGCCTCGACATCGCGGGCCGCGAGTTCGGCTTCGACGAAATTCTCCGCAATGCCGTAACGCTGGGTCCACACGCCGATCATCGCCGCCAGCGATACGCCCGCAAAGGCGAACGCGACCTTTCGGCGACGCGACATCGGGGGCCAGGCAATCCTGCCTTTGCGGATCGCCTCTCCCAAATCTTCCGGCTCGTCGCTCAACCGCGAATACTTCCCTCTCGACACGATGCGCCTTCGTCACGACCGCAGCGCTCAACGTCAAGCACTTGCGATTGCACGACGCAGTCGCCTCGCTTAATCCTTCCCCCGGCATGAACGTTCCCGAAACCGGCAATTCAGGTCACCGCCAGCGACTGCGCGCGCGATTGTTCGAGCGCGAAGGCAGCGGGCTGCTCGATCACGAGCTGATCGAATATCTCCTCGCGCTCGCCATCCCGCGCAAGGACACCAAGCCGCTGGCCAAAGCTTTACTGCATCAGTTCGGCGGCATCGGCGGCGTGATGGCGGCAGATGCGGAGGCGCTGATGCGAGTCCCCGGCATGGGCGAAACCTCGGTGGCGGCGATCCGCATCGCCCATGCGACCGCGATGCGGATGCTGGCGGCGCGGGTGGCCGAACAGCCGATCCTGTCCAATTGGCAATCGCTGATCGACTATCTTCACGCCGACATGGCCTATCAGGTGACCGAGCGTATCCGCATCCTGCACCTGAATACCGCCAACCGCCTGATCCGCGACGAGCTGGTGGCCGAAGGATCGATCGATCAGGCCGCACTTCAGGTCCGCGAGGTCATCCGCCGCGCGATCGATCTGGGCACCGCATCGATGATCCTGGTCCACAACCACCCCAGCGGCGACCCCAAGCCCAGTCGCGCCGACATCGACCTGACCAAGGCGATCGTCCAGGCGGGCAAGCATCTGGGCATCGCGGTCCACGATCACGTCATCATCGGCGCCAGCGGGCATTCGAGCATGCGGGCGATGGGGCTGCTTTGATCGCGAACTGATCCAGATCAACGGCGATTGAAAATCATGCCGTTTTGCGGCAATATCGCCAGCGTTCGGGGGAACAGGGCTTTGGGGAGCTGAGGGATGCCGCGCGCACCCGATCCATCCGCTTTCGCGACCGACGCAACGACCAATACCGCTCGCGCTGGTTGGCTATCGCGTTTTTTCGCAGGGTTACGCAAATTCACCTACGATGTGCTGGTCGCGCATTTCCCGACCCTGGTGGTCGCCGCCATTCCGCTACTGGGGATTTACGGCTGGCAAGTTCGCGAAGGCAATGTGCCCGGCCCCGACATACTCCGCCCCACCTCCACCAAACCGACCGTCGATACCCCGCCCCGCCCCGAAGGATTCGGCTCGGTCGAACTGATCGATGCCGATACGCCCGCGGGTCGACAGGCGGCACGTATCCATGTCGCGGTGCTGGGTCGGCTGGCAGAGCCCGAACCGCCGCTTGCCGCCGCGCATCTCCGCTACCGGCTCAGCAGGCTCGATTCCGCATCCGGCGGGCGCAGCCGCGTGTCGCTCGACTGGATGGTCGCGCCTTCCGGGGCAACGGATTGGACGCCGTGCCCGCCGGTCGAGATCCGGTTCGCCAACGACGCCGGGCTCGCAGCCGCGATCGCGGATCGACTGAACAATGCCATCAACGGGTCGCGTATCGCAGGGAGGGTGACATGCAATTGAGATCTGGTCGAATGACGGTCCTGGGCCTTGGCACGGCATTGCTGGTGGCGGCGTGCGGGGAAGCACCGATCGACAATGCGGCGGCGACCGGTCCAGACGCCGCCATCCCCGACAATACGCCCCCACCATTGCCCGGCGCGACCGCATCGCCTGCTGTGGAACCGCCCGCTGCCGCGACGCCCGCAGCCATGCCATGCCCCGATGGCGCGCAATGTTTTTCCAGCCTCGTGCTTACGCCGGCACCGATGACGTTGATGCGCGATGAACGGCGGCTCATCGTTCGCGGCAACCTGACCATCGCCAATCGCGACGCCAATCCGATTTCGATCGCGCTGCTGCCTTCTCCGATCGTCATGAACCTGAACAATGGCAGCCAGGTCGACGTCAATCTGGGTCGCGAAGGGGATCATGGCGGACTGAACCTGTGCCCGCGCGACGGCGCAAGATGCTTCGATGAGAATCCAGATATCTTCCGCCAGATCACTGCCAACGACAGTGCCGCTCAAGTCAATCTGTCGTTCGGCAGCTATGTGGTGCCGACACAGATCCCGACTTTTCCCGACATCACGGCAGGCACGATGACGATGCGGCTCTATATCGTCCCGGCCGGCGAAACCGGCAGAGCAGTGGACGTCTCCGTCCCCGTCAGGATCGAAAACCGGATCCGGTGACATACTAAACGGCCCGCCCGGCATGGGTTGCCGGACGGGCCGCAGATGCCTCACCCCCAACAGAGGGGCAGTCGGACGCGTCGCTTAAGACGCGCTGGGGGCGAGGAAACCGGTCAGTTCTTCCTTCGAGACACCCGAACTTTTGTCGGCATCGGCCTGAGCGAAGGCCTGGCCGATCCAGCTCTGGGTTTCGGGGGCATCGGGCTGGAGACCCGGTTCGCTGGCCGAACGCAGTGCCACCATCCATTCACCGAACTGTTCTTCGTTCAGCTCGCCCGACGAATCCTTGTCATAGGTCGCGAACTGGGTTTCGACGAGTTGCTCGATCTGTTCGGGAGTCGCCGCACCGCTGGTCGATGCATCGGCGCTGACGGTCGATTCCGCCTCTGCCTGGACATCGCTTTCGGGCGCAGGGGTCATGGTCTGGTCAGGTGCGGGCGCAGTATCCTGCGTCATCGGCGTGTCCTGACCACCAGTTGCGTCCTGAACCGGCATGTCCTGAGCAAGTGCAGGCGAGGCAATGGCCATGGCACCCGCGAGAAAGGCATATTTCAACATGGGATTTCTCCTGTTATGGGCGGGTCGCATTAAAGGATGCGCCCCTGAAATACTGTGGCGTGATTGTCACGTTGCAACCACAATGTGGGGTTATGAATGCTTCAAACCAGTATTTGGTGCATCGATTAGCCCCTGCTAAGGCGCAGTTCGTCACGGAATCGCCCGATTCCTGCGATGAACCGATATTCAGCTTGCCAAAAATGAGGTTGCCCGATGGTCCCCCGCTACGCCCGCCCCGACATGGTCGCGATCTGGGAGCCCGCCACGCGCTTCCGCATCTGGTTTGAGATCGAGGCCTATGCCGCGCAGGCGATGGGCGAAGTGGGGATGATCCCGCAGGCCAGTGCCGATGCGATCATGGCGGTGCTGGAGGGCGACACGCTGGGCGAGATCGACGTCGAACGGATCGACGCGATCGAGGCGGTGACCAAGCATGACGTGATCGCGTTCCTGACCTGGGTGTCGGAAAAGGTCGGGCCGGATGCGCGCTTTCTGCATCAGGGGATGACCAGTTCGGACGTCCTGGATACGGCATTGGCGG
>SXGS01221874.1_pt1 | contig 11835 bp, 7 predicted proteins | sample 3174681 | NCBI WGS metagenome assembly SXGS01 (sample SAMN11356861, study PRJNA531348) | freshwater metagenome | isolation source: freshwater sample F1-80 | place: China: Fuxian Lake, Yuxi | collected 2017-12-25 | reverse complement strand
CCAGCGGCGGAAGGTGTCGGCCGAGGCGTCGGCGGGCATCGTCGGCAACGCCGTGAACACGCGCAGGAAGACCTCCTGCACGAGATCCGAAGCCGAGATGTCGCGCCGCAGGCGGGCGCCTGACCGTCGCTCCACGTAGCGATGCAGACGTTCGGCGTGGGCAGCCACCAACGCAGCGCGCGCGCGTTCGTCCCCGGCAGTGGCACGTTGCAAGAGCTCGTCCATGTCAGGGGCTCTCGACGCGCAAGGCGTGGATGGTCGCGGTCATGCCGGCCAGGCTGGGCAGGCGAATCGCGAAGTAGCGCCACGCGGCGGCGGTCGTCGCCATCGGCGGCGTGGTCAGTTGCGCCACTTCGCGGCCATCGACCGACAACGTGCTGCGGCCGCCGTCCGGCGTCGGGACGTGGCGCAGGCGAACGACGCTGCCGTCGGCAAGCCGCGGGAACGACGTCGACTGCAGCATTCCCGCACGGTTGATCAGCTGCATGCTGTAGTGGCCGATTCGCCATGCGATTCGCTCGTCGTGCGTATCGAAGCCGGGATGAGTGCCGAGCACGATCTGCAGCGAGCGTTCTTCTTTGACGTTATTGCAGCGGAACGTCAGTTCGATGTCGACCGCAGTCCGCGCCGGCTCCATTCGCACGGGATGGTACGCGATGAGTTCGCCCGAGAAGCTGCCCTCGTAGCCGTCCAGAGCAACCGCGCCGTCGTGGAAGCGCACGCGCTCATCGACCCCCAGTTCCTCGCGAATCGGGCCACGCACCACCAGCGTGCGCAGCTTCTTGGGGACGAGGTCGCTGAGGTCGAGTCGCAAAGGTCCGATCGGCAACGTCGGCAACGGCATGCGCACCAGCCGTAGCCCGACGTCGAGGCCAGGATCGTTGTTGATGAAGGTGCGCTCGTTGCGCAGCGACAAGTCGTCTGGTGTGACCGAGTAGATCGAACCGCCGCAGACGGCGAATTGTTTGGTGCCGAGGTTGCGCATCGCGTTCGCCGGCAAGCACAGTTCGCGCATGGAACCGGCCAGTTCGTGGATGCCGAACGGCGAACAGTCTGCGGCCGGCGACTCCCGGTACTCGAGCAGCAAGCTAGGGCCGACAGTCGACCAGTAGTTGCGCGACAAGCGCCCGTCGCACCAGAAACCCCACGGCCAAGGGCGACCGTCGGCACCTTGACCGGCGCGGCGCCACTGCTCTGGCGTCGGCAGCGCAAGGAAACAGCCCGACCCGTTGCGTACTTCCCGTTCGTTGAGTCGCGCCAGCATGCGCGTGACGCTGTCCCACGTCGGTCCTTTCAGCACCGGTCGCCCGGCGGCGAGTTCTTTCTCGTCGGCGGGAGTCGGGGCGTCGCCGGACCAGAGCAACCAGTCGGCGGTCCGCAGCTCACGCTGCGCAATTGCGAACCCGTCATGCCAGGCAAGTTCGTCGCGATCGGGTTCCATGGCCGTACTGTCGGCGACGGCGCCGAAGCCGGCATGCACCTGCCGAAATCCATCGGCGAGCGCCGCCGCGGGCAGGAAGCTGACGTCGATGCGATGTTCGGCGGGCAGGGCCACCGCGTGCCGCCGCACCAGCAACGGCAGCACGACCGGAGTGCGATCGGCGAGCTTGGCGTGCAGGAGCCAACTGCCTTCGGCCACGCGTACGGAGCTTGGCGCGTTGCCGAGGTGCACCGCGGTTGCGTCGGTGGCGGCCGCAAAACCTGAGGTGCCGTCAGGGCCCTCCACAGCCGGACACAACACCAGCGCAGCCGGACCTTCGGCACAAGCTACGGACAGGGTGGCGAAGGCGTCGAGCAAGTCGGCGTGCCGGCCGTCGTCATCGACGCGAAGCAAGCGTTCTTGCGTGATCGCCAGGGCATCGCGGCGGGTGACGGCGCCGCTGCCCGCCAACAGTTCGCGGATCCGCGCGGCCAACTGGTCGGCACGGAGTCGGCGGGCCTTTGGATGGCCTGGGTCGATCGACAGACATTGCTCGATCTCACTTTCGATCGTTTCGTCCAGGCGTCGAGCGGTCATCTGCAGCGTTCGCAGTTCACGTTCGCGGGCAACGGCCTGGCTGTCGAGCGCGGCGCCCGTGGCATGGAGTCGGAAGGTGCGCAGGTCCGTGGCGAGGTCCAACGCCGACCGCGCAGCGGCGTCGCGTTCGAGCAACCAGCCGTCGACCATGTCGAGCTTGGCGGCGATCGTGCGTTGCGGCAGCAAGAAGGCGAAGTGCACGACGACGGCGACGATCGTGAGCAACAGGGTCGCGATGCTTGCCGCGGCCCAGCGGTTCCGGCGCAGCACCATCGCCAGCCGCGCCGGCCAGCCGTGCGGTCGTGCGCTGATCGGCCGATAGGCCAGGAAGGCGTCGAGGTCCGCCGCCATCGCCGCGGCGTCGCGGTAGCGGTCCTTGGGCCGGGCCTGCATCGCCTTCTGGCAGATGGTCGCGAGATCGCGCGGGATCGTCGGGTCGAGCGTGCGTGGTGCCGGCACCTCGCCGCGCAGGATGCGGGCGATCGTCGCCGTTCGCGACAACGTTGCGAACGGCGTGCTGCCGCACAGGCACTCGTAGGCCGTCACTCCGAGTCCGTACACATCGGTGCGCTGTTCGATCGGACCGAGTGTTGGCTCGATCTGTTCGGGCGCCATGTAGTCGAGCGTGCCGAGCGACTCGGACGTCATGGTGAGTTCCGAGCCCTCGGTCAGGCACGCCAGTCCGAAGTCGAGCAACATCGGCCGGCCGGCCGCATCGACGAGCACATTGCCGGGCTTCACGTCGCGATGCACGACGCCGTGCAGGTGGGCGTGGTGCAACGCGGTTGCGAGGTCGCGCAGCAGCGACGCCATCGCGCGGAAGTCACCGCGCAACGTGCCCGCGCGCACGACTTCGCGCAGCGAGCGGCCGTCGACGAACTTCATCGCGAAGAACGGCACGTCGCCATGCACGTCGGCCGACAGGATCGGCACGATGTGCGGATGGTCGAGGCGACCGATGACCTCGACCTCGCGCGCGAACCGTTGGCGCGCCAGCGGCGACAGGCTGCCGCGGCGCAGCAGCTTCACTGCGACGCGGCGTCCCGGCACCGAGACCTGTTCGGCGAGATACACGATGCCCATTCCGCCTTGGCCGAGCACGGGTCCGAGCCGGTAGTCGCCGAGCACCGCGCCGGCTTCTGGCAGCGACGCGCCGAGGCGTTCCAGGGCAGTGGCCAGGGCGCCGGGGCCGACGTCCTGGTCGAAGTGCCGCGCCGCTTCACGCAGCAGTGCTTCCGAGTCGTGGCGTCGCTCCGGGTCCACAGAACGATCATAGGCACCCACGGCGTCGGAGCGATCGGCCGGCTAGAAGTTGCCGATGCGGCCGTGCACGCCGTTGGTGGTGGAGAACCCGAGTGCGTTGACCGCCGGGAACTCGAACGTGGCCGCCGTCGTGAACAGGTCGAGGCCGACCACAGAGGCCAGGTTGGGCAGGGCCACCGAGTACGGTTGGACAGGACCGAACCCGACCCAGGGCATCAGTAGGTCCGGGTTCGTGTGCAGCAAGCAGCCCGGAGCGCCGAGCGAGGTCAGATCGAAGCCCGGGTTGGTGAACCCGACGGCCGCGACGCCAAGGACGACATTGGCCGGGATGGCCTGGATCTGCAGGTCCCAGTTGGTGCCGATGCGCGGGCGGCTCAGGCCGATGACCCGTGCCGCGCCAGACTCGGGGGACGCCGTCGACACTGCCGCTGGTGGTGCGGTCGCCAGATCGACCGAGCCTGGATCCAGCGAGATCCCGGGCGCGCTTACGCCGACCAGGGTGGCGGAGCCGTAGGGGCTCGTTGCATTGCCATCGATCTGCACGAACACCATCGTGCAAAAGCCGAAGCTGAGGTCGAGTTGGAACTGCAGCGTGCTGCGGTTCTGTGCCAGCGGAATGGAGTAGTTCTCGACGTTGTTCCAAGAGATGTAGAGCACGCCGGCGTTCTCTTCCGCCGTCACGGCGCCACTGCCTGGCTCCGATGGGTTGTAGTCGTGCCACGCATAGAAGCCGCCGCGCGTGCTTTGCAGGAACCCATTGGCGGTCGGCATGTAGTCGTTGGTTCCGGGGTAGTTGATCGAACCGGTGCCGAAGAAAACGATGCCGTTGCCGCTGATCGACAAGGTCGCGATGGGCCCATAGGGCGTCGGCAGCGGCGATGACGGTGTGTAGGTGACGACGCCGTCGTCGCCGGTGGCCAACACGGTCGCTGCGTCTGTCGGTGGCCAGAAACTCGCGGCGGCGGTTCCTGCCACCCACAAGCCGGTGTAGCCACTGCTACCGTTGGGGATCAGGGCCAACGAGTTGCCGGTCAGCGCCGGTGCTGCCATTCCTGCTTGGGCGAAGTGTTGGTAGACAGAGTTGTGGCGGTTGCCACACGGCGTGCCGACGTTCGTGTTGCTCGCCATCGTACAGCCGCCACCGCCGAACGAGTACCGCACCTTGCCGCGCCAGAGGTTGCCGGCGGTCGGCAGTCCGTGGTTGACGGCGAACGCATAGTTCTTGGCGACGCCGCAGTTGATCACGAGGTTGGCGTCGCCGCCGATCCAGGTGCCGAGCTGGTTGATGCCGAGGTCGCACGCGACGGTGGACGGTGTGGCGGTGCTGGCGGTGATGTAGAAGCCTTGGACCGCGCCGGGTGCGATCGTGACGGCCAGATCCAGCGGGATCGGCGTGAGTCCGCCGAACCAATCGGTGTGCACGACGTTGGCCGTCCCGAGCAGCGCCCAGGCGGCCGGGTTGTTTTCGTTGCCGGCCCAACCGCCGACTCTGCTGTAGACCTCGAGCGACGCCGTGCCGGCGTTGAAGAACAGCTGCTCGAGCCCGAACACGGTGATCGGTGCAGGGGTCACGTTCACGACGTCGAACATCGTGCCCTTCCTGGCCAAGGTGCCGGTGTAGCCGGTGCGGATGTCGAAGCACTGGGCAAGGGTCGCGCTGCACGGCAAGGCGCCGAACACGGCGAGAAGGGCGAGCTGGCGTAGACAGCTGGAGTGGAGGGAATGGCGCATCGGACTGCCTCGTGATGAGGCCCGCTGGAGGAGCGGGGTGGTGGTGGTGGAAGGCCGGCAGCCCGTTGGCCACCGCAACGGCTGCGTGGTGCGCGCCGTCATTCCCCATGGCCACAGCGCCGCTGCGCCCGTGACGAAAAACGTGAAAATCGCGCGGCCGAGCGCGGCGTCAGCGACGGGCCGCCGCGCGCACCGCTGGAGCCGGCGCAATCGTGATCGCGACGACCGCAATGCGTAGGATCCGGCTCCCCATGCTCAAGTTCGTCTCGTTGTGCGGGATCGCCGTGTTGCTGGCGCTCTGCTTCGCCTTCTCGCAGAACCGGCGCGCGATCAACTGGCGGCTCGTCGTCAAGGGACTGCTGCTGCAAGCCGTGCTCGGCTTCACGTTCCTCTACTGGAGCGCCGGCAACGAAGCGTTGCAGTCGGTCGGCCGCGGCGTCAACTCCGTGATCGATCTCGGCCAGGCCGGCGCCCGCATGGTGTTCGGCTCGCTGGCCACCGGCGGTGGGGGCATCGGGTTCGTGTTCGCCTTCCAGATCCTGCCGACGCTGATCTTCTTCAGCAGCCTGATGGCAGTGCTCTACCACCTCGGCGTGATGCAACTGATCGTCAGCGGCATGGCGCGTGTCACCGCCCGCCTGTTGGGGACCTCGGGCAGCGAGTCCTTGTCGGCGTGCGCGAACGTGTTCGTCGGGCAGACCGAGGCGCCGCTGTTGGTGCGGCCCTTCCTCCGCAACATGACCATGAGCGAGATGCACACGATCATGGTCGGCGGCTTCGCCACGATCGCCGGTGGCGTGTTCGCGGCGTATGTCGGCTTCGTCGGCGGCGAAGACCCCGTGCGGCGCGCCGAGATCGCCGGTCGCCTGATGGTGGCCAGCGTCATGGCGGTACCGGCGGGGCTCATCTGCAGCAAGCTGCTGTGGCCGGAGACCGAGAAGAGCGAGACGATGGGCACCGTCTCGAAGATCGCGTCGACCAAGCAGGGCAACGTCATCGAGGCCGCCGCCGTGGGGGCCGGCGATGGCTTGCACCTGGCCCTCAACGTCGGCGCCATGCTGATCGCGTTCCTCGGGTTGCTGGCCCTGATCAATGCCGCGCTCGGCCTCGTGCATCAGGACTTGAGCCTGCAACTCCTGCTCGGCTTCGTGTTCTGGCCGATTGCCGCCGTCATGGGCGTGCCGTGGGCAGACATCAACGAGCTGGCGCAGTTGATCGGCACCAAGCTCATCGCGACGGAGTTCGTCGCCTACCAGGATCTCGGCAAGATGGCGGCCGCGCAGTCCGTGTCGCCGCGCACCGTGATGATCGCCAGCTTTGCGTTGTGCGGGTTCGCCAACTTCAGCAGCGTTGCCATCCAGATCGGCGGACTCGGTGCGATGGCGCCAGAACGCCGCGGCGATCTCGCGCGCCTCGGCCTGCGGGCGATGTTCGGCGGCGCCATCGCCACTTGCATGACGGCGTGTGTGGCGGGAGTGCTCGCCAGCGAGCGTGCGTCGTGAGCGGGGCCAATGCCGAACGGCAACGGATCGAACGCGCCGTCGCCTTCCTGCAGGAACGGGTCGGGACGGCGATGTGGAACGGCATGCGGCTCGGCCTCGTGCTCGGCAGCGGACTCAAGGACTTCGCGGCGCAGGTGCAGCAGGCCACGACGATCCCGTTCGCCGAGATCCCGGAATGGCCGGTGCCGCACGTCGAAGGCCACGGCGGCGCGCTGGTGGTCGGCACGGTGGGCGGCACCAAGGTCGCCTGCCTGTCGGGCCGCGTGCATCTCTACGAAGGTTGGTCGCCGTCCGAGGTCGTGCGCGCCGTGCGCACGCTGCGCTTGCTCGGCGTGCCGTCGTTCCTGCTGACCAACGCTGCCGGCGGCATCGCCGACGACATGGCGCCCGGCGACCTGATGGTGCTGCGCGACCATCTCAACCTGACCGGGGCTTCGCCGCTCACCGGCGCGCACGAGCCGGCGTTCGGGCCGCGTTTTCCCGACCAGTCGCGGGTCTACTCGCCGCGGTTGCGGGCGCTGCTCGACACCGTCGGCCAGCGCCTGCGGCCCGGTGTCTACGCCGGCCTGCTCGGCCCGTCGTACGAGACGCCGGCGGAGATCCGCATGTTGCAGCGGCTCGGTGCCGATGCAGTCGGCATGAGCACGGTGCACGAAGCGATCGCGTTGAACGCGATGGGGGCAGAAGTCGCGGGCTTGTCGTTGGTGACCAACCTGGCCGCCGGCATTTCGCCGGTGCCGTTGGCGCATGCGGAAGTCGTCGCTGCGGGCAAGCAGGCGGCGGCGGCGTTGACTGCCTTGGTGACCGGGTTCTGCCGGAGGCTCGCGTGAAGGGTGAGGTGACGATCCGCGGCTACCAGCCCGGCGACGAACACGCGATCCTGCAGACGTTCAACCTGGTGTTCCGCGAAGTGTGCGGTCCGGGCTTCGTCGACCGCACGTTGGAACAGTGGCGCTGGCAGTACCTCGAAAACCCGGTCGGCCAACGCATGTCGCTCGCGGTGGCGGACGACGGCACCGTGGTGTCGCAGTACGCCGGCGTGCCGGTGCTCGCCGACTCGCCGAAGGGGCCGCTGATTTTCGTGCACTGCGTCGATTCGATGACGCACCCGGACTGGCGCGCCGGCTTGAAGCGGCCCGGCATGTTCGTCGTCACCGGCCTGCCGTTCTCGGCGCACAGTCGTCGCATCGACGACGCGGTGCTGTACGGATTCCCGGTCGACGTCGCCTTCCGCATCGGCACCCGCTACCTGGAGTACCAGTTCCTGCGCGTGATCGACTTCTTGATTCGCGACGTCGCGCTGCCGCCGATCGAGAAGCCGGCGGCGATCACCCTCGAACGGGTGCCGACGATCCCCGACGACATCGGCGTGCTGCACGACGTGGTGCGGACCGAGAAACACCTGCTGCTGCGGCGTGACCATCGCTACCTGCACTGGCGCTACGTCAGCAACCCGGCCCGCGCCGACTACGAACTGTGGACCGCGCGCGCAAACGGCGCCTTGCGCGGGTTCCTGGGGTTGAAGCCCGGCAGCGGGCTCGCGCCGGAAGCGGCGACCATCGCCGACTGGCTGTGCAGCGAACACGACGAGGCGGCGCGCGATGCGTTGCTGCACGTCGCCTGCGTGCGGGCGCGCGAAGAGAACAAGCTGCGCCTGATGACGGTGTTTCCGGAATGGTCGGTCGAGTGGCGCGCGCTCGCCGAACGCGGTTTCCAGAAGACGCCGTCGGCGAACTGGCTCGAGCGGCGGCTCGTCTACCTGATCACCGGTTCGCAGCTCGACCTGCCGACGCTGGAGACGAAGTGGTGGTACGCCCTCGGCGACAGCGATCTGGCCTGACGCCGCGGCGCCGCTGCCATGCCTCGCTCTTCCTTCGCCCGCTGGCTCCGGGTAAGGGAAGCGTTCCGCATGCTGTCTTCCGCGATCCTGCTCGGCCCGCAGCGCCACGTGCGCATCGTCAAGCCTGCCCTCGACACGCTGCTGCCGGCCGATGATCGCCCGGTCGCGCTGGTCTCGGCCGGTTGGGAAGAGCGCGAGTCCGAGGACCACGAGTTCCGCGAGCACGTCGGCCGCACCGTGCAGAACCTCGAGGTGTGGGCGCGCGTCGAACGCATCTTCGAACGCGACCGCGAGCTGCTGGCGGCGATGCGGCAACGGCACGACACCTTGCGGCGCGTGCAGGAGCTCTATCGCCTGCGCTTGCTCGGCGCGATGGAGCCGATCCGCGAACTGCTGCGGCGCCCTGGCAACGACCTGTGGCTCGCCGCCGAACGCCACGATGCGCTGGTGATGCTGCAAGGCATCGACAGCCAGCACGTGCAGCGCGTGGTGCAGGTGCACGAGGAGTTCGAATCGCGTTGGCGTCCCGGCGAGCGTGCCGCGGTGCAACGCGAGCGCCGCGACCTGCACAAGAAGCTGCTCGAGTGCGGCATCCTCTGCATCGCCGGCGGCCACATCGCGGTGTTGCTGCACCGGCTGCGCTTGTTCGACGTGCTCGGTCTGCACGGCAACCGGCCGGTGGTGGCGTGGTCGGCGGGGGCGATGGCGTTGTGCGAACGCATCGTGCTGTTTCACGACACGCCGCCCCAGGGCAGTGCCTGCGCCGAGGTGATGGAGGCGGGTTTCGCCGTGTTGCCCGACCTGGTGGCGCTGCCGCACGCGAAGAAGCGGCTCGACGCCGACGACGAACGCAACGTGCAGTTGTTCGCGCGTCGTTTCGCGCCGGCCCTGTGCGTGCTGCTCGACGACGGTGCGCGGATCGATTGGAACGGCTCGCGCTGGTCGGCGCAGCCGGACACCCGTCGCCTCACCGAAGACGGTTGGGTCGAGGAGGTGGGCGCATGAGCCTCGTCGAACGCATCGAGCACGCGGTGGCGCTTGGCCGCCCTGCCGTCGAGGAGTTGATCGCCGCCACCGAGTTCCCGCACGTCGAAGGCCGGTCGGTGACGTTCCTGTTCCGCGGTGAGGCGCAGGAGGTCACGCTGCAGCATTGGATCCACGGCTTGCCCGGTTCGCTGCCGTTCCGCCGGCTGCGCCACTCCGACACCTGGGTGCTGCAGCTCGACGTGCCGCCGAAGTCGCGCATGGAGTACAAGATCGGCGTGATGCTGTTCGGCCGCGGCACGATGCTGCGCGACCCGCTCAACAAGCACACCGCGCGCGATCCGTTCGGCGCCAACTCGGTGGTCTACGGCGAGGGTTACGCGCCGCCCGAGTGGTGCCTGGTCGATCCCGAAGCGCGGCAGGGCACGATCGAGGATCGCCACGTCGACTCGAAGGTGTACGGCGACTGGCGGCCGATCAAGGTCTACCGGCCGGCGCGCTTCCGGCAGACGCGGCGATACCCGCTGCTCGTCGTGCACGACGGCTTCGACTACCTCGGCTTCGCCAACCTGCAGGCGATCCTCGACAACATGATCCATCGGCTGGAGATCCCGCCGTTGATCGCGATCATGACGCAGGCCGGCGACCGCATGCGCGAGTACGCCGCCGACCCGCGCCAGGCCGACTTCCTGGTGCACGATCTCGTGCCGCAGATGGAGCAGATCCTGCCGTTGGTGCGCGAACCGTCGGCGCGCGCGGTGATGGGGGCTTCGTTCGGCGCTGTCTCGTCGCTGTCGACCGCGTGGCGGCACCCCGGCTTCTTCGGCAAGCTGCTGCTGCAATCCGGCTCGTTCGTGTTCACCGAGATCGGCGACCACGACCGCGGCCCGGTATTCGATCCAGTGGTGAAGTTCGTCAACGAGTTCCGGCGCACGCCGGGGCGGCCGGCGGAACAGGTGTTCCTCAGCTGTGGCGTCTACGAGTCGTTGATCTACTACAACCGTTCGCTGGTTCCGCGACTGCAGGAGACCGGCATGACGGTGCGCTTCCGCGAAGCGAACGACGGCCACAACTGGGAGAACTGGCGCGATCGCTTGCGCGAAGGTTTGAGCTGGCTGTTCCCCGGGCCGCTGTGGCTCGTCTACGAGTAGGCTAGAAACGCGTAGTGAGGGTGGTGGGCGCAGGCACCGATGGCGCCGATGGCATGGCGGTTCGCCGTCCTGGTCAATGACCGTGGTTGGCCGCCCGATACAGCGTCGTGGCTGAGAGAGGGGACCCAACACCGTGTCGTTGACCTGGAAGCTCGTCTTGGGCTTCCTGTTTGCACTCGTGCTGCAGGTGGCCCAGATGCTGACGTCGGGGTTCTTCACCGCGCAGATGCGCGATGCCTCCGAGCAGGTCTCGGATGCCCTCACCGCGTGCCTGGCGGTGCAAGCCGCGCTCGAAGCCACCCGGGAACTCGTGGTGCGCGTCGAACAAGGCCGCGCCGACGAGCAGACGTTCGACGCCGCCGTCGCCAGGGTGTTCTTCGACGAGGTCGAATCGCAGTCGTCGGGATTCGCCCGCATGCTGGACAGCGTCGATGAGCGCGAGTTCGGTCTCCTGCGCGGCAATCTGGTGCGACTCGAACGCACAGTGCACGAACTCGGCCAGGGGCCCGCGTTGGTCGGCGAGGCACGCCGCGACGCGCTGGAGTTCCTCGCCGACGACCTTGGCCAGCTCGAACAGAGCCTGCAGCGGTCGCAGGTGCGGTTGCGCCACGCCGGCCGCGACGGCATCGAGCGGGAGCGGGCGGTGCACGACCTGCCGGCGCAGGCGAGCCTGGTGATCACGTTGGCCGGCGTCGTGTTGATGGCGGCATTCGTCCTCTGGTATTCGCGGCAGCTCGTCGTGCCGATCCAGCGCGCGTGGGGCGAGCTCGAACGCCGCGTGCAGGAGCGCACTGCCGAACTGGCCGCCGCGCGCGACGCCGCCGATGCCGCGAACCAGACGAAGACCGCGTTCCTCGCCAACGTCAGCCACGAATTGCGCACGCCGATGACGGCCATCCTCGGTTTCGCCGACCTCATGCTGGACGGCGTGTCGGGTGACGCTGGTTCGCTGCAACACGAAGCGGTGGCGACGATCCGGCGCAACGCCGAGAGCATGGTCGCGATCGTCAACGACCTGCTCGACATGTCGAAGTTGGAGGCGGGCAAGCTGGCGATCGAGTGCCTGCCTTGTTCGCCGCTGGCCGTCGTGGAAGAAGTCACCGCCTTGCTGCGCGTCAAGGCCGAAGCGCGCCGCGTGCGCTTGCAGACCGTGGTGCCAGCACCGGTGCCGACGACGATCCGCACCGACCCGCTGCGCCTGCGCCAGATCCTGGTGAACCTCGTCGACAACGCGATCAAGTTCAGCAGCGGCGGGGATGTGACCATCGTGGTCTCGTGCACCGACGGCGAGTCGCCCCAACTGCGTTGCGAAGTAGTCGACCAGGGCATGGGCATGCCGGCGAGCGT
>SXGS01118594.1_pt1 | contig 11841 bp, 8 predicted proteins | sample 3174681 | NCBI WGS metagenome assembly SXGS01 (sample SAMN11356861, study PRJNA531348) | freshwater metagenome | isolation source: freshwater sample F1-80 | place: China: Fuxian Lake, Yuxi | collected 2017-12-25 | reverse complement strand
ATACATGAGATTCGTGATCATTTGATGTTTGGTCAGGACTCATTGGGCAATACCGGTCATCAGGGTCAAGATAAAGCGGCGGCCATGACCAATGAAATGGAAGTTTGCGGCTGTAACGGCGTTTGCAAAGGCAGCATAGTGAAAGCCATCCAAGACCAAGGCCTATTCACCATTGATGACGTTAAGAAGCAGACCAAAGCTGGATCCAGTTGCGGTTCATGCGTGGGTTTGGTGGAGCAAATTTTGGCTTCCACACTGGGTGGTGGTTATGCGCCGACTTCTACCAGTAAAGCGATATGCGCTTGTTCAGATAAAAATCATGAAGAAATTCGCGCCGAGATTCGCACTAACAAGTATTTAAATATCCCAGATGCAATGAAGGGCATGGCTTGGCGCACGCCGAATGGCTGTGCCACTTGTCGACCTGCACTTAATTATTATTTGCTTTCAACTTGGCCACATGAGGCGGTGGATGACCCGCAATCACGCTTTATCAATGAGCGTGTGCACGCCAATATCCAAAAAGACGGGACCTATTCGGTCATCCCACGTATGTACGGTGGCGTCACCAGTCCCAGCCAGTTACGCAAAATTGCCGATGTGGCGGATAAATATGCCGTGCCCATGCTTAAGGTCACCGGTGGTCAGCGTATCGATTTGTTGGGGGTGAAAAAAGAAGATTTAGTCGGCATGTGGAAAGATTTAGACATGCCATCGGGTTACGCCTACGCCAAGGGTATCAGGACGGTAAAAACCTGTGTGGGATCGGAATTCTGTCGATTCGGCACACAAAACTCCACGCAAATGGGTATCGATATTGAAAAAGCCTTTGATCATATGTGGGCGCCACATAAGGTTAAGTTTGCGGTATCGGGTTGTCCGCGCAATTGCGCAGAATCGGGCATTAAAGACGTGGGCATCATAGGGGTGGATTCCGGTTGGGAAATTTACGTGGGGGGTAATGGCGGCATCAAGACCGAAGTGGCGCAGTTCTTATGCAAGGTTAAAACGCATGACGAGGTGTTGGAATACTCAGGCGCATTCATTCAAATTTACCGTGAAGAAGCCCGTTATTTAGACCGCACCGTGCATTGGATAGAGCGCGTGGGTTTGGAGTACGTGAAGCAGCGGGTATTGGACGATGCGGAAGGACGCAAAGCCGCCTACGAGCGCCTGCTGTTTGCTTTGCAGGGGGCGGTGGATCCATGGGCAGAGCGGGTACAGAGGCCTGAATTGCAAAAAGAGTTTGCGGTGATCAGCGTTTAAACATTTATCAGATAAAACAAGTTAAGGGGTAATCGATGAAAAGTAGTTTTTGGCAAGCTGGGCACAAACCGACCTTATTCTCAGCATTTTTATATTTTGATTTGAGTTTTATGGTGTGGGTGTTACTTGGCCCACTGGCCGTGCAAATGGCCGCTGATTTAAGCTTGAGTGCTACGCAAAAAGGCCTGATGGTGGCCACCCCAGTATTGGCTGGAGCCTTGTTACGTATCGTCATGGGGGTGCTGGTTGACCAGATTAAACCAAAAATGGCCGGTTTAATCGGTCAGCTTATTGTGATATTCAGTCTGCTGGTGGCTTGGTTGCACGGCATACAGACTTTTCAGCAAGCCTTGCTCTTAGGGCTGGGTTTGGGTTTTGCCGGTGCGGCATTTGCCGTGGCGCTGCCATTGGCTTCACGCTGGTATCCGCCAGAACATCAAGGGACGGCGCTGGGCATAGCCGGGGCAGGTAATTCTGGAACGGTATTTGCGGCGCTGTTTGCGCCAGGCTTGGCAGTAGCCTACGGTTGGAATAACGTATTTGGCTTGGCCTTGATTCCATTAGGCATTGCCCTAGCCGTATACCTTATCTTTGCTAAAGATAGCCCAGAGACGCCGCCGGCTAAGTCACTCAGTCAATACGTGGCCATCTTAAAAGATAAAGATGCCTGGTGGTTTATGTTTTTTTATAGCGTCACGTTTGGTGGATTTGTAGGCTTGGCTTCATCGCTCACCATTTACTTTAATGATTTGTATGGCCTAGGGGCCGTGAATGCGGGCTACTGTACGGCTGTTTGTGTGTTTGCAGGCTCTTTAGTTAGGCCCATAGGCGGCATGATTGCAGACCGCATTGGCGGTATACGCACGCTGCTGACGATGTACAGTGTCGCCGCCGTATTATTATTCGTAATGAGTTTTGGCCAAGCGACTTACCAATTAGCACTGGCCATTATCATTCCCGTCATGGCCGTATTGGGCATGGGCAATGGCGCAGTATTCCAATTGGTGCCACAACGCTTTCGTAAGGAGATAGGCGTAATGACAGGTTTGGTCGGTATGGCTGGCGGTGTGGGCGGTTTTTATCTAGCCGCCAGTCTAGGTTATTTCAAGCAAACTTCTGGTAGCTACCAAGCAGGCTTGTTAATTTTCGCTGGTTTAGCCGTGTTGGCCATGATAGGTTTAGCCGGGGTTAAAACGAGATGGCGTACCACATGGGGAACGGCCACTGCGGCTAAAGTTTAAATGGCATTGCAATTTACCATCGGTCAGGCCAGCCTAACAGGGCCACGCACACGTAATGAAGATTACCTAGGGGTGGTGACGCCTGTGCAAGAGCAACTGAGTGTTAAAGGAGCTATGCTGGCGGTAGCCGACGGGGTGAGTGGCCATGCGGGGGGTGGCGAGGCGGCAGAAATGACCGTGCGCTCAGTCACCTCAGACTACTATGCGACACCAGACACATGGGAGCCTTTAGCCGCGCTGGACAAGGTGATAGCCGCGGCTAATCGCTGGCTCATCGCCCAGGCGAATGCGAATCGCGACATGGCGGGCATGGCCACCACCTTGTCTGTATTGTTGCTTAGAGGGCAGCGTTATTATTTGGCGCATGTGGGGGATACCCGTATTTATTTGCTGCGTGATGGTCAGCTCAAAAAACTAAGCACAGACCATGTTTGGGATAGACCGGACATGCGCCATGTATTAAAAAGGGCGGTGGGTTTAGATCAATACTTGGCCGTTGATTTTGGCGAAGGCCAGCTGCAGCTTGGCGATGTTTTTGTGTTAATGAGCGACGGTGTTTGGGATGCCTTGGGGGATAAAAACCTGCATCAGATCATAGGGCTTTATGATGGCCCGCAATCCATCTGCGATCACTTGGTTAAAAGTGCCATAGAAAAAGGCAGTACCGACAACAGTACGGCGGTTGCCGTAAAAATAACCCGGTTGGGTGAAGATACCATGAGTGAACTCATCGCCGCTGGCAAGCATTTGAGTTTGCCACATAAATTGCATGCGGGTGAAATCCTCGATGGTCTTGAAGTCATGGAGCTGTTGCATGAGTCACGTGCGAGCTTGTTATACCGGGTGCGTGACACCAAGACTAAGCAGTTGTTTGTGCTTAAAACATTGCAGCCCGCACTGAGCGCTGATACAGAAAGCTGCAATGGCTTGTTGAATGAGGAGTGGTTGGCAAAAAGGGTGGTTTCGCAATATTTTCCACAGGTCTTTCCGGTGTCCGTTGAAAAGCGCAGCAGGCTCTATTTTGTCATGAGTTGGCATGAAGGGGCGACGCTGCAACAACGTTTGGATAGCGGCCATCACTTTACCGTGGCAGGCACGGCAAAAATCGGTTTGGATTTAATGCGCGGCATAGGCGCTTTGCATAGACTGAATATTGTGCACAGGGATATCAAGCCGGCCAATATCCACCTATCCAGTGATCAGCGTCTGCGCATTTTGGATTTAGGTGTTGCGGTCACGAGCACGGCGCCCAATATTACGGTCTTGCAAAATCCAGGCACCCCAAGCTTTATGGCGCCAGAATTGTTTGACGGACAAATGGCTAGCTTACAAACCGATATTTATGCAGCGGGGGTGACGCTTTATCACTTACTCACAGGCAAATACCCGTACGGCGAGATTGAGCCTTTTCAGCATCCTAAATTTGGGCTGCCAGTGCCGCCGACAAGGTACCGTCCAGACATTCCATTTTGGTTAGAAAACATCGTCCTTAAAGCCGTCGCTCCGGATGAAAAGCTCAGATTCGAAACCGCGGAAGAGATGTTGTTAGCCCTGGAACATGGTGAGTTTAAGCCGCTTTTAGCCCCGCCACGCACCCCATTAATAGCGCGTGCACGCTTGCTAAAATGGCAATGGATCGCCATTTTTTCTTTCATTTTAAATTTCCTATTAATTTATTTATTGCTTGTTTCATGAGTTTTTTTAAAGGTTGAAATTATGTGTAATTGGATAGAAGTGGCGCCACTGCAAGACATACAAAGATTGGGCTCGCGTGTTGTGCGCAGCCAAGATGAGGCCGGGGAAATCGTCGAAATCGCCGTATTCCGCTTAAGTGATGATAGGGTTTTTGCGGTCAATAACCGTTGTCCACATAAAGGCGGCCCTTTATCGGAGGGCATAGTCTATGGCGATAAAGTGGCTTGCCCCTTGCACAGCTGGAAAATCAGCCTAGCGGATGGCCGGGCGGAAGAGCCAGATGTAGGGCAAACCGCCTGCTTTAAAACAAAAGTAGAGGCGGGCCTAGTCTACTTAGCATTGAAAGATAAAACAGCTTGATTAAACAGACAAAAAGTAGCTGCTGTTACTGTGGCGTTGGCTGCGGCGTCATTATATCCAGTGAGAACGACAGAATCATAGACGTGCAAGGCGACCCTCATCATCCTGCCAATTTTGGTCGACTCTGTAGCAAAGGCGCTACATTGCACTTAACGGCTAAACTGGATAATCGCTTGCTTTATCCGGAGCTACGGGCCAACAGAGCTGCGCCAAGAGTGCGTGCGACATGGGATGCGTCGCTGGATCTTATCGTTGAAAAATTTGCCAGCACCATAGCAACGCACGGCCCTAATGCCGTGGCTTTTTATATTTCTGGTCAATTAATGACCGAAGATTACTATGTGTTTAACAAGTTGGCTAAAGGCTTGATAGGCACCAACAATGTGGATAGCAATTCGCGCTTGTGCATGAGCTCAGCGGTGGCGGGCTACAAAGCAAGCTTAGGCGCGGATGCGCCGCCGGCTTGTTACGAAGATATAGACCATGCGGATTGTTTGTTCATCGCCGGCTCCAACACCGCCTATGCCCATCCTATTATTTTCCGCCGTATTGAAGACGCTAAAGCGCGCAATCCTAATCTAAAAATAATTGTAGTCGATCCTAGACGTACCGACACTGCACAGGCCGCGGACCTGCACCTAGCCCTATTGCCAGGCACGGACGTGGCTTTATTTAACGGCATGCTGCATGTCATGTTGTGGGAAGGTTGGTTGGATAGGGATTACATCCGTGAACATACCCATGGCTTCGATGCGTTAAAAGACACTGTACGGGATTACACGCCCAAGATGGTCGCGGATATTTGTGGCATAAAAGAAGCCGACATCATCACTGCGGCCAAATGGTTTGCTAAAGGCCCCAGTCTATCCATGTATTGCATGGGCTTAAACCAATCCATACACGGTACGGACAAGAATGCTGCCCTGATCAATTTACACTTAGCGACTGGGCAAATTGGTAAGCAAGGTGCGGGTCCATTCTCGCTAACAGGTCAGCCCAATGCCATGGGCGGTCGTGAAGTGGGCGGTATGGCCAATTTATTATCGGGTCACCGCGATTTAGCCAATGCGCAACATCGTGATGAAGTGGCTAAGCTTTGGGGGCTGGATAGCGTGCCAAGCGAACCTGGCAAAACCGCGATTGAAATGTTTGATGCGCTTAAAGACGGCAGCATTAAAGCCATTTGGATTGCCTGCACCAATCCTGCGCACTCCATGCCTGACCTGAATAAGGTCATCAGCGCTTTAAATGCGGCTGAACTTGTGGTCGTCCAAGATGCATATGGCAACACAGACACCAATCAATACGCCGATGTGTTGTTGCCCGCCACCACTTGGGGTGAAAAAGAAGGGACGGTTAGCAATTCCGAGCGCTGCATTACCCGAGTGAGCCCTGCCATAGCTCCGCCAGGCGAAGCCAGACATGACTGGCAGATTATGGTGGATTTTGCGCAGCGCTTAGAGCAAAGGCTGGCGAAATCGGCCACCTTATTTCCCTACACCAGTACCGAACAAATTTTTAACGAGCATCGCGAAACCACGCGTGGTCGTGACTTGGATATCAGCGGCCTGAGTTACCCATTACTTAGCGAACAAGGCCCACAGCAGTGGCCGTTTTTGCCTGGGGATAGCACAGGCAAAGCCCGTCTTTATGCAGACGGTGTTTTCCCCCAGCCGGATGGCAGGGCGCAGTTTGTGTCTGCCCACTATCAAGGATACGCTGATAAAACAGATGCGCGCCATCCTTTGCATTTGCTTACCGGTCGTTTGCGCGACCAATGGCATGGCATGAGCCGCACTGGCACGGTGGCGCAATTGTTTAACCATGCCGAACAGCCGCTTATTCATATTAACGCGGACGATATGCAGCGCCGCTCAATTAAACAGGGCGATATTGTTAAAGTCAGTAATCGGCGTGGCAGTTTGATCCTAATGGCGCAAGCTTCTGAAGAAGTGCAGCCATCGCAAACCTTTATTGCCATGCATTGGGGCAGTCAATTCATGCATGGTTTGGGTGTGAATGCCCTCATGCCTGCGTCTTTTGATGCGGTATCCAAACAGCCGGAACTCAAACACAGTGCCATTAAACTGGAAAAATTGGATTTGCCATGGCGGATGACGGTAATGCGCAGCATACAAAGTTTGGATGCCTTGCAAAAAATACGTCACTTGCTCGTTAATTTCCAATACGCCTGTTGCGGCTTATTTGGCCGTGAAACCGAGCAGCATGCCGGCATGCTGATACTTCGAGCCGCGCATAAAGAAGCCCCAGACAGCGCATTGATTGCTGAAATAGATGCCATACTGGGCATGACCGATGATAGGCCTTTGCTTATGTACAATGATGCCAAGCGCGGAGTGAGCAAACGAATCTTGGTGGAAAATAAGCGCGGTTGTGGTACGGCAGAAGTGACCGGAGTGCGCTTGCTGGGAGAAACCTTGGCCGAGGATTGGCTGAAAGATGCGATGCTGGCCGGGGAGTTTACTGCGGAGTTGCGTCGTTGGGCGTTAGCGCCTTTAAGCGCGCCACCGCTAGGCCATCGTGGCCGAGGTCGGGTGGTATGCAGTTGTTTGGATGTGGCTGAAAATGACATCATAGACACCATACAACGGGGCGCAGATTTAATAACCCTGCAAAATAAACTTAAATGTGGCACGGAATGTGGCTCTTGTGTGCCTGAACTAAAACGGTTTGTGCGTATTCATGAGATCAAAGCCTAGCCAGAGTCACATTACGCTATGCAGGCGTGCCTATTTAATCCAATGGCTAAACCGAGTCCAGTATTTTGCTTGGTATAGGCACAGGACTAGCATAAGCCAGGTGTGGGCCAGTGCCGTGGCTAAGAATAATTGTGGGATAGTAAAGCCTAATTTGAATAAGGCGATGGATGCGATGCCGGACGCTATCATAAACAGCGCGTTTAAGATGTTGTTGCTGGCGATGATGCGGGCGCGATGGCTTTCTTCGGCGTGGCTTTGTATATAGGCATACAAAGGCACTATGTAAAACCCACCGAATACGCCTATGAGCGCGATATCCAGCAGCAAGCGTAGGTTTTCTAAGGACGCTGTAAATTGAGTGTAATTTTGCAGTGCGGTCATGGCGGGCAGTCCGCTGCTAGCGAAGTACAAATCCAAGCCGAATAGACTTAAGCCTAAAGCGCCTAAAACCGTCAAACTGGGTTCCAGTTTTCTTTTTGAAAGTTTTTCACACAGCAATGAACCTAGACCCACGCCACTGGAAAATACCGCCAGCAGCAATATAAACACGCTCTCGTCGCCGTCTAGGGTGTGTTTGGCGAAGCTGGGAAACTGCGCCAGCAGGGTGGCGCCGTAAAACCAAAACCAAGAAATGGCCAGCAAGGCTAAGCCTATCTTTTTATCTTGCCTAGCAAATGTTAGGTTTTGCCAAGTGGCGCGCAGGGGCTGCCAATGGATGGTTAAGTCGGGTGCCGCCGCAGCCGAATAGGGGATATTGCGACTGACCCAATAGCCGCTTAGGGCGAGGCTTAGCGTGACCAGGCTAGCCAGTAGTGCATATTGCGCTTGCACGGCTAAGGCGGCGCCCAGTATCTGCCCCAGCAGTATGGCTAAAAAAGTAGCCATTTCCACCAGGCCATTGCCGCCTATCAATTCGTCTTTTGTCAGGTGTTGGGGTAGATAGGCGTATTTAACTGGGCCAAATAAGCTGGAGTGCAAGCCCAGCAGAAATAAAGCGCCGGTGAGTAGGCCTAGGCTGTGCCAATAAAATCCTAGGCTAGCCACCAGCATGATGCCAATTTCAAACAGTTTTATGCGGCGTATCAGCCTGGACTTCTCAAATTTATCGGCAATTTGCCCTGCTGTGGCAGAAAATAACAAGAACGGTAGGATGAACAGCGCCGGCAATAAAGTAGCCACGGTGCCACTATCCATGCTGCTAAGCTCACTGCCATGAAACACTACCAAGCTAATGAGTACCGTTTTAAAGACGTTGTCGTTAAATGCCCCTAATAGCTGGCTGAAAAAGAATGGACGAAAGCGTCGCTCCTGCAATAAGCTAAATTGGTTGGGCATGGCTGTCTAAATACGCGATGGATAAAATAAGCTGACTGGCCTTATAGTAGCATGGCTAGCGGCGTATTTTGCTAGTGGCGGCGGCGGATTACAGCGAACGTTTTTTGTTGTTATGGGCCGTTTTCTTGCTTTTGGATTTTGTTTTGACTTCGTCGGCCGCCATGCTGGCAGCTTGTAGCTTTTGTGCTTCAATGGCGGCTTCGGCGGCTTTGCGGCGTTCCACTATACGTGTTTGCGCTTCGGCCAACTCCTCCAGTGAGATAACTTTATCTTGGTTGGTGTCGACTTGATTAAAATGCCTGGCAATTTGCGGTAATTTTTCCGTGGCTTCTTGGCGGTCTAGGGTGGCATCACCGTCGTTATCCGCATCGTAAAAACGGTCTTCCAGACTGTCTTGCATGGCGCGCCGGCGCTCTTCAATTCTGTCGTGGTCTTGGTCTATGGACTTGGCATAATCGTCCAAGGCCTTACGTAATTTTTCTCGACTTTCAGGACTGAAATTGAGTTCCAGCGTTTGTTGCATGCCTTCGTTGTTGTCTTCGTTCGCGGCTAATTTGCTGGTTTTGCCATTGTCGTCAAAGTAGTTTTTGTCCGCGGCATAAGTGCTTAAGCTCAAACTAAGCAAGGCGATTAGCGCTATGCTGATGGGCTGCACAAGAGACGGGTGTTTTGCGTGATGAAGAATCAAGGCCTTAACTTTGTAAATTTAAACCAGAATTGGACTAAGCATCATGGAGTAGGATTGTTAATCGATTGTTTCAAATAGGGCGTAAATTGTAAGAATTTGTAACAAAAATCAAGCCAGTAAAAGAGCGCTTAATCAGCCTAAGTGCTTGAGTTTGGTTGGGTATTAGGTGCATGGCTTAGTTTAATTTCTATGCCGTCATTTTAAATTAGATGAAATTAGCATACACTGGAGATAGTCGTGTTGAGCCTGTTTTTAGGCTAAATAATCAGCGCACAATAAGCTTGGGTAAGTTAATGGGACTGCTTTTGCAATCATAAAATTAAGAGTGTAGATGACATTATGGTGAATCAAAACAAAAAAATCTTAGTCGTGGATGATGACATTCGTTTGCGTGAGTTGTTGCAACGTTACCTGACCGAGCAAGGCTACATCATTAAAGTGGCCGCCGATGCCAAAGAGATGGACGCTATTTTAGACGCCGAACCCATCGATTTGCTGGTGTTGGATTTGATGCTGCCAGAGGAAGACGGGCTGTCTATTTGCCGCAGAATCCGTGGTAAAGGCACGCTTTTACCTATCATTATGTTGACCGCCCGTGGCGATGAAGTGGACCGTATCATAGGCCTAGAAATGGGGGCCGATGACTATTTGCCTAAACCGTTTAATCCGCGTGAATTGTTGGCTAGAATCAATGCGGTGATGCGCAGACACGAACGTTTGCAACCCAGTGCGCCAGCGCTTAATGTGGACAATGTTGCGATAGGCGATTTCGTTTTCAGTGCGAGCAGTCGGTCGCTGAGCAAAGACGGTGTTTCCGTCACCATTACCAGTGGCGAATTTGCGCTGCTTAAGGTGTTTGTTGACCATCCACGCCAGCCTTTGTCTCGCGATCGTTTGATGCAGTTAGCGCGTGGTCGGGAATTGGATGTGTTTGATCGTAGCATCGATGTGCAGGTGTCGCGCTTACGTAAGCTGATAGAGCCGGATGTGGCGCACCCGCGGTATTTGCAAACGATGTGGGGTTTCGGCTACGTGTTTATTCCAGACGGCGCGGTGGATGAGTAATTAAGTCTAATGCTTACCGTTTTTCTAAAATTTCATAGCCAGCCTGTCATTTGAAACAGAATCTTTTACCTAAAACACTGCTAGCCAGAGTGATGTTGCTGATAGCCGTATTATTGGCCGTTGCGCAATTTGCCTCGCTAAAAATCTTCGAATACTTTGAGCGTGAACCGCGTGCGGAAGCGACCGCTTTGCAAGCGGTGACTGTGGTGAATTATACGCGTGCTTCACTGATAGCCTCCCAGGAAAGCTTAAGGCTGGCTTTGCTTTCGGAGATCACCGGTAAAGAAGGCGTGCGTATTTACTACGCGGATTTTATGGAAGAGATAGAGCCGCTGCCGGCTGACCCTTTCATCAATATGGTGGCCAGCAAAATTCGTGAGCGACTCGGCCCTGAAACCATCATTACCGTTAATCATTATGGCGTACAGGGCTTGTGGATCAGCTTTAATATCGGGCCGGACGATTATTGGGTAGTCATACCGCGTGTGCATGTCGAACGGTCATTTCCTTGGCAGTGGTTAGGTTGGGCGGCCTTGGTGTTGGCCTTGTCTTTGGGCGCAGGCTATTTTATTGCCATACGAATCAATCGCCCTTTGCATTTGTTGATGAACGCCGCCGATCGATTGCGCAATGGCGAGCAGCCGGAGAAATTGCCGGAGGGCAGCTTTGCCGAGTTGCAAGAAGTGAACGACACGTTTAATAAAATGGCCGATTCTTTGGCGGAATTGGATGCCGAGCGTACCCTTATTTTAGCCGGGGTTTCGCATGATATACGCACGCCGCTGGCGCGCTTGCGTTTAGCCGTTGAAATGTTGCCTGAAGACGGTTGCGCCAGTCTCAAACACGGCATGGTGGAAGACATCGCGGACATGGACAACATCATCCATCAATTCTTGGATTTTGTGAAAGGCGTAGAAGGCGAACCCACGCAAATGACAGAGATCAACAGCCTATTGCAAGCTTTGCATGACAGGCAATTGCGCGCGGGGCGTGACATTGCGGTGCAGTTGGCAGCGTCTTATGTGGTGCCCATCAAGCCCTTGGCCATGCAGCGTTTATTGGATAATTTGGTAGGCAATGCCTATGCCTATGGCGGTGGACAGGTGCGGGTGGCCAGCAAAATCACGGCGCAGCATATTTTGATCAGTGTGTTTGATAATGGTCCTGGCATTCCGGATACGCATGTGGAGAAATTATTGCGCCCGTTTGAACGCTTAGATAGTGCACGCAGTAATGCTGGCGGCAGCGGCTTAGGTTTGGCCATCGCTGATCGCATTGCTAAACTGCATCACGGTCAATTGAAGTTGATCAATCGGCCAGAAGGCGGCCTAGAAGCCAGGCTGACCCTGCCCATTAAGAACTAGTTTTAAGCCTTGGTTTGCGGTTCGAACCAGTTTAATTTTTCACGCAGTTGCACCACTTCGCCTATGATGGTTAAACACGGGGCTTTCATTTGAGCTGCCGCCACTTT
>SXGS01670926.1_pt1 | contig 11844 bp, 7 predicted proteins | sample 3174681 | NCBI WGS metagenome assembly SXGS01 (sample SAMN11356861, study PRJNA531348) | freshwater metagenome | isolation source: freshwater sample F1-80 | place: China: Fuxian Lake, Yuxi | collected 2017-12-25 | reverse complement strand
GTCGAGAGCCCGGGACAGAACCGCATTCGCCGCGTACTTCGCTTCGCCCATTTTCCAGAGCATGTTCATGAAATTCGCGGTGTAGCTCAACTCGTTGTCCGGGTAAACGTAGGGGTATCCGAGGTTGTGACGGTAGGTATAAGCCGCAATGGTGGGCATCTTTCCGATCAGGCGCATGATTTGTAGCTGACGCACTTCAGGATCGTGCACATTTCTGGAGTCCGGATATACCGTGGAAAGAGCCGCGACTGTGCTGGTCAGCATCCCCATCGGGTGTGCGTCGTAGCGAAAGCCCTCGAGGAACTTCTTCGTGGTTTCATGGATCATGGTGTGGTGGGTGATCTGACCCACCCATTCCCTGAGTTGTGGCTCAGTTGGCAGATCTCCGAACAGGATCAGATACGCTACCTCCAGGAAAGTGCATTTCTCGGCGAGTTGCTCAATGGGATAGCCCCGGTAGCGCAGGATACCCTTGTCGCCGTCAATGAATGTGATGGCACTCCGGCAGGAGGCGGTATTCATGAACGCAGGATCGTACGTCATGAGCCCGAAATCGCCGGTGCTGTCCTTCATTTGCCGCAGATCCACAGCACGAAGGGTCCCATCCGAAATGGGGATCTCATAGGTGGCGTGGGTGCGCTGGTCGAGAATACTCAAAGCTTCTTTCGGCATAATTTTCTCCATCCAGAGGTGTGCTTAAGCAAGCGCCGCACCATGCCAGCGTCGCGGCGCCCGGCAACGCCCAGCCGCGTTCCGGTCCTGCACGATGACGCCGCCTTGTCGCGCACACGAAAACGACGGCGGCGTCGGCTCGCATCACTGCCTGTCCCGCTCCGCCGGGCCGGATCGCGCGCCGCATCTGATCCGTGGCGCACCTGACCGGCCGCTGAATCGCGGGAGAACCTCCCTTTGTCGCAGTCCAACGCGCTGCAACGAGGGCGGACTACAAGACCGGTATGAGCAAACGCAGGTCCATTTTCCGGTTGTGTTCGTCGAACTCCGCAAAAGTGACTGCGCGCCAAACCGCATTCTGATCCCTTCGTTACTTTTCCTTCGCCGCGGACTGTGTCTTCGACCAGGAGGCCGAAGCCTGGCCAGGCTCCTGCGGCTTGTTCGATCTTTTCGCAACTTCTCCCTTACGAGTTCCTCCGACAGGTCGATCCAGTTCTCGTGAATCCCGGCGGCATCGCGGGTACCAGGCGCGGACAAATGGCTGCGGATCGGGAAGCTCCGGTCTGCGGAATCGCTGCCCGCGGTCTCTTGGGTTGAACGCGGATACGACTGGTGCGTGGGGCTGTAAACCGCAAAAACGTCCGATTCCTAACCCGGCGAAGCGGGAACCAAACAGACCCAAACGCCGAAAGTTGGAGCCTCGCCAAAAGCACACCGAAGGCCTATCAACATTGGCTCCGGCGCATACCGCGGAAGATTTACTGACAGAAACGCGCAGAGTCCAAATGTTGAGGGACTAGTATGAACTTACCCGGATCCGGATCGGCGGCCCAGCGAAAACTTTCTCGAGTTCGTGAACTTTCCAAAACGAGGAAAAGTACCGCGGCCGTCTTGCGCTCACCTGAGTGGCCCAGTGTGCGGCCCGTCGAAACCGTCGCATCCGGCCTCGGCCAGTCCAAGTAATCGAGGAAAAATTCGACAAAGGTCTCTCCGCGTCCTCCTCGCTCGGCGCGGGTTCCAGGAGTGTGACCGCGCCTGGGAGCCTGGGCGTAATGCGGATAGCGCCATCAGGTTTTGCTGAAGCACCGCCTCTTAACGCGTTCCGGCCCGAACCTCAAGGGGCGTGTCAGGTATCCTTCGAATGAGCAGCAGGAACGCCAGCCCGCCCATCGCAGGCATCAGCCCGGCGGCGAGAAACACAGGTAAATAACTGAAGCGGTCGACAACCACGCCCGTCGCCAGAACCAGCGCCATGTTCACCGCGCCTTCACACGTGCCCGTCAGCCCCGTTACGCTCGCGAGCGCGCGCTGCGGAAACAGGTCGGCCAGCATTCCAATAAATGTAGCCGCGAACACGCTGACCCCGAAAGTCGCGACGCAGACGAGGGCCACCGGCATGGATTCGCCCTCAGGAAGCGGTACGAGCATGCTCGCTGAGCAAAGGGCGACGGCTCCGGCGAATGTGACCTTCCGGGAAAAATCGACGCTGCTTCCGCGCGCAATCAGCCAACTCGAAAACCAGCCGCCAAGAATATTTCCGAGTCCGGCGAAGAGGAACGGAATGCCCGCCAACAGCCCGATGGTCTCCATCGAAAAATGCCTCTCCCGCCGCAAGTACTCCGGCAGCCAATACCAGTAGAAGTGCACCACGGGACCGCACAAGGCCCGCATCAGCATCGCGCCCCATACGTGCCGCATGCGCAGGAGAAGCACGACGGGAACCTTCTCCGCCGCCGCCTCTCCCGTGCCGCGGTCCCGAAAGAACAGCAACCAGGGCACAATCCACAGTGCGCCCAATACGCTCGGGACCACAAAAGCCATCCGCCACCCGAAGTGTTCCGAGAGTTTCACGATGAACCACGGCGCCGCGAATGCCCCAATCACGGTGCCGCTGTTGAACAACCCGCCGGCTAGCGCCCGTTCTCTCGCGGGAAACCGGTTCGAGATCACTTTCACGCCGGCCGAATAGTTGCCGCACTCTCCCGCTCCGAGCAGAAATCGCAGTCCGCAAAAGTGCCCCACTGTCCCTGCAAGCGCGTGCAGACCGTTCGCCGCAGACCACCACAGCATGATGAGCGGAAGCCCTAATCGCGGTCCTTTCCGATCGAGCAGTATCCCGGCCGGTACCTGCGCCAGGGTCAAACCCAGCAGGAAACTGAACAAGATATACGAGTACTCGCTGTTCGAAAGCCGCAGTTCGTCGCGTATCACCGGCGCGAGAACCGAAAGCACCTGCCGGTCGAGCAGGTTTACGGCAATCGAGAGAAACAAGAGTGCGAGCACGCCCCATCGCGCCCGGTCCGGTTCGACGCCTTTGCCCGCCTCTAGTAGCATGTGGGGATGACCGAAAGCCTCATGGAGTTGTCCGTCGGCGAACTGGCCCGCCGCGCCCGCATTCCCTTCCGCCTGCTCCCCGACATTCCGTCGCTCATCTCCCACTTCGCCCGGTCCGTCGCCGACGACATCCTGAACGCCAACCTCCGGGATGAGCCGGTTCGCCTGATTCTCCCCGTCGGTCCAGTGGCGCAGTACCCCATTCTAGTCGAGATCACGAACCGGGAGCGCATCAGTTGGAAAAATGTTCACGTGTTTCAGATGGACGAGTTCCTCGACTGGCAGGGCCGCCCCATCCCACTAACCCATCCGCTGAGTTTCGAGGGCTTCATGAAACGGGAACTCTATTCGCGCATCGACGTGGACCTTCGCATCCCCGACGCCCAGTGCCACTCTCCGCACCCCTTCCGTATCGATGAAATTAGTGCGCGTATCCAGGCCGTGGGAGGCATTGACGCGTGCTACGGGGGCATCGGCTACCACGGCCACGTGGCTTTCAACGAACCCTGTATTTCGAGGTGGAATTCGGTGAGCGTCGAGGAAATGCGGACGTCTCTCACGCGGGTGGTCTCGCTTGGATCGGATTCCATCGTAGTGCAAAGCATTCATTCCGCCGGAGGAAACCCCGAGGCGATTCCGCCCATGGCCGTTACGCTTGGGATGCGGGACATTCTCGCATCGCGGAAGATTCGCCTATACTGCGCCGCCGGCGAGCGGCACCGTGCCGTGTTTCGCAGGGCGGTTGCGGGCGAGGTTACCGCGGGCTATCCCGCGACTTTGGTGCAGGGCCATCCGGACGCCGAGGTTTTCACCAGCGAGGCTGCGGCACAGCCCATTTTCATCGGGCTTCGGTAGTAACATGAAGAGAAATGAGCGCGTCCCTCGATCCACTCGACAATACCCAGGATATTGTATATAGCCACGATTTTACGGGGAAAATCACGTTATTTAACCGCGCGGCGCTCCAGCTTTGCGGCTATACCAGGCAGGAGGCGCTCAAGCACAATATCAGGGACGTGATCTCGGAAGACTATCGGGACGCGGCCCTCTGCATGATGCACCGCAAGCTTGGTGGCGAGTCGGTGCCTCCTTACGAGCTCGGAATCATCGCCAAGGACGGAAACACGATAGCCGTCGAAGTGAACAGCAAGCTCCTGTTCGACGACGGAAAACCGGTGGGCGTCCTTGGCGTCGCGCGCGATATCACGGAGCGCAAACGCACGGAGAAGGCGCTGCGCGAAAGCGAGGCTAAATTCCGCGCGGTCGCCGAGACCGCGCTTTGCGCGATCTGTATCGCTCGCGGCCCGAAGCTGCTCTACGTGAATCCCGCGGCCGTCTCCGGCTACGGGGGCACCCTCGAAGAAATGCTTTCGCTGAACGCATTCGATCTGGTGGCGCCGGATCACCGTGAACAGGCAATCGAGTCTTTCCGTGCCCGCAGCGAGAGCGGAGGGCGTTCCCGCTACGAACTCAAGACCGTCACCAAAAGCGGCGAGATCCGGTGGTACGACGTTTCGGCCCGGATGATCGAGATCGAGGGCGAACCGGCCTCTTTGAGCACGGCTTTCGATATCACGGACCGCAAGCGTTCAGAACAGGCGCTGCAGGAGAGCGAAGCCAAGTTCCGGGCGGTTGCCGAATTGGCTGTTTGCGCGATCTGCATCTCGGACGGATCAAAATTACTCTATGTGAATCCGTCCGCGGTTGCCGGTTACGGTGGCACGCTCGATGAGATGCTTTCGATGAACGCGCTCGACACAATTGCGCCAGACTCTAGGGAGCAGGTCATGGCGTACGCCCGGGCGCGCGCAACCGGCGATGCGCCGTCGCGTTACGAGCTCAAGACGATCAGGAAGAGCGGGGAGATCCGTTGGAATGACGTTTCTTCCCGGCGCATCGAATACCAGGGCAAACCGGCCACGCTCACCACTGCGTTCGATATCACCGAACAGAAGCGGGCGGTTGTCGCCATCCAGGAATCCGAGGCCAGGTATCGGAGCCTCTTCGAGAACGTCCCGGACGGCGTGTTTAGAATCACCCGCGACGGGAAAATCCTGGCTGCGAATCCCGCGCTTGTTGAAATGCTCGGCTACGATTCCGAACAGGATCTCCAGACCGTGAATATCCTTGCCGCTTTGTGCTCGAATCCGGAAGAGCGGTTGGCGAACCTGAAGCAACTCGACGCCGGCGTTCCCTTGCGAAATTTCGAGCATCGCGTACGCCGCCGCGACGGGCGCGAAATCGTCGGGCTTCAGAACACGCGTGGAATTCTCGATGAAAACGGGGCCGTCGTTTGTTACGAAGGCACCCTGACGGATATCACGGACAGAAAATCCCTGGAGGAAAAGCTTCGCCATGCCCAGAAAATGGAAGCCGTCGGTCGCCTTGCCGGCGGGATCGCTCACGATTTCAATAATCTGCTGACCGTGATCTCCGGCTATTCGGGTCTGGTCAAGAACCGGCTTGGAGCGGCCGACCCCTCCTACCCCCACGTTCTCGAAATCGAAAAAGCGGCGACCCGCGCCACCTTGCTGGTCCGGCAACTCCTCGCGTTCAGCCGGCGGCAGATCCTGCAACCGGTTTCGCTCGACCTCAACGAGCTGATCAGGGAGATGGAAGACATGCTGCGGAGGCTGATCGGCGAGCACATCCTCCTTAACGTCCGCTATGGAACGCCGCTTGGCAGTGTCCGCGCCGACCCCACTCAGATCCAGCAGATTGTCATGAATCTGGCCGTTAACGCGCGTGACGCCATGCCCGATGGCGGCGAGCTGACGATATCGACTCAGCTCAACGGCGGTGAGGTGCTTTTTCGCGTCTCCGACAACGGAACGGGCATGGACGAGACAACGAGAGCCCACGTCTTCGAGCCGTTTTTACAACCAAAGACGTCGACAAGGGTACAGGCCTCGGGCTGTCTACGGTTCATGGAATCGTCGAGCAGAGCGGCGGCCGCATCTCTATCGAAAGCGAACTCGGCCGGGGTACGGCGATTTCGATCTGGCTCCCTTGTCAGCAGGTTGAACGCTGAGCGTGGCCGGTTGGGTTATACTGAAACGCTGATTTCATGGAGGTATGCTGTGCTCTGGTGGGCTGCCGTACTCTTATTTCAGATTCCTCAACTTGACTTGCCGACGGTCGAGAAGAACCCCTATGCGACTCAGTCCGACATCGCGGCCGGCAAGCGGCTCTATGGCGGACGCTGCGCCGGCTGCCATGGTCCCACCGGTGATGGCGGCAAGGGCGCAAACCTCGCAGTCCCGGTCCTGCCCCGCGCTGCGAATGACTTGGCGCTCTATCGCGTGATCCGCTACGGCCTCCCCGAAACGGAGATGCCCGGCACGTACTTGGTCCAGCGCGAACTCTGGCAAGTCGTGGCGTTCGTGCGAACTCTCGGACAGATCCAGCGCGGACCCATCGCCGGCGATGCCGCCCGCGGCAAGGAACTTCTCCGCGGCAAGGGCAATTGTCTCCAGTGCCACTCCATCGGACAGGAAGGCGCCCAGATGGCGCCGCCGCTCGCCGGGATCGGCAGCCGCCGGGGTCCCGGCCACCTTCGCGGAAAACTCCTCAACCCCGCGGGCACCATGCCCGAACAGTACCGGATGGTGGAACTGGCTACCAAAGACGGTAAAAAATTCGTAGGCATCCGCCTCAATGAGGACACCTGGTCGATTCAGGCAAGCGACTTCTCCGGAAAACCCTATACGTTTGAAAAGCATGATCTAACCGAATTGAGCGTCGTCCGCAAGACGATGATGCCATCCTACCGCGAGCGTCTTGACTCCCGCGAAATCGACGATGTAGTCGCCTATCTTTCCGGACTTCGGAGCAACCCATGAAAATTCCAGTCTTTCTCGCGCACATTCTCGCCATCGCCACACTGCCGCTGCTGTCTCAGGTAACCCACGAACGCATACTCAAAGGCCCCACGGAATCGGGTGACTGGCTTACTTATTCCGGCAACTATTCAGCTCACCGTTTCTCTCCTCTCAAGCAAATCGACGAGAGCAACGCGGCCCGGCTCAAGCCGGCTTGGGTGTATCAGACGAACTCCCTTCAGCGCTTCGAGATGACTCCTCTGGTCTCCGATGGCGTGATGTACATCTCCGAACCGCCCAGTCACGTCTCCGCTCTCGACGCCCGTACGGGCCGTGCACTCTGGAAGTACCGCCGTCTGATTCCCGACGATATTCGCGTCTGCTGCGGCGCCGTGAACCGCGGTGTCGCCTTGCTTGGCGACATGATCTATCTCGGCACCGTTGATGCTCATCTCGTGGCCCTCAACGCTAAGACCGGCGTCGTCCAGTGGGATGTCCCCGTCGCGAATTACAAAGGCGGATATTCGATTACCGTGGCTCCGCTTGCCGTAAAAGACAAAATCGTCGTCGGAGTCTCCGGCGGGGAGTACGGCGTTCGCGGCCTCCTCGACGCCTACGATGCAAGAACCGGAAAGCGCGCGTGGCGCTTCTGGACGATACCCGGGCCAGGCGAAAAGGGCCACGAAACCTGGAAGGGCGATAGCTGGAAAACCGGTTCCGCCGCCACCTGGGTGACCGGCGCCTACGATCCCGATACGAATCTTATCTATTGGGGTACCGGGAATCCGGGGCCGGACTGGAACGGCGACGTTCGCCTCGGTGATAACCTCTACTCCGATTGCCTGATCGCGGTCGATGCCGACAGCGGAAAGCTCAAGTGGTATTTTCAATTCACGCCGCACGACGTGCACGACTGGGACGCGACGGAGGTGCCCGTGCTTGTCGATGGCGAGGTCCGCGGCCAGAAGCGGAAACTCGTGGTTTTCCCCAACCGTAACGCCTTTTACTACGTGCTTGACCGCGTGACGGGAGAGTACCTCCTCGGCAAGCCGTACGCGAAGCAGACATGGGCTAAGGGTCTCGACGACAGCGGGCGTCCGATTCGCATTCCAGGCACGTTCCCCAGCGTGGAAGGGACAAAAGTCTGGCCGGCGGTTGCTGGAGCGAACAACTGGTATAGCCCAAGCTACAGTCCCCAAACGGGACTGCTCTACATCTCCGTGCGCGAGGCAGGTTCGGTATATTACATCGGCGAGGCCGAGTTCAAGGAAGGCGAGCGTTTTGATGGCGGCGGATTCCGCAGCGCTCCCGGCGAGGAGGAATCGGGAGCAGTACGGGCGTTCAATCCCGCGAACGGGCAGTTGGCATGGGAGTATCGGCTCTTTACACCGCCCTGGGCAGGACTGATGTCAACGGCGGGCGGGATTGTCTTCGGCGGGACCAATGAGGGGCAGTTCTTCGCCCTGGGAGCGAAAACGGGTAACCTGTTGTGGCGTTTCCAGGCAGGCGGCGCCGCGCGGTCGAACCCTATGAGCTACCTGAGCGGCGGCAAACAGTATATCGCCATGACCATGGGCAGCGCGCTGTACGCGTTCGGCGTGGAGTAGGACGGGCATCCTTGCCTGTCGGTAGCCGCGCGAAGCGCAGGACGCGCTGCAACCCCAGCGCGCTGGCTCCATTCTTCTGACTCGTCACATACCACATGGCGCGGAACCACGTCATCAGGGGCTGCCGCGTGTCCTGGAAGATTGTGCCTGCCGTCGCTGAGGTCTGTCGCCGACACGCACAGCACCGGAACAAAGTGGCACGAACCATGACGGCCTTCGATCCCTGACAATGCGGACATCGAAAGCCATCTGGCCACCGAAGACTCACCAGGTAGGCTCGGCAGCCCTCCTCGCTCGAAAATCGCTCCTCAACCTCCTGGATGGTTCGCGGATAATCCTCCACAGCCCAAATCTGCAGGTTGGAGTCTGGTGAGCCAAGGGGATACCGAATAGAGTCGTATTGAGTCGTCAAGAAGAAGCTGGACGCGGTTGTTACGTTCCTCTTCATTTCCGTCCCGCTGCCCGATAGGCGGCCGCGAGATTCAATTTGTAGGCGGTGTCTGCCGGATCGATGCGCACCGCCCGTTCGAAATGTCGGATCGCCTCTTCCGGCCTGGACTGGCGCATGGCCATATCGCCCAACTGGTTGTACGCGTCCGCGGCGGCCGGGCGCGCGCGGATCGCGGTTTCGAATGCGGAGCGCGCTTGCGCCAGGTTCCCAGTATCCTTTTCGATCAGGCCTGCCAAATAGTGGTATCTCCAGTCGGAAGGCGCAAGCGCAATGGCCTGCCGCGCAGTCGTCCTCGCCTCGTTATATCGATTAACATCATAGTACAGACCGCCCAGCCGGAAGAGAACCTGTTCGTTGTTTGGGTCCACCCGCTGGGCCTCTTCCAACAGCTCGACGGCGGCGCTCAAATTGCCGGAACTCACCAGTGGGGCCGATTTGGCGATCAGCAAACCAGCGTCACGCCGGGCTAGACGGACGTGGTCGGACCGCGATCTCAGCTCGGAAAAACGCGCCAAGGCTTTGTCCCGATCAGCAGTCCTTTCCAGACGCCCGTAAAGCATGGCCAGACCGTAGTGAACCTGCGGCTCGTCCGGCGCGCGCTCGCGGGCTGCCTCCATATCGAGTAGCGCCTGCTTGATTTCGCCCGAGCGGGTGTAGGCCGATCCGAGCAGATAGTGTGGTTCCCAGGAATCGGGAGAAAGTTCCGCAGCGCGCTTAAGCAGGGGCAGCGCATCGTCGGGGCGATCGGTCCGCAGCAAAAGGCTGCCCAACCCAGTCATCGCGGAGGCGTGTTTTGGGTCGAGCGACAGAGCGGTTCGGAATTGCCGCTCCGCTTCGGCAGGCTTGCCGGACGCGGCATAAATAGCGCCGAGATCCGCATGCGCCTGAGCATCGTTCGGTATCAGGCGGGTGAGCCGCTCGACCAGGGGAGCGGCCCTATCGTTAAAGTCGTGCCGTAGGTACACGATCACCGCGGCACGTAGCGCGGAGATATCGTCGGGCCGGATTCGCAACGCCATCTCATAGTTTGCAAGGGCCCGGTTGTCGTCCCCCTTTTCGACATACGCTTCGGCCAGCGCGATGTTGGGCAGGCTGGACGGATGCTGGCTCTTAGCCTCGCATTCAGCGGCGCCGGCGAAGTCGGTCATCGCGGCGTCCAGTTGCTTCTCGCGATAGTGAGCCAAGCCACGCTGATACGCTGCATCGCAGTTGTCCCCTCCGGCGCGCGCGGCGGCCAGACACAACAGGTTAATTAGACAGGCGGCGGTCTTTTGGCTCATGGCGAGCGAACACGAACGGTTACAACAACTATCATCCCAGCACGGGCCATGTCAATTAGCGCTCGTTCCACCGTTCCACCAGCCGTAGCAGGCAAGAGAGCAGATTCTCGCCCGCGTGATGCCCGTCCAGTTCCTCCCGCGAGTCTTTATACTGTGAGGATCGTCAGCCGACGAAGTTTGCCGCAGTGGAGTTGTCTGCAAGCGCGTCGGCGTGCGATGTGGCGGCGTCGGCCGTCGGATGCGGCGCCGCGTTTCCCGATTATGACAACGACGGCTGGCCCGATATTTTTTTGTTGATTGGCACGCGCCTGGACGGCATTCCTCCGGACGCCACAAAAACGTCTCTACCGGAACAACCGCGACGGCACGTTTGCGGATATCGCCGAAAAGTCCGGCCTCAACCGAACAGGATGGGCATCGGCCGTGGCGGTCGGCGGCTTCAATAATGACGGATTCGAGGACCTGTTCATCACCTACTTGGGACGGGGCGCAACGCTCTCTATCGCAACAACGGTGATGGAAGGTTTACCGACATCACCGGAAAGGCCGACTTGCTCAGCTCTCGTGACCGTTGGGGGTCAAGTGGTCGAGCTGCACTTTCATCGATTACAATCGCGAGGCGTGGCTGGACCTCTGCGTTGCGAATTATCTGGAGTTCGATCTGAAGTCGCTCCCCAAGGCCGGCGTCGACAGCTATTGCAACTGGAAGGGTGTCCCGTCAACTGCGGGCCGCGGGGGCTGCCGCCGGGTAGTGTGTCCCTGTTCCGCAACAACGGTGACGGTACGTTACGTTCAGCGACGTAAGCTCAGCTTCCGGGCTGGCGAAAGCCAAGGGCAGCTACTTGCTGACCGCCGTCGCGACCGATTTCGACAATGACGGCTGGCCCGACATTTACATCGCGTGCTACTCGAGCCCGAGTTTCCTGTCTCGACATAATCACGACGGCTGGGGCGCAGGAATCATCGATCTCGACAATGACAGCTCGCCGGACCTCTTCCTGGTCACCGGCAGCGTGTATCGAGGAGGAACTGCCTTCCTATCCCTACCGCACGCTCAGGGTGATTTTTCGGAATCTGGGTAACGGAAAATTCGAAGAATTGATCGATGAAGCGGGCCCGGAATCGCGCCGCGCATTCCAGCCGGGGTTGCGCGTTCGGCGATTTCGACAACGACGGCGATGTGCCGGCCGTCAACATGAATGAGCCGCCGTCGCTGCAGCGTAACGACATGTCGGGCGGCAATCACTGGCTCAAGGTAAAGCTGGTTGTCGTGAAGTCGAACCGTAGCGCGATCGACGCGCGCGTTACCGCGCATTATGGCGGCAGGCGGCAGGCGCAGGAAGTCATGAGCCAGGCCAGCTTTTATTCCGCAAACGATCCGCGGCTGCATTTCGGCCTTGGCGCAATCGACCGCGTGGACCTCGATGTACGTTGGCCAAACGGAGGCCGCGAGCGAATCGCCGGCGGTGGCAGCCGATCAGCTCGTCACGATTCGTGAGGGGCAGGGCATTGTTAAATCCCAGCGCTTCCGCTAGCTAAGTACTATATTTCTTAACTACACTAACGTATACGTGACTTGAATTATGCCTTTCGGCGTGCCATCGTGATGTAGAGGTGCGTAACAATGCCCAGATCGAGCCCCTTCACGATTGCTCTCTCGTCTCCCGAAGAAGCGGAAT
>SXGS01240987.1_pt1 | contig 11845 bp, 7 predicted proteins | sample 3174681 | NCBI WGS metagenome assembly SXGS01 (sample SAMN11356861, study PRJNA531348) | freshwater metagenome | isolation source: freshwater sample F1-80 | place: China: Fuxian Lake, Yuxi | collected 2017-12-25 | reverse complement strand
GTGGTCAGGCCGGGTGTGGTCAGGCCCGGCGTGGTCAGGCCCGGTGTGGTGAGAGCCGGTGTGGTCAGGCCGGGTGTGGTCAGAGCCGGCGTGGTCAGACCGGGTGTGGTCAGGCCCGGATCGGTCAGCGCCGGTGTGGTCAGCGCCGGTGTGGTCAGACCCGGGCTGAGCGGACCGGTCTGCACGGGTTGAGCTCCGGCCGGGCTCAGTCCGGTCGGCAGCGGCGGCAGGTTGATGCCGAATTGCGAGAGACCCTGCTGCAGTGCCGACAGGATTTCATTGGGCAGGTCGGTGACGACCGCCGCCCGGGTGAATTCGCGGTGCTCGGCGGTCGGCTGAGAGCTCAGTCCGATGACGCTGAGAGCTGCGACGGGGGTGGCGACGGCCAGGGCACCAACCGCGCTCATGGCTGTCGAGATCTTGCGTCGACGACGGTTCGGCACGGGAGTCTCCTCTATCTGGACTATGCGGGCGCCCATTTTTGGGACCCGGTTTTCTCGTTATGCACGCTCCGGAATCGACCAGTGCCGGCTCCGAAGCCCACGTACCGATGGTACGGCTGAGGTTTATGGGACTGGAGTGACGATGCTGAATCGTGAGCCAATCGCGACCTTGAGTTCGGGTGCCGCGCGGTCAATTTCACCCGCGACGCCGGGTTCGCGATGGGGTTTGCGCCGTGCGTTTCCGATAACCTAAGCGCCAATGACCTCTTATGACCTGATCGTCGTCGGCTCGGGATTTTTCGGCCTGACCGTTGCCGAACGCGCAGCCAGTCAACTCGGCAAGCGGGTTCTGGTCGTTGAGCGGCGGGCCCATCTCGGCGGTAATGCCTATTCGGAAACCGAACCGCAGACCGGCATCGAGATCCACCGCTACGGCGCCCATCTGTTCCATACCTCGAACACGCGGGTGTGGGACTACGCGCATCAGTTCACCGAGTTCACCGGCTATCAGCACCGGGTATTCGCCATGCACGGTCGGCAGGCCTATCAGTTTCCGATGGGACTCGGTCTGGTGGCCCAATTCTTCGGCCGCTATTACGGCCCCGAGGAAGCGCGTGCGTTGATCGCCGAGCAGGCCGCCGAGATCGACACCGCCGAAGCAAAGAACCTCGAAGAGAAGGCGATCTCGCTCGTCGGTCGCCCGCTCTACGAAGCGTTCGTCAAGGGTTACACCGCCAAGCAGTGGCAGACCGATCCCAAGGAACTGCCCGCCTCGATCATCAGCCGGCTACCCGTTCGCTACACCTTCGATAATCGCTACTTCACCGATACCTACGAAGGACTGCCGGTCGACGGGTACACGGCCTGGCTGACGAAGATGGCTGCCCACGACCTGATCGAGGTGCGCACCCACACCGACTGGTTCGATGTCCGAGAGGAGTTGCGCGCGGCGTCCCCGAAGGCCCCGGTGGTGTACACCGGCCCATTGGACCGCTACTTCGACTATGTCGACGGCAGACTCGGCTGGCGCACCCTGGACTTTGAGGTCGAGGTGCTGCCGTGCGCCGATTTTCAGGGCACCTCCGTGATGAACTACAACGATCCCGACGTGCCCTACACCCGGATTCACGAGTTTCGACACTTTCATCCGGAGCGGGATTACCCCAGCGATCAAACGGTGAGCATGCGCGAGTACTCACGGTTCGCCGACGTCGACGACGAGCCCTACTACCCGATCAACACCGACGCCGACCGGGTCCTGCTGGCCCGCTATCGGGACCGCGCCAGGGCGGAGACCTCCGCCGCGAACGTCCTATTCGGTGGCAGGCTTGGCACCTATCAGTACCTAGACATGCACATGGCCATCGCAAGCGCGTTGACCATGTACGACAACATCCTGATGCCTCACCTGCGCGATGGTGCGCCGCTGAAGGCCGACGGCACCGACGAAAGCAGCAACCCATGAGCGAAATCCCCTCGGGGCCGATCTCGGCGGGTGAGTCCCGAGCGGTCAGTCTGCTCGCGAGGGTGATCCTCCCGCGCCCGGGCGAACCGCTCGATGTGCGCAAGCTCTACATCGAGGATTCCGACACCAATTCGCGCCGCTCCCACGCCGTCAGTCGCACCGAGTTGCAGATTGGAGCGGAGTCGGAGGTGTCCTTCGCCACCTACTTCAACGCGTTCCCGGCCAGTTACTGGCGGCGTTGGTCCACGCTGAATTCGGTAGTGCTGCGGGTCGAGTTGACCGGCACCGCGCGCGTGGATGTCTATCGTTCGAAGGCCACCGGTGCGCGCATCAGCGTTGGCGGTGGTGAGGTCGCCAGCCACGACGGATCCGCCCGCGCCGCAACGGAGTTCGAAATCGGGCTTGAGCCGTTCGAAGACGGCGGCTGGATATGGTTCGACATCACCACCGACGCTGAGTCGACAATGCACAGTGCGGGCTGGTACGCGCCGGTTCCGGCACCCGGTAGGGCCAACATCGCCGTGGGGATTCCGACTTTCAATCGCCCCGCCGACTGCGTCAGTGCCTTAGATGCGTTGACGTCGGACCCGTTGGTAGACGAGGTGATCGGGTCGGTGATCGTGACCGACCAGGGCACCGACAAGGCCGCCGCACATCCTGGTTTCGCTGCTGCCGCTGCAGCCCTCGGTCGGCGGCTGTCAGTGCACAACCAGCCCAACCTCGGCGGCTCGGGCGGCTACAGCAGGGTGATGTACGAAGCCCTGAAGAACACCGACTGCGAACAGATCCTTTTCATGGACGACGACATCCGGATCGAACCGGATTCCATCCTCCGGGCCCTGGCACTGAACAGGTTTGCGAAGGTACCCACCCTCATCGGTGGGCAGATGCTCAATTTGCAGGAGCCGTCGCACCTGCATGTCATGGGTGAGGTGATCAACCGCGCCAATTTCATGTGGACGAATGCGCCACACACCGCCTACGACCACGACTTCGCCAAGTATCCCCTCGCCGGCGACGACGAGGAGGGCCATAGCGCCCTCCTACACAGGCGCATCGACGTTGACTACAACGGCTGGTGGATGTGCATGATCCCCCGCGCGGTGGCCGCGGAACTGGGTCAGCCGCTGCCGCTGTTCATCAAGTGGGATGACGCCGACTACGGATTGCGCGCCGGTGAGCACGGTTACCCGACGGTGACCATGCCAGGGACGGCAATCTGGCACATGGCGTGGAGCGACAAGGATGATGCAATTGACTGGCAGGCCTACTTCCATCTGCGTAATCGGCTGGTGGTATCCGCTCTGCACTGGGATGCGCCGGTCCGTGGACTGCTGGTAAGTTCATGGAAGGCAACCCTGAAACATCTTCTGTGCCTTGAGTATTCGACGGTCGCAATTCAGAACAAGGCGATCGCAGACTTCTTGGCCGGCCCCGAACATATCTTTTCAATTTTGGAATCGGCCCTGCCCGAGGTTCGGGCGCTGCGTCAGGAGTATCCGGATGCCGTCGTGCTATCCGGGGCCACCGCCCTGCCCGGCCCGAGTGGGAGAACCAGGGTTCACAAACCCCCGGTCGCTCCGCCCGCCGTCGGTCTGCGCCTAGCACGTGGCTTGATCCACCAACTTCGTAAAGCGAACCCAGATCACCACCATCGGCCTCAACTCAATGTGGCCACCCAGGACGCGCGATGGTTTCTGCTGTGCAAGGTCGACGGCGTGACGGTCACCACGGCCGACGGCCGCGGGGTGGTCTATCGGCAACGCGACCGAGCAAAGATGCTCGAACTGCTGCGCGCGTCGCTGCGTCAGCATGTCCTCCTCGCTCGCAATTACGATCGCATGCGAAAGATCTACCGCGAAGCGCTGCCGGTGCTCTCGAGCCAGCAGAAGTGGGAGACCGTGCTGCTGGACGAATCGTCGGTCGGTGGCTGAGGTCAGCGACCCGCCGGCCGGTGAGGTGGCGGTGTTGGTCGGAGTCCAATCGACGCTGTCCACGCCGTCGGCGGTGAGCCTGGCGCGGGGTATGTCGCACTTCGGGGAACACGCTGCAGGCTGGGTCGCCCTATCGGCCGTGGGCGCCGCGCTGGTGCCCGGCCGCCGCCGTGAGTGGCTGCTGGTGGGCGCCGGCTCGGTCGCCGCACACGCCGCGTCGATCCTGATCAAACTGGTCGTGCGGCGCAAGCGGCCGCACCATCCGGACGTCGAGGTGAAAGTGGGTACGCCGAGTTCGCTGAGTTTTCCGTCGGCGCACGCGACGTCCACCACAGCCGCGGCCGTACTGCTGTGTCGAGCAACTCGCTCACCACTGCCGTTGGTCCTAGTGCCGCTGATGGCGGTGTCGCGACTGGTACTCGGCGTGCACTACCCGACCGACATCATCGCCGGAATCGCCGTCGGCGCTGCCGTGGCGCGCACGGTCGCCGGCCCCGGCAGGGAGACGTGACAAGTGAACCCTCATGAGTAAGACGCAGGTGGCCGGGCCACCAAGCAATCTCTTCTCCGCCGTCATCAAAGCCATCCGGCCCCGGCAGTGGTTGAAGAATCTCTTGGTTCTGGCGGCGCCACTGGCCGCCCTTGGCGGCGATGTCAGCTACGACTACCGCAGCGTGGTCTTCAAGGTTTCGATCGCCTTCGTGGTTTTCTGCATGGCGGCTTCGGCGATCTATCTCGTCAACGACGCCCGCGACGTGGAGGCCGACCGGGCCCACCCGACCAAGCAGTTCCGGCCGATCGCGGCGGGCGTGCTTCCGGTCGGTCTGGCCTACGGGATAGCGGCGGCACTGGGTGCGGGATGCCTGGCGATCTCGTGGTGGCTGACCCCTCAGCTAGCTCTGGTGATGGCGGTCTATCTGGTGATCCAGTTGGCCTACTGCTTCGGACTCAAACATCAAGCCGTGCTGGACATCTGCATCGTGTCGTCTGGATTCCTGATCCGCGCGATCGCCGGCGGCGTCGCCGCGGGAATCCCGCTTTCGCAATGGTTCCTGATGGTGATGGCGTTTGGGTCGTTGTTCATGGCGGCCGGAAAGCGCTACGCGGAACTGCAACTTGCTGAGCGCACCGGTGCCAAGATCCGCAAGTCGCTGGAGAGTTACACCAGCACTTACCTGACTTTTGTCTGGACCCTCTCGGCCACCGCGGTGGTGCTCTGCTACGGACTGTGGGCATTCGAACGGGACGGCGATACCGGTTCCTGGTTCGTCGTCTCGGTGATCCCGTTCACGATTGCGATCCTTCGCTACGCGGTCGATGTCGATGGCGGTCTGGCCGGTGAACCGGAGGAGATCGCCCTGCGCGACAGCGTGTTGCAACTGCTGGCGCTGGCCTGGATCGGAACTGTCATTGCCGCCGTCGTTCTCGGTTAGCGCACCGGCGGCCCTACCGGGCCGCTGGGGTGGGCCGATATCCGCCTACACCGCCCTCACGCGCATCAGTCTGTGGATCACCGTGGTGACGGTGTCCGCGCTGTGGGCGTGGGGTGCGTGGCAGCGACGCTGGATCGCGGACGACGGTCTGATCGTGTTGCGCACGGTACGAAATCTGCTGGCGGGCAACGGGCCGGTGTTCAATCCCGGCGAGCGGGTCGAGTCCAACACGTCCACCGCGTGGACCTACCTGACGTACATCGCCAGCGTGATTGCCGGGCCGATGCGACTGGAGTTTGTCGCCCTGGCGCTGGCGCTGGCGTTGAGCGTGGCCGGGGTGGCGATGATGATGCTGGGCACCGCCCGGTTGTTGGCGCCGGGTCTGCGAGGCCGGCGGGCGCTGATCCTCCCGGCCGGGGCCCTGGTGTACGTCGCGATACCGCCGGCGCGTGACTTCGCCACCTCGGGGCTGGAGAACGGTCTTGTCCTCGCCTGGCTGGGTCTGCTCTGGTGGATGATGGTCTGCTGGGCTCAACCTGGCTGGGCTCAACCTGGCTGGGCTCAACCTGGCTGGGCTCAACCCGGATGGCATCTGGCGGAAGCCCCCGAACGGCTGCGGGCCGAACCGCGAATGCCGTTCATTGCGGCGCTTGCCTTCGTGGCGGGGCTGAGCGTGCTGGTGCGACCCGAACTGGCCCTTATCGGCGGACTGGCCCTGGTGATGCTGCTGCTGAGTGCCCGGGATCGGTGGCAACGGATCGTGATCGTGCTGGCCGGGGGACTCCTACCGGTCGGGTATCAGATCTTCCGGATGGGCTACTACGGGCTGCTGGTGCCCCAGACCGCCCTGGCCAAGGATGCCTCCGGCAGCAAGTGGGGCCAGGGCCTGATTTACCTCGGCAACTTTGTCGCGCCCTATGCGTTATGGGTGCCGGCGATCCTGTTGATCGCGCTGGCACTGGTGCTGGCGGCCGGGCGCGTCACCGTGAAACGCCGCCCGCGGCCACGCGGCCGTCCGCTCGGATGGGTCCGAAGCCCGACCGCGGTGTGCGTCTTCATGGTCGTTAGCGGGGTTTTGCAGGCCCTTTACTGGATCCGCCAGGGCGGTGACTTCATGCACGGGCGGGTGTTGCTTGCCCCCGTTTTCTGTCTGTTGGCGCCCGTAGCGGTGATCCCGATCGCAGTGCCGCAGGGAAACTGGTTCGCCCGGGAGCGCGGCTACCTACTGGGGGGTGCGGCCGCGGCGACGTGGCTGGCTTTGGCGGGGTGGGCGCTGTGGGCGGCCAACTCGGCGGGCATGGGATCGGATGCGACCAGGGTGACCTATTCCGGGATCGTCGATGAGCGCCGGTTCTACTCGCAGGCAACCGGGCACGCCCACCCCGTGACCGCGGCCGATTACCTCGACTACCCGCGGATGCGCTCGGTGCTGGTGGCCATCAACAACACTCCCGACGGTGCCCTATTGCTGCCCTCGGGCAACTACGACGTCTGGGACGTGGTGCCGGCCCTGCCGCCCACGCCGCCGCCGCCGGGTGTGTCGATGGAGAGTTGGCGGCGCCAGGTCGCCCCGCACACGGTCTTTTTCACCAACCTGGGCATGGTTGGGATGAACGTCGGCCTCAACACCCGGGTCATCGACCAGATCGGACTGGTCAACCCGCTGGCGGCGCACACTGCACGACTGCCCGATGCCCGTATCGGCCACGATAAGAACCTCTTCCCGGACTGGGCGGTCGCCGAGGGGCCGTGGCTCAAGGAGCGCCCCTACATCCCCGAGTATCTCGACGAGGGGTGGATCACCGAGGCCGGTGTCGCGCTGGGGTGTCAGAAGACCGCCGAGCGACTTGAGGCGATCCGCGAGCCGATGAGTTGGCCGAGGTTCATCGGCAACTTCAACCGCGCACTGGAGTTCACCCGGTACCGGATCGACCGCGTTCCCCGCTACGAACTCCTGCGCTGCGCCCTGCCGGAACCACCCGCAGAGCGGCCCCCCTATACCGGCCTCCCGGCCACCGGTCCGTAGAGACCGGCACGGTCAACGCCGTCAATACCGGAACTGCAGGCAGGTGGGTGTGATTCACTACGATGCGTCGTCAGTCGGACCACAGGCCGGTCTGGCCGGGTCGAGGTGAGGTGGGTATGAGCAATCTGCTGAAACTGCTCCGGGTGCTAGGTGCTGCGGTCGTGGCACTGGCCGGGTGGGGCGCAGCGGCGCCGACCGCCGCAGCGGCGGGCGTGGAGTACCTAATGGTGCCGTCGGGCGCGATGGGCCGAGACATCCCGGTGGCCTTCCAAGGCGGCGGCCCGCATGCGGTGGTGCTGCTCGACGCCTTCAACGCCGCCCCTGACGTAAGCAACTGGGTGACGTTGGGCAACGCGATGGGCACCCTCGGCGGCCGTGGACTCTCGGTGGCCGCTCCCGCCGGCGGTGCGTACAGCCTCTATACCAACTGGGAACGCGACGGCAGTAAGCAGTGGGAGACCTTCCTGGCCGATGAACTGCCCAACTGGCTGGCGGCCAACAAGGGTCTTGCGCCCAACGGGCACGGCATCGTCGGTGCGTCCCAGGGCGGGCTGGGCGCGGTGACGATGGCCGCCTTCCACCCCGATCGCTACAGTTTCGCCGGTTCGATGTCGGGCTTTTTGACCCCGTCCAACACCCAGCTCAACGGTGCGATTTCCAACGGCATCAACGCCAGTGGCGCGACCGTCGAGGCGATGTGGGGTGCCCCGCAGCTCGGCCGCTGGAAGTTCCGCGATCCGAACGTGCATGCCAACCTGCTGGTCGCCAACAACACCCGGCTGTGGGTGTACAGCCCGCAAGCCGTCACCTGCACTGATCCGGCCGCAATGATCGGCTTCTGCGATCAAGCCCAAGGCAGCAACAGGACGTTCTACGCGCACTACCGCTCCCTGGGCGGAAAGAACGGATACTTCGACTTCCCGGCCGCGGGCAACCATGACTGGGGAAGTTGGTCGGCTGCACTGGGCGCACTCGCGAATGACGTCACGGCAGCGATCCAGTAGCGACTCGCGCGGGAAGCTTGCCGAGACTTCATGGGGATCTTCGGGACTTCTTTAGGGGACTTTCGTGGGGACTTTCGTGGGGGATCTGTTAGCCATCCGCAATCTCGCAAGGGTGCATGAGCTTACCCACAAGCGGTACTGTGACGGAGTGCAACGCTCGAATAGCGGTTCGCTCAGCAAACTTTCAGGTCTGGGTGGACGCCGCTGGGTCGCGTACGAACGACTCGTGCCGACCCGTGTCGTCGCGGTGGCCGGCCTGATCGCTCCGGCGGCGTGGTTGTTGACGGGTTGCAGTACCGGACCGGACCTGATGAGCACGGTGGTCCTGCCTTCCGAACAGACCCCCGGGTCGGTCGGTGGCGATGCCACCGCGGCCGCGCCGGACCCCGGATCGCAGTCGGCCAAGCTGGAACTGACCTCGATCCAGCGCGGCTATCTCGACGCTCTGGTCGAGGCGGGAATCGATCCGCCCACGCAGTTACGGGCGCTGAGCATCGGGTCCTACGTATGCCAGGCCCGTGCCGCCGGCCAGAGTCCCGAGGCGGTTCGGGAGTACGTCGCGCCGATGGTGCGCAGCGACATCGCCGACGCCAATGCCTCCAAGCCGCAGTCAGCCACAGTCATCGGTGCCGACGCGGCCATCGACGGCTACATTCGCATCGCCGGCCAGCGGCTCTGCTGAGACAGCAGTTTCATCAAGCATGGTCCGGAAATCCCGAAAGACTGACCGCCGCAGGCGCCACCGAATTCTCGCACCGATCGCCGCGGCGGCGGTGGCCGTCGTGGTGGCCTTGGTGGTCGCGGTCATCGTCATCATCGTCCGCCGGCCCGGACCGGCGACAACCGCGATCCCACCGTCCGCCGTGCCGCCTACCAGCCAGCCGGAGCGCAAGCCGCGCCCGGCCTTCCAGGACGCGAGTTGTCCCGACGTCAACCTCATCGCCATCCCGGGTACCTGGGAGTCCTCGCCGTCTGACGACCCGCTGAACCCGGTTCAGTTCCCGATTGCGTTGCTGCTCAACGTCTCCCGGCCGATCATGGAGCAGTTTGGCCGGGATCGGGTGGAGGTCTACACCGTTCCCTACACCGCCCAGTTCGGTAATCCGCTGTCGGCGGACAAGCAGATGTCCTATAACGACAGCCGCGCGGAGGGCACGAGGACCACCGTGGCTGCCATGACGGCAATGAATGATCGCTGTCCGCTGACCAGTTACGTGCTGGTCGGATTCTCCCAGGGCGCCGTGATCGCCGGAGACCTGGCTAGCGACATCGGCAACGGCCGCGGACCGGTCGACGAGGACCTGGTCCTGGGCGTCACGTTGATCGCCGATGGCCGCCGTCAGCCCGGAGAAGGCCAGGAAATCGGTCCCAACCCACCGGGCCAGGGCGCCGAGATCACCCTGGCCGAGGTTCCAGCCCTGTCGGCCCTGGGCCTGACCATGAGTGGACAGCGGCCGGGAGGTTTCGGCGCCCTCAACAACCGCACCAACCAGATCTGTGCCCGCGGCGATCTGATCTGCGCAGCCCCGCAGTCCGCCTTCAACATCGCCAACCTGCCCAAGACACTCAACGTGCTGGCCGGCGGCGCCGGCCAACCGGTTCATGCGATGTACAACACGCCGGAGTTCTGGAATCTCGACGGGTTGACCTCGACGGCATGGACGCAGGGATGGGCCCGCAGCTTGATTGAGAACGCACCACGTCCGGCGCACGGATAGCCCGGCGCGCCGCAGTGCGCGGGGATTTGGCGACGGCACCGCAGTGGGACTAACATTAAGAGGAAAATAAGGCCTGATTAACGCCGGTCCGTTGGGGACCGCTGAAACCATGTCGGCACACCGGTGAACGCCCGATTCCCGGTACCATCCGGGTGGCTTGCCACCGATGCCGCGCACGGCTTGCCCGGACCCCAAAGGGCGGCCCGACGCCGGGGTGCGTTCTGACAGGAGAGTGGTATGCCATTCCATAACCCGTTCATCAAGGACGGCCGGATCGTGTTTCCGGAAGGCGCCAGCCTGGTCAGACACGTCGAGCGGTGGGCAAAAGTCCGCGGCGACAAACTCGCCTACCGATTCCTGGATTTCTCCACCGAACGCGATGGCGTCGCACACGACCTTCGCTGGGCCGACTTCGGTGCCCGAAACCGTGCCGTGGCGGCTCGCCTTCAGCAGGTCACCCAGCCCGGTGACCGAGTGGCGATTCTGTGCCCGCAGAACCTCGAGTACCTGATCGCATTCTTCGGAACGCTCTACGCCGGCCGGATCGCCGTGCCGTTGTTCGACCCGTCCGAACCCGGTCACGTCGGCCGCCTGCACGCGGTGTTGGACAACTGCGCGCCGACGGCGATCCTGACGACCACCGAGGCCGCCGAGGGCGTGCGCAAGTTCTTCCGGACCCGGCCGGCGAACGAACGGCCCAGGGTCATCGCGGTTGATGCGGTTCCTGACGAGGTGGGTGCGACGTGGGAACCGGTGGAGGCCGACCACGAGAGCATTGCCTATCTGCAGTACACCTCCGGGTCCACCCGAATTCCGACCGGTGTGCAGATCACCCACTTGAACCTGGCCACCAACGTGGTGCAGGTGATCGAGGCACTCGAGGGCGAAGAGGGCGACCGCGGCGTCAGCTGGCTGCCGTTCTTCCATGACATGGGCCTGATCACCGCGCTGCTGTCGCCGATGATCGGTCACTTCTTCACCTTCATGACTCCCGCAGCCTTTGTGCGCCGACCCGGCCGCTGGATCCGGGAGATGGCCCGCAAACCGTCGGACGAAGGCGGCGTGATCTCGGTGGCACCGAACTTCGCGTTTGATCATGCCGCGGCGCGCGGACTGCCGCGCGAGGGTGAACCGCCCTTGGATCTGTCCAACATCAAGGCGATTCTCAATGGCAGCGAACCGATTTCGGCGGCGACCGTCAGTCGGTTCAACGAGGCGTTCACGCCATTCGGGTTTCCGCCGCGGGCCATCAAGCCGTCCTATGGCCTGGCCGAGGCGACGTTGTTCGTGTCCACGACGCCCGCCGGTGAAGCCCCCAAGATCGTCACCGTCGACCGCGACGAACTCAATGCTCACCGCTTCGTCGAGGTGCCCGCAGAGTCGGTCAGCGCCGTCGCCCAAGCATCCGCCGGCAAGATCGGCATCGCCGAGTGGGCGGCGATCGTCGACCATGAGTCCGCCAGTGAGTTACCGGACGGACAGATCGGCGAGATCTGGATCAGCGGTCAGAACATGGGCACCGGCTACTGGAATAAGCCCGAGGAAACCGTCGCGACGTTCCAGAACATCCTCAAGTCCCGGACCAGTCCGTCCCACGCCGACGGCGCGACGGACGATGCGACATGGGTGCGCACCGGTGATCTCGGCGCCTACCACGACGGTGACCTCTACATCACCGGCCGAGTCAAGGATTTGGTGATCATCGACGGGCGAAATCACTATCCGCAAGATTTGGAGTACTCCGCGCAGGAGGCCAGCAAGGCACTGCGCACCGGCTATGTCGCGGCCTTCTCGGTTCCCGCCAACCAGTTGCCCGACGAGG
>SXGS01253693.1_pt1 | contig 11846 bp, 6 predicted proteins | sample 3174681 | NCBI WGS metagenome assembly SXGS01 (sample SAMN11356861, study PRJNA531348) | freshwater metagenome | isolation source: freshwater sample F1-80 | place: China: Fuxian Lake, Yuxi | collected 2017-12-25 | reverse complement strand
GCGAACAATGCCAGCCGCTGCTGTTCGCCGACGAACTGGTCGAAGGTGGCCAACGCTGGCGCGAGACGCCATGGAGCCTCGACTCGATTCCGATCTGGCTCGCCACCGACCTCACGCTGGCGCAACGCTCCGGCCCCGTCCGCCACGTCTGGCCGCGCATCGATTCCTACGGCGAAGTGACCTTCGACGGCGTTGCCGACAAACCCGACGCCGAGGGTTGGCAGCGCATCCACGGCCGCCTCACGCGGGTGCCCGTGCGCGAGCGAGCGGGCGCGTCGCCGCGGGAGATCGAACTCGATCGCCACTACCTCAGCTGTGCGCTCGACGTGAAGATCGAGATTCGGCGTCGCTTCGAACCGGACACGACGCTCGGCGATCGCTACGCCGTGCGCGGCATCGTGTCGGGCATCGAGTGGACGATCGACGGCACGATGGAGATCCCGAAGCCGCGCCAGACGATCACCGTCTCCGGCCAGCGCACCTGGAAGCTTGTTGCGGTGCACGCACATCGCCAACCGCCCACCGCCGCCCATCCGGGCTTCCTCGCCGAAGTGCAACTCGAGTCGAGCGCCGCGGTCGCGGACCAGCTCGCCTTGCTGCAGAAGGGAGAAGGTCCGGCTGCCGCCGAGGAGGGGCGTGGTTCGCCGACCGGTCCGGCACTGCACGCCTCGATCCTGTTCGGACTCGCGCGCGCCGGCCAACGCGCTGGCACGCCCGCGATCGATGCGCAGCTCGCCGCGCTGCTGCCGCGGCGACGCACGCAAGCGCACAGCCATGCCTACACCATCCTGGCAATCGCCGGCCTGCACGCTCCGGCCGACGACCGCGCCAGCTGCCTGCGCGGCCAACCACCACGCATCTCGTTGCCGCAGCCGATGCGCGACGCCATGAAGCGCGAAGTGCAGAACCTGTTGCGCATCCGCTGGGTGGTCGACAAGAAGAACACCGGCTACTGGTCGTTCGCGAGCGACCGGAACGATCGATCGATGGAGCACTCGGGACTCGCGATCCAGGCCCTCGATGCGGCATTGCGCTGCGGAATCACCGTGCCGACCAAGGTGTTCGACGAGTTCGCCCGCAACCTGCTCACGACCGCCGTCGATGTCGAAGTGCCGCGCGCCGCGGTGCTGCGCTTCGAACCGGGCCGCGACCTGCCCAACGTCGCGACGCGGCATCGCGACACGCGACCCGCCACCCTCGCCTGCGGCTGGACCGAGTCCGACCTCGGCCCGTTCAGCTTCCACGGCGCCGATTCGGTCTGGGCGATGGCGGCACTGCTCGCTTGTGCTCGGCATACCCGCGACGACGCGCTGCGCGCCCAGTGCCTCGCCACGGTGCAGCGTGCCTGGTCGTGGCTCGGCCACCACTACACGCCACGCCACAATCCTTCGCCGATGCCGGTGCATCGCCAATGGCGGCATTCGTTCGTGCAGGCGCTGGCGTGGCTGCTCGACGAGAGTGGCGTGCGCTGGCTCGACGGACACGACCTCTACTTCGAATGGGCGACGGTGCTGCTGGTGGAGACGAAGAAGGGCAGGGTTCCGACCACGGTTGCCGATGCTCCCGCGGCGCTGTCGCTGTGGCGGCAACACGCGGATGCGACCGGCACGATCACTCCGGGGCGTTGAACATGCACGCCGCGCGACTGCTCGCTGCCGTGCTCGCCGCCGCCTGCGGAGGCGTGGCCCAGGACGTGCGCTGGCGCTTGCCCGAAGGCGGCGCGATCACCTTCACCGCCGAAGAATCCGACCAGTGCAAGGAAGTGGCGCCGCCGCACCGAAACTCCGCCAGGCCCGACGGCGTCATGCCGCACGCGCCGCTGCTGCTCGCCACCGAGCTGACGGCCGATGCGCGCTCGACTTCGGTGCGGCTGCACGACGCCCGCTGGCTCGGGCCGCGGCTCGCGTTCGACCTGCGCACGTTCGGCAAGGCGCGCGAGCTCGACTTCACGCTGGACGACGTCGTGCCGTTCACGCCGCTGCGCGTGCGCGGCAAGGCGAGCGACGTCGATGCCAACGGCACGCAAACGCTGACCTTGACCGTCGCACCCGCGGTGCTGGCGGTGGGGCCGAACGATCCGAACGGACCGGCGCGGCAGGTGCACTTCGATGCGTCCTGCCGCGGCACGCTGACGATCACCCGCACCGTCGATGCCGCCGCCGGCGTCGTGCGCGCCGTGGCAACGGAGATGGCGCTGCGCATCGAGTACGGGCCGCGCTACCCGATCCGCGAAGTGGACTACACACTGCGCCAGAAGTGGACCGACGGCACCGTGCTCACACGCCGGCACGCGGGCTTCGCGGCGAACGTCGCCGACGCCATCCGCCGCGGCGCCGCCCACGTTCGCAAGGAACTCACGGTTCCCGATCGCGGACTGCTCCGACCGAGCGCCGACGCCTCGCACGCCGAGGGCTACCTTGGGCTCGGGCTGCTCACGCTGCTGCACGCGGAGGTTCCCGCCGACGACGCGGTCGTGGCCCAGGGCTTCACCGAACTGCGCAAACGCCACGTTCGCGACACCTACTCGTTGGCGCTGGCGATGCTGGCGCTCGAACGCCTGCACGCGCCGCTGAACGAACGCGATCGGCTGCTGTCGGGCGCCCTCGACCGGCCGGCCCCGCGGCACCTCGTCGGCGACGACGCGGCGGCGATGACGCGATGGACCACGGACCTGCTGGCGATCCGCGACCGCGAAGTGCGGCCGGAGTATTTGACGCGCTGGGGCTACTCCGGCTCGGGCTACGACAACTCGAACACGCAGTACGGCGTGCTCGGCCTGCACTCGGCCGAACTCTGCGAGCAGAAGGTCGGTCGCACGAACTGGTTCGCGGTCGCATCGCACTGGCTCGCGTCGCAGTGCCCCGCCGAAGGGCCCGCACTGCCGCTGTCGCTGGTGCCGATCGACAACCCTGCCGCGACCCCGGGTGGCAAGGCGGGCAAGAACGGCACCACCACCACCGGCGGCCGTCGCACGCAGGCGCAACGGCGCGCGGCGCCACGCGGTTTCGACTACCACGACGGCGCCTCGACGCCGTACGGCGGCATGACGACTGCCGGCATCTCGAGCCTGACGATCGCGCTGTCCCACTTGCAGAACACTCCGGGCAAGCTCGACGCCGACCTGCGCAAGAAGATCGACCAGGCGATCGCCGACGGCTTTGCGTGGCTGTCGAAGTGGAAGGCGCCGCGGCAGGTGCCCGGCAACGACCTGCACCACTCGATGAACTGGTGGTACTACCACCTGTACGGCCTCGAACGGGCGTGCGAGCTGTCCAACGTCGGGCTGATCGATGGCCACGATTGGTACCACGACCACGCCCTGCTGCTGATGGCCTCGCAACAGGAGGATGGTGGCTGGGGCCGGCTCGAAGACACCTGCTGGGCCATCCTGTTCCTGAAGAAGGCGCAGTTGCCAGTGTTCACGCGGCCACGGTGAAGTCGCGCAGTAGCATGCGCCGCTCGGCCGGGCCAAGCCGCCCGGTCGCTGCGAGTAGACCTTCCCATGCAACACGTCGTCCTCGTCGCTCCGTACTTCAGCGACAACATGCGGCACTGCCTGCGCTGCTTCGTCGATCTGCCCGATTGCCGTGTGGGTGTGCTGTCGCAAGAGCCCGCCGAAAACCTGCCCGCGGAGCTGCGCCCGCGCATCGCCGCGTTCGCCCGCATCGGTGACCCCGCCGACCACAAGAACAGCGTCGAAGGTGCGACCACGATCCGGACGCAATGGGGCCGCATCGACCGCCTCGAGGGCTACCTCGAAATGCTGCAGGTGCCGATCGCCGAAGCGCGCGACGCGCTCGCCATCGACGGCATGCGCGCCGAGGTCGCCCGCAACTTCCGCGACAAGAACCGCATGAAGGAAGTGCTGCGCAAGGCCAACGTGCCGGTGGCGCGGCAAGCGCTCGTGCACAGCGCCGAGGACGTTCGCGCGTTCGTGCAGCAGGTCGGCTACCCGCTCGTCCTGAAGCCGCTGGCGGGTTTCGGCGCGCGCAACACGCAGCGCGTCACCGACGAGGCCACGCTGGCGACCGCGATGAATGCGCTGCTGCCCTCGGCGAGCAATCCGGCGCAGGCCGAAGAGTTCGTGCAGGGTGAAGAGCACACCTTCGAAGCCGTCGTCATCGACGGCAAGGTCGCGTGGGCGTCGTCAACCGCCTACGTGCCCAGCCCGCTGCAAGTGCTCGAGAATGCGTGGATGCAGTACGCGCTGATCATGCCGCGCGAGCAACACCCGCCGCACGTGCAGAAGTTCGCCGCGGTGAACCAGAAGGCGCTGGCGGCGCTCGGCGTGCAGCACGGCCTGTCGCACATGGAGTGGTTCCTGCGCGCCGACGGTTCGCCGGTGGTGAGCGAAGTGGGCGCGCGCCCGCCCGGCGCCAACATCATGCCGCTGCTGCAGGCAGCGCACGGCGCCGATCCCTGGGCAGCGTGGGCCCGGCTGATGGTGCACCGCACCTGGCGATTCCCTGAACGCCGCTTCGCCGCCGGCACGATCTTCCTGCGCGCCAAGGGCGGTGGCGCCACGGTGCGCTCCGTCGACGGCATCGACGCGATGAAGGCGCGCCTCGGCCCGGCGCTCGTCGACATGAAACTGCCGCGGCCCGGGCAACCGCGCTCGCAGCACTACGAAGGCGACGGCTGGGTGCTCGTGCACCATCCGGAGACGAAGGGCGCGGTCGCCGCCTTGCGTACCGTGCTCGACACCGTGTCGGTCGTCTGAGCGACGCGCGGCGCCAGGTCAGGCGCGCACGTGCAGATCGTCGGCGCCGAACGTGAGCCGCAACGGCTCGAGCACGACCTGCTTGGGCCCCGCTTCGACGACGCCGGCGACGAACGCGCGCACGCCCTTCTGCTCGGCGATCTGCGCGGTGCGCGCCGCATCGCTGGCCTTGACGAACAGGGCAAAGCCGGCCCCCATGTTGAGGTTGCCGTACGCCGCCCGATCGTCGCTGCCGGTCTCGCGCGCCAGGAACGCGAGCACCTCGGGCACCGGCGGCAGCGTGTGGAAGCGGTAGGTGAACGCGGCCGGATGCCGCATCACCTTGCGCCAGCCGTGGCCGGTGATGTTGGCGCTGTAGTGCGGCACGATGCCGGCCTGCGCCAGCGCTTCGGTGACCGGCGAATACAGCACGGTCGGGGCCAGCAACGCTTCGCCGAACAATGCCCCGCTCGGCAGCTTCGTGCCGAAGCCCGCGGGCAGACGCTCGGCGAGCTTGCGCGCCAGCGACACGCCGTTCGCGTGGATGCCCGACGACGCCAGCAACACGATCGCATCGCCGGGGCCGAGTTTGTCGCCGAGCGTCAGCCGCGTCTTCGGCCGCACCAGCCCGACGCACGAAGCGGCGAGGTCGATGCGGTCGTTCACGACCACGCCCGCCAACGCCGGCGTCTCGCCACCGCCCCACGACACGCCGCACGCATCGCAGGCCGCCCGCCAGCCGTCGACGAGGTCCTTCGCCCGCTGCGCATCGTGGAACCAATCGCTGCCGCCAGCCGCCCAGTAGGCATGCACCGACACCGGCGTCGCCCCCACCGTTACGATGTCGTTGATCGCCATCGCAATCGTGTCCTGCGCAATGCGGTCGTAGTAGGTCTTGCCGGTCAGCGCGCGCGTGGCATCGGCGACCAGCGCCTTCGTGCCCAGGCACTCGGTGATCGAGGCGAGATAGAAGTCGCCGCAGTCGACGACGTAGGCCGATTCGCCGCGCGACGCCGCGACCTCGTGCAGGCCATGCCGCTGGAGGTTGCCCGCCGTCGCAGCCGCCGCCTGTTGCGCCAGGATCTTGAGCGGGTCGATCTTGCTGTAGTCGACGCCGGCCTGCGTGTAGTCGATCTTCGACATGCCGGCAGGATGGAGGGAGGACCGGCGGAATGCGAGCCCGGTGCAACCGGCGTTGGCCCGGCCATGCTGCTCCGGCGAAGACGGCGGAAAACTCACGCTTCCCCGGCCTCGAACGAGCCAATCAGGGACCGGATCGCGTAAAGACAATCGGTACCACCGCCCCTCCGGTCGTAGAGACAATGCGCCACCACCTCGTTGCGGCATTCGCCCTTGCCGCGGCATGCTCCTCGCCCACCGCTCCGTCCGCCGCCGAAGCGGACGCGCACGCCCTCCGGCTGCGCACCGACCTGCAGGCCCGCAAGGCACGCAATGCCGCCTGGCAGCAGGAGCGCAACGTCACCCCACCCCCCGGCGGCCCGGAAGGGGCGCGCCTGTGGCGTCTGCAGCGTTTCCAGGACGAGAACGGCGTCTTCGACCCGGCCGCCGTGTCGCTCGCGCGGGCCGAACGTGACGCCAACGCCGCCCACCACGACGCGATCGACAACGCCGGCATCGGCCGCTTTGGCTGGGTCGAACGTGGCCCGAACAACATCGGCGGCCGCACCCGCAGCCTCGTCATCGACCCGGCGAACCCACAGCACATGTGGGCCGGCGCCGTCGGCGGCGGCATCTGGCGCAGCACCAACGCCGGCGTCAGCTGGGCGCCGGTGAACGACCGCATGAGCAATCTTGCGGTGTGCAGCCTCGCCCTCGTTCCGGGCACGCCGAACACGCTCTACGCCGGCACCGGCGAAGGCTTCTACAACGGCGACGCAGTGGTCGGGAACGGCGTCTACAAGTCGACCGACGGCGGCACCACGTTCACCAAACTGGCGGCCACCGCGAGCTGGTCGTACGTGAACCGCATCGTCGTGTCGCAGTCGAATCCGTTGATCGTGCTCGCGGCAACGCGATCCCCCGGCGGCATCCATCGCAGCACCGACGGCGGCGTCACGTGGACCCTGGTGCGCAGCGCCACCGCCTGCATGCAGGTCGCCTTCGATCCGAACGACGCGCAGAAGTGCATCGCCGACATCTACGAGAGCAGCGTGCACCGCGTCGTCACTTCGACCAACGCCGGCGCCTCGTGGACCAACGCAGTCACGGGCCTCACCAGCCAGTCGGGCACCAGCGGCCGCATCGAATTGTGCTACGCGAACAGCGTGCCCGGCATGGTCTACGCCTCGTGCGGCACCGGCGGCGGCCTGATCTGGCGCAGCACCGACGGCGGCGCGAACTGGACGCAACAAACCACGGGCACCGGCTCGGGAGCTGCGTGGTACTACAACACGCTCTGGGTCGATCCGACCGACGCCAACTTCCTCGTCACCGGCGCCTACCACCTCTACAAGTCGACCGATGGCGGCGTGACGTTGACGCAGATCAGCAACGGCTACATCAACACCACGGCCCCGCATCCCGACCAACACCAGGTGATCGCCGATCCCGGCTTCAACGGCACCACCAACCTGCGCGTCTACAGCACCAACGACGGCGGCATCTACACGACGAGCAACGTCCGCACGGTGACGTCGTCGAGCGGCTGGGCGCGCCGCGAACAGAGCTACCGCGCCAGCCAGTTCTACGGCGCTGCCGGCGACGGCCCGTCGGGACGCATCACCGGCGGCACGCAGGACAACGGCCACCTGACCCTGCAGAGCGGCACCAACACCGCGCAACTGACGTACGGCGGCGATGGCGGCTTTGCGGCGATCGACAAGGACGACCCGAACTACATCTACGGCGAGTACGTCTACGCGCAGGTGCATCGCTCGAGCAACGGCGGTGCCTCGGCGAGCTACATCGACGGCGGCATCACCGAAGCGGGCAGCGCCGCGAACTTCATCGCGCCCTTCGTGCTCGATCCGAATGCGCCGACGCGGCTGCTGGTCGGTGCCGCCAGTCTGTGGCAGACCACGAACGCGCGCGCGGCCACGGTCGCGTGGACAGCGATCAAGCCGTCGATCGGCTCGAACATCTCGGCGATCGCGGTGGCGCCCGGCAACCCGGACATCGTCTGGGTCGGCCACAACAACGGGCATGTCTACAAGACCGCGGACGGCACCGCCGCCGTCCCGACGTGGACGGCGGTCGACAACAACGGCGGCACCAATCCGCTGCCGAACCGCTACATCGGCCGCATCGTCATCGACCACGGCAATCCGCAGATCGTGGGCATCGGCCTCGGCGGCTTCCACGGCGACAACCTGCGCAAGACGACGAACGGCGGCCCCACCTGGACCGACCTCACCGGCGCCGGCGTCACCGGCTTGCCGTCGGCACCGGTGAACGGCGTCGCGCAGCATCCGCAGCTGGCGAGCCACCTCTACGTCGCCACTGAGGTCGGCATCTTCGCGAGCGCCGACGGCGGCGCCACGTGGTCGACCGGCAACGACGGCCCCGCCGATGCGTCGGTCGATGAAGTCGTGTTCATGCACGATTCGACGACGCTGCTCGCGGCGACGCACGGCCGCGGCCTGTGGACGATTGCGGTGCGCGAACCCACGGTCATGGCCCTGGGCCCGGGCTGCGCCGGCACCAACGGCGTGCCCACGCTGTGGTCCACGGCCCCAGCACTCGGCGCCACGGTGACGCTCACCTGCACCAGCCTGCGACCCGGCAACGCGGCGGTGTTCCTGATCGGCTTCTCGAGCACGACGTGGGCCGGCGCCCCCTTGCCGGTCAGCCTGCTGCCGCTCGGCATGCCCGGCTGCATCGGCTACACCAGTGCCGACCTGTTCGTTCCCGTGCTGCAGAGCACCGGCTCGGCAGCGACCACGCTGGCGATGCCGACGGCGGCGACGTCGCTCGGAGCTTCGCTGCACCTGCAGGTGCTCGGCCAGGACCCGGGGATCAACGCGTTCGGCGCCGTCGCCCGCAACGCGCTGACCCTGACGGTCGGCAACTGACCCGGCGCGAGACGACGCAAGTATCGCTGACAACAAGACTTGGCAGCTCATTGGCCGCGGCCTGACCACGCTGCGCTCCAGCCCGACTTGCTTCCATGCCGATTGCATATATGCTTAGTGCATGGAAGTGACCCAGGACGAACTCGACGGCCACCCGCATCCGCATCTCGCGGTCGACATCGCGCTGGTGACCATCCACGAACGCGCCCTGCACGCGCTGCTGCTGCGCCGCGACGCGGCCCCGTTCGCCGGCGCCATCAGCCTGCCGGGCGGCTTCGTCCGCATCGACGAGTCGCTGCCACAAGCCGTCGCCCGCGTGCTGCGCACCAAGTGCCGCCTGCACGACGTGTTCGTCGAGCAGCTCTACACGTTCGGCGACGTGCGCCGCGATCCGCGCGGTCGCGTCGTCACCGTCGCCCACTTCGCACTCGTGCCGTTCGCAGCGCTCGCGAGCGCCCTCGCGCAAAGCGACCTCGCCTTGTTCCGGCTCGATGTGCCCTGGGCCGACACCCGCGGCGGCGCCGTCGCGGTGGTCGCCGCGAACGGAACCGCCCAGAGGGTCGCTTTCGACCATGATGCGATCCTTGGCACCACGGTGCAGCGCCTGCGCGGCAAGATCGACTACGCGCCGGTCGGCTTCGAACTGCTGCCGCCGCAGTTCACGCTGCTCGACCTGCTCGAAGTGCACCAGGCCGTGCTCGGGCGCGAACTCAACAAGGACTCGTTCCGCCGCCGATTGCTGGCGTCGGGGCTGCTCGCGCCCACCGGGCGCTACCGCGCCAACGTCGCCCATCGGCCGGCGGCGTTGTTCAAGTTCCGTCGCAGTGGCCGCAGCAAGGGGAAGGCATGAACGACTTCACGCTGTTCGATGATCGCCTCCGCACGGCGTGGCGCTACCCCGGCGGCGAAGTCGGCGTGCGCGCCGTCGGCGAAGCACCGCCACGGTTGCTGGCTCGGGTGCAGTCCAGCGACGACCTGCTCGCGCTGGTGATGTATCTCGGCGCCGTGCGCGGCCAGGTGCAAGAAGTGTGCATCCCGTACCTGCCCTACGCACGCCAGGACCGCATCGCGGTGCCCGGCGACCCGATCGCCATCGAAGTGCTGGCGCGCCTGCTGGCGAGCACCGGCGTGCCCAGGTTCGCGACCATCGACGTGCACTCGAACGCGGCCGCCGCGGCGTTCGCGTCGGCGGGCCTCACGCTGCGCAACGTCGCCGCGAGCGCCTGGCTGCAGCGTTACGTTGCCGGCCGGCAGGCCACACCCGACCAGCCGGTCTGCTTCGTCGCGCCCGACAAGGGCGCCGGCCCACGCACCGGACAACTGGCCACGGCCCTCGCCGCGCCCACGCGCCCGATCGGTCTCGTGCACTGCGCCAAGATCCGCGACCCGCACACCGGCAAGCTGACCGGCTTCGCCGTCGACCGCGACCACAGCCCGCCAGCCCTCGCGGCCGACACGCTGCTCGTGGTCGTCGACGACATCTGCGACGGCGGCGGCACGTTCCTCGGCGTCGCGCAGGCCCTGCGCGCGCACTACGGCGACCGACCGCTGCACCTCTGGACCACCCACGGCATCCACAGCCGCGGCCTGCACGACCTCGCCGCGGTCTTCACCTCCATCGGCTGCACGGACTCGTTCCGCAGCAGCCACACGCACGAACGGCTGCACACAGAACCGCTGCAGCAGAGCGAGCAACTCCGATGAACACCATTCCCGCCCTCGTCCTCACCGACTTCTACAAGACCGACCATCGCCGGCAGTTCCCGGACGGCACCACGCTCGTCTACTCGAACTTCACGCCGCGCGGCAGCCGCCTCGCCGACGTCGACCACGTGGTGTTCTTCGGGCTCCAGTACTTCGTGATCGAGTACCTGCAGAAGCGCTTCACCGAGACGTTCTTCGCGGTGCCGAAGGCGCACGCGGTGGCGGCCTACCGCCGGCGCCTCGACCACTCGCTCGGGGCGGGAGCCGTGCCGATCGACCACATCGAGCAGCTGCACGACCTCGGCTACCTGCCGCTGCGCCTCAAGGCGCTGCCGGAAGGCACGCGGGTGCCGATGCAGGTGCCGACCCACACGATCGAGAACACCGACCCGCGCTTCGCGTGGTTGACGAACTTCATCGAGACGATGATGAGTGCGGTGGTCTGGGGCCCGTGCACGTCGGCGACGATCGCCAATCGCTACCGTCGTGTGTTCGAAGCGTTCGCCGCCCGCACCGGCGCGCCGCGCGAGTTCGTGCCGTGGCAGGGCCACGACTTCTCGTTCCGCGGCATGTTCGGCATCGAAGCCGCGTGCATGAGTGGCGCCGGCCACCTGCTGTCGTTCACCGGCACCGACACGATCCCGGCGATCGACTTCCTCGAGCAGTACTACGGCGCCGACTGCACGAAGGAGATGATCGGCGGCAGCGTGCCCGCGACCGAGCACGCGGTGATGTGCGCCGGCGGCAAGGAAACCGAACTGGAGACCTACCGCCGCCTGCTGACGAAGGTCTACCCGAGCGGCATCGTCAGCGTCGTCAGCGACACCTGGGACTTCTGGCGCGTCGTCACCGACACGCTGCCGGCGCTGCGCGCCGAGATCCTCGCGCGCAACGGCAAGCTGGTGATCCGTCCCGACAGCGGCGACCCGGTGCTGATCCTGGTCGGCGATCCCAAGGCGCCCGCCGGCAGCCCCGAGCGCAAAGGCCTGATCGAACTGCTGTGGGGCATCTTCGGCGGCACCACGTCGGCGAAGGGCTTCAAGATGCTCGACCCACACATCGGCGCGATCTACGGCGACTCGATCACGCTCGAACGGCAGGAAGCGATCCTGCGCGGCCTCGCCGAGAAGGGCTTCGCGTCGTGCAACGTCGTGCTCGGCATCGGCAGCTACACCTACCAGTACGTGACGCGCGACACGTTCGGCTTCGCGATGAAGGCGACGTTCTGCACCGTGAACGGCGAGGACCGGCCGATCTACAAGCAGCCGCGCACCGACAGCAAGAAGAACAGCCACCGCGGCCTGATCGCCGTGCACCGCGACGCGCAGGGCCGGCTGCAGGCCCGCTTCCCGGTGACGCGCGCGGAGGAGCAGAGCAGCGCCAACCTGCTGCAGACGGTGTTCGAGAACGGC
>SXGS01527501.1_pt1 | contig 11847 bp, 10 predicted proteins | sample 3174681 | NCBI WGS metagenome assembly SXGS01 (sample SAMN11356861, study PRJNA531348) | freshwater metagenome | isolation source: freshwater sample F1-80 | place: China: Fuxian Lake, Yuxi | collected 2017-12-25 | reverse complement strand
TCATGCTGATGCCGGCGGCTTCGTATTTTTTTACGTTCTCGACAGTCAGCGGCACCTTGTGATTGACGTTGATGGTCAAGGGAAACTTGGCGAAGTCTTTCCCGGCTTTCGCACACAGATCGCGTATGATGTTGGCCGTGTCGGCCACTTCTTCTGGCGTCATCCAGACGGAATGCCAGCCGTCTCCCTGCTCCACAGCACGCTTCAGTGCCGGCATAGAATTGCCGCCAAACCAAATCGGTGGATGCGGGGTCTGGCGCGGTTTGGGCGCAAATTTAATGCCGGCAAAGTCAAAAAACTTGCCGTGGAATTCTGGGTCCTCTTGCGTCCAGCAGGCTTTCATCGCCAACAAAGCTTCTTTGGTCTGTGCAGCACGATCCTTCATGTTGAGACGCAAGGCACGGAACTCCTCATCCAGCCAGCCAACGCCCACGCCAAAAATGAAGCGCCCGCCGGAGAGCACATCGATGGAAGAAATTACTTTGGCGGTCACAATCGGATCGCGGTAAGGCACGATGACCACGCTGGTGCCGAGCTTCACCGTCTTGGTAACCGCAGCCGCATAAGTCAGCACGGTAAACGGCTCAAGCAAAGGGTTGGTAGGATCAAGCGGCAGCTTGCCGTCGGGAGAATACGGATAAGCAGAACGCAGCACGGTAGGGAAAACAATATGATCGCTTACCCAGAGGGAGTCATAGCCGAGTTCTTCGGCCCGGCGAGCGACACGAGCAATTTTTTCACCTTCAATCATCTTGCCAGAAGCAACCAAGTGAACACCAAAGCGCATCGCGCCTCCTCCTTTGTCAGAGAGACAGGGAAATTGAGGGAGTTGTAGCGCGACGGACGGGAAGGGGCAATGCAGGCGAGGAGAAGAGTCGTCCAGTCTGAGAGTCGTTCGGTCCCAGAGTCGAGCAGTCTGTCAGTCCGACTGCATGACTGAGCGACTGCATGACTGAGTGACTGAGCGACTAAACGACTGCCCTCGGTATCCACCGTGGCACAGCGTTACGATACGCTCGGTAATCATCACCGAAATGTCGCTCCAACCTCGGCTCTTCAACAAGCAAAAGATAGAGCTTGGCCACGAGTGTGAGCACGACGGCATACGCCACAAGACCCATGGAACCACACCACAAGGCTTCCGCGTAGACCATTAGCAGCACGCCCAGCGTCATGGGATGTTGCAATCGAGCGTAGGGGCCAGCCACGACCATGCGTTTCGGCGGATGGATGGAGAAGGGCGAGCCGTCTCCACGCCACGATAGGTAATACGCTCCGGCGAAGAAAAGCATCGCACCGCCGAGGAAAAAAAGCACGCTCAAATAAGAGCAAATGGTCGGGAGCAGCGCGACACTCGCCGTCCATTGTGCAACCTGCCACGGGAGGTAGCCGAGGAATAGGCTGAGGACGGCAACAGCAGAGAGACCAGGGTAGAAAGTGGAGGGCATAGCACGACGCAAGGGAGCGTTGAGACAGAGACAGAAAGGGAAAAGGACGATTCTCTATCTCCTTTCTCTATCTCTGTCCTGCCGTCTTCACTCTCCGCGAAACACCGGTTTCCGCTTCTCTAGCATCGCCTTCACTCCTTCTTGGGCATCGACACTTTTGCGGGCACGGGCGACTCTCTCATGCAAGTCTTTGTGGTCGATGGTTTCGCGTAACGAAATCGTCCGCAGAATGGTCGCTTTCATCCCCGCCAACGAGAGCGGCGCATTGTCGGCAATCGTTCGCGCAAGATCATAGGTGGCGGCTTCCAGATCACTGGCGGCCACGAGCTGGTGAATCATGCCAATTTCATAGGCGCGGGTGGCAGTGATGGGCTGTCCGGTCAGCAGAATCTGTTTTGTGAAAGCTGGCCCGACGATCTCGACCAGTTTCTGGGTAAGTGGGAAGGGGAGGATCAAGCCAAGTCGGGCCAGCGGCATGCCAAACCGCGCCGGCTCGGCGGCCACGCGCAAATCGCAGTGCAGCGCCAGTTCGCAGCCTCCAGCAAGCGCATCGCCGTGGACGAGGGCGATGGTGGGAATACGTGACCGCTCAATGCGCTGGAACACCTGGATCACTCCGGTTTCGGGATCGCCCTGCCCGGTCTGGCGAGCACTCAGTTCGCGCAGATCAATGCCCGAGCAGAATGCTTTACCTTCGCCACGAATGACCACGACACGCGCGTCGTTGCGCTCCTCCACTTGCGAGAGAATCGAGTTAAATCCTTCCAGCAACGCGGTATTCAAGGCATTGCGTTTCTCCGGTCGGTTCATCGTAATGGTGGCTACGCCATCGTTTAGGGAAAAAAGAATTTCGTCGGCCACAGAGTGCCTCCTTCTTTGTCTCAATGTTCTGTGCCCTCAACTAAGCGGTTTCCCCGAGGCGGGTCAAGGTGAAGCAGTCGTAAGCGACCTCCGCAATTTTGTCCGCCTTCCTCTTTCTGCAGGCATGGACAGTTGTAAGGACCTCGGGTAGTTTTTGTAGCTGTTATACTTTCCACAGGAGACATCCACGAGGGTACACGCTTTGCATCGGGACCTTACCTCTCAGCCTTCCGAGGAACACTTCCGTCTGTTCGTTGAAAATTCTTCGGACATGTTTGTACGGCATGCGAAAGGGGGAAATATCCTCTTCGTTTCGCCTGCGTGCCAGACGTTGTTGGGATACGAGCCAGAGGAAATGCTCGGCCAATCACCGCTGGCGTTCACTCATCCAGATGATGTTGCTCAGGTCACTCAGGTTTTGGAGCAAATCAGTCGCCAACCCGGAGTCTATAAGGCCACCCACCGGGTGCGCCGCAAAGATGGACGGTGGTTATGGGTGGAAGTGCATAGTCATGGCGTATGGGAGCCAGAGACAGGGGATCTGCGAGAATTCACTGCCGCTGTGCGCGATGTGACTGAGCAGAGACAGATGCAAGAGACGTTGCAGGCCAGCGAGGAGCGCTATCGTTCTTTGATTGCCGCGCTGTCGGAAGGTATCGTGCTTCATGATGCCACAGGAAAGATTGTCGCGTGGAATGCTAGCGCTGAGCGTATTCTTGGACTTTCGGGCGACCAACTCGCGGGCCGCGAGTCTATCGACCCATGCTGGCAAGCGATCCATGAAGACGGATCGCCTTTTCCTGGCCACGAGCACCCGGCAATGGCGACGTTGCACACGGGAACACCGCATCATGACGTGGTCATGGGCATTCATCGGCAGGACGGTACGACGAGGTGGATAGAAATCAATTCGCAACCCATTGTGCATATGCCTCAGCACCCTCCATATGCCGCGGTTGCCTCGTTCTCTGATATCACTGCCCGGAAACAGACGGAGGAATCCCTGCGCGAAAGTGAAGCGCGTTTTCGTGATCTGTTCGAGCGTGCGAGTGATGCCATCGCGACCATTGCTGTCGATGGAACGATTTCGAGCGTCAACCGTGCGGGGGAAATCTTGTCGGGCCGTACGCGGCAAGATCTCGTCGGTCAACATGTCCGTCGTTTCTTGCTTGGAGATCCGCGTGCGATCTTGCCGGAGTCTGAGTCTCCCCTACGGACGGGAGAAGTGTTCAAGGAAGCTTACGAAACCGAAGTCTTGCGACCGGACGGCAGCCGATTACCTATCGAGATTCACTCTCGTTTGCTGCATGACGACAGAGGAAAGCCGATAGAGACGCTGGCCATTGGCCGCGACATTTCTGCGCGGAAGGCACTCGAAGCGCAGCGTGCCGAATTTCTCGCCATGCTCGCGCACGACATCAAAAACCCGTTGGGCGTGGTATTGGGTTATGCCGACATTCTTTTGGAAAATGCCACTGAACAAGGCAGTATGGACGACGCCAAGATGTTGCAACGGCTCCGCATGTACGCCGAGATCATACACTCCCTCATCTCGAACTATCTTGATTTCTCTCGCGTGGAAGCGGGAACGTCGATCCTCACTCGACAGTCGCTGTCCCTCAACGAGCTCGTGGAACGCATCTATGCATCGCATCGGAGCGAGGCGCAAATGCAACGTATCGCACTCACGCTTGCCCTGCCAAAGCAGGATTTGGTCATTGAAGGAGACCAGCACTCGCTCACTCGGGTTTTTTCCAACCTGCTTCACAACGCGTTGAAATTCACTCCGGAATTAGGAAAGGTGGCGCTTTCCGTCCAGCAAACAGACCGAGAGGCCGTTATTGCGATTATCGACTCTGGCCCCGGCTTAGCTCCGGAAGAGATCCCAATGATCTTCCAGAAGTACACGCGAAGCGCGACACACCGGCAGCGAGGCATGGGACTTGGCCTCTACATAGTGAAGACATTTGTTGAGGCTCACGGCGGTCGGGTCGACGTCAAGAGTACGTTGGGGCACGGGGCCCGGTTCTCGGTACATTTGCCTCTCGCCTCGGCACCTGTCGCTGAAGCCTGAACCGCAGCGCCCCCTCTCGCCGTGTATCCGCTGGCCTATTCGACGAACTTCCAGGTGTTCTCCGCCGTTCCGCAAATCTTCCAGCGGGGGATGACGATGTTCGGTTCATTCGTCTGCTGGAACACGACCTCAACCGGTAAGCCCATGGCTACCGCCTCTTCGTCATCCAGCAACACGCCAGCTACGCGCACCAGTGCGCCGTCGGTTTCGTGGCAATCGTCTAATTCAATCAGCGCAACAACATAGGGCACGGTCTCAATGAACGCGCTGAGAATCGGCTGGGTGACGACGATGTAGCTATGAATGACGCCTTTGCCGGCAGTCTCGAACCAGGTGAGATCCATCGACGTGCATTTATTGCACGCCGGAAATGGCGGGAACCATTTATGCCCGCAACTCTTACATTGGCGGACGAGATACTTGTGTTGCTTCGTGCCCATCCACCACTCGGCGGTATCAAAGTCGGGAACGATAGTAATACGGCTGTAATCAATTGTTCCTGGCATGGTGTTCCCCTTCTTTACCCGATAATCCCGCGCAAAATAGCCGAACTGGAGGTCGCTTCCGTGCCCCAACCGAGACAGGCAGCAATCCGGGCTTTTTTCACCTGACGGCAGCCAGCCTTGCGATCATAGGTGTGAATCCCTTCTTCCCAGCGCGGACAAGCGTCATCGGCGCGATGACGGAGTTGGCGCACATTTTCGATCACCATGCTGATGCCATGGGTGTAGCCTTCTGAAAGATGACCGCCAGAGAGATTCGAGGGTAGCTCGTGATCAATCTGCAAGCGTCCGCCTTTGACGAAGTCTTTGGCTTCACCCTTGCCACAGAAGCCGTAGGCTTCGAGCTGAATAGTCGTCGTGAAGGTAAAGGCGTCGTAGCACGAGATGATGTCCACGTCTTTCTGGCTAATCCCTGCCATACCGAAGAGGCGGTTGCGGCCATAATTGCCAGCCACATAGTGAATCTCTGGACGGGAGTAGTTCCAGGCCGGGCTTGGGGCCATGGTGCGAGCCGTGCCGCCCATGATGAATACCGGCGGTTGCTTGAGATCGAAGGCGCGTTCGCGCGAGGTGATGATGATGGCAGCAGAAACGTCCGTCTCCAGGCAGCAATCCAACAAGCGCAACGGCTTGGAGACCCAGCGAGAGCGCTGGTGGTCCTCGATGGTAATCGGCGCACGCATGATGGCTTTGGGATTCAGGCTCGCATGATAGCGATGGGCCACCGCCACCTCGGCGAACGTTTTCGTGGTTGCGCCACTGTCGCGCAGATAGCGCATGGCGGACATGCCGAACCATTGCGCCGGTGTCGTCCAACCCCAGTGCATGTAGAACTGTTGATCGCCGGCAGCTTGCGTTGGCGGCACCGGACCACTCGGCGCTTGACCGCCCATGCGACGGCCAGAGCGGCCATTCATCGAACGGAAGATGACGATGGTCTTGCAATAGCCGCCTTCCAACAAACCAACGGCATGCGCGATCAAGGCTTCGGTACTCGAGCCCCCACCAAAAATATCGAGCGAGTAATTGAGACGAATGCCTAAGGCCGTGGCCACATGATTCGAGCTGGTCGAATCACCAGCTTGGTAGCTGGTCATGCCATCAATGTCGCGCGGTTCAAGGCCAGCGTTCGCCATGGCTTTCTTCACGGCTTCACAGGCCATCGACAACGTCGTCCGGTTCGAAGGCCGCATGTGCGGTGTCTCGCCCACACCGACGATACAGTATTTATCGGTCAGATTGCCCATTGTTTCCTCCTTTTTAGTTTCAAGTTTTTAGTTCTTGGTTATTAGTCCTTAGTAAGACAAGCTCGTCAACTAAAAACTAAGAACTGCGAACTAATAACTCCTCGGCATTCCCAACACATGCTCCGCCACGTAGTTGAGCACCATGTTGTTCGACACTGGCGCGATGGAGAACAAGCGACATTCACGGAACTTGCGCTCGACATCGTACTCGGCCGCAAATCCATAGCCGCCGTGTGTATCGAGTGCGGCGTTACCTGCTGCCCACGACGCCTGCGCACACAGGAGCTTCGCCATGTTCGCCTCGGGGCCACACGGTTCTCCAGCGTCGAACATCTCGGCGGCACGGAAACGCATGAGGTCGGCGGCCTCCGTCTGGGCATACGCCTGTGCGATGGGGAACTGAATGCCTTGATTTTGAGCGATGGCACGCCCGAAGATGACGCGCTCTTTGCCATAGCGCACCGAGCGAGCAATGAACCAACGTGCGTCTCCGATAGACTCAGAAGCCACCAGAATACGCTCGGCATTCATGCCGTCGAGGATGTAGTAGAAGCCACGCCCTTCCTCACCAATCAGATTCTCTTTCGGCACTTTCAGGTCGCGGAAGAACAATTGGTTGGTTTCGTGATTCACCATGGTGTCGATGGGCCGCACTTCGAGCGAGTCGCCGGCTGTGCGTAAATCAACCAGGAAGATACTCATGCCCATGGTTTTCTTTTCGCATTGCTCGTAGGGCGTCGTGCGGGCGAGCAGCAGCAGCATGTCGGAATGCTGCACCCGCGAGGTGAAAATCTTCCCGCCATTCACGACATAAAAATCGCCGTCTTTCTTGGCAAACGTGCGAATGTGGGTGGTGTCAGAGCCAGCGTCCGGCTCAGTGACGCCGAAGGCTTGGAGGCGCACCTCGCCTTTGGCAATCTTGGGCAGATACCGCCGTTTCTGCTCCTCACTGCCGTGACGTAAGAGCGACCCCATGATGTACATCTGCGCGTGACATGCTGCCGAGTTACCGCCCGAGCGGTTGATCTCTTCCAAGATCACACTCGCCTCTTTCATCGACAGCCCCGAGCCACCGTATTGGTCGGGAATCAACGCTGCCAACCAGCCAGCTTCCGTCAGCTCCTGTACGAACTGTTCAGGGTAGGTGTGTTCTTTGTCCAGCTTGCGCCAGTACTCGTCGCCATACTTGCTGCAAAATTTGCGAATCTCTGCACGAATCTCGGGACATTGTTCTTTGCTAGGCATGTTTATTTCTCCTCATTCTCATGAACCATGAACGCTCAGTCTCGGACACGATGAACAGAGCCGGCGCATCGGGGAGTCGGCGAAACGGTGAAAGACAATTTTCTCTCCGATTCGCCCCGTCTCCGATTCTATTTATTCTCTCTACGGCCAGAATACGCGCCGCACCGCCTTCTCCAGTTCCGAACGAAAATCTGGATGCGCGATGGCAATCAGCTCCTCCGCGCGGCGGCGCTGCGTCTTGCCAAACAGGCGTGCCACACCGTACTCCGTCACGACATAATCTGTGAATTGACGTGGCGAGGTAATGAAACTGCCTTCCTCTATCAGCGGTACGATGCGCGAGATTTTGCCATCGGACGTAACCGACGGCAGCACAACAATCGACCGGCCCCCTTTGGAATAGACCGAGGCAATCGCGTACTCCGGAAGTCCACCAGTGCCAGTGAACATCTGCGGGCCAAACGAATCTGCAACCACCTGTCCAGTCAAGTCCAAACGTAGGGCGTTGTTAATCGCCACCATATTGTCGTGGGCAGCGATTGTGCGCAGATGATTCACGTAGGCGACGCCATACAACTCGAACTGAGGATTCTGGTGGATAAAGTCGCGCTCTTCACGGCTGAAGGCTGCTGCTGTCGCCACCGCTCTTCCTTTGTGAAGCGTCTTCTTCGCGCCAGTAAAAATTCCCTGCTTGACCAATTCAACGCCACCGCGCGGGATGCGTTCGGTATGCCAGCCGAGGTCGTTTCTCTGAAAGAAGACTCCGGCCTGCACGATGGCCTCACTGGTGCTGCCGGCACCAACCTCAATGGTATCGCCGTCTCTGATAAGGGGTGCGACGAACGCAGCAATCTTCTTCACTTGCTCGCTGAGTTCGATAGCTGGGAACGGCGGGCGAAATTCCTCCGAGCCGGGCAATTCGACGAAATAGTCGATTTCGCTCAGATGTATAAAATTCTCGCCGCCAGTGCGGATCGAACTTTTATTGACTTCGGCAATAGTCGTATGGGCGTGACGAATGAGTTCTTTCTTATCCCACACGCCACCGCCGAAGCTGACGTAGCCGTTGTGATCTGGTGGCGACACATCCAAAAGCACGACATCCGGCGGAGGAAATGTATCGCTACGGCCTTCGTCCCAAGTCTTCGTCAGCAACGCGCTCGGACAGACACGATGGTCGCTGCGCTTCTCCAGAATCATTTGTCGTACGGCTTTCGGGAGATACGGGCTCGTGTACCACGGCTCGATCATGAACGCGTCGGCGGCTTCCGGATGATACCAGGGAAGATCGGCTGCTGCCGCGCCAATCAGGACCGTGACGCCTTTCAGCTCATGCAGACGGTTGGCCAACGCACCAGCAACCAGCGCAGGGTTCGAATAGACGGGGATCGCAACACGATCTCCGGATTTGACGACTTTCACTGCCTCTTCGGCAGACGTGAGGCGCTTTTGATATTCTTCGTTCCAGTCCATGAAGTATCCTTACGATCTAGGGTCTTATTACTTTTGCGCTAATCTTTCTCTATCTCTGTCATTCTCTCGCCAGCAGCAAATCTGGCCGCACAACGCTATTGCCAAACGTGAGGGCATTGATCGTCGCCTTCGACACCATCACCGCGTTGGGATTTTTTTCCGCTAAACTCTCCGCTAATCTGCGTGCAGCAGCAGCGAGATCTTCTTTCTTCACCACCTCATTTACTAATCCCATGGGCAACAGCTCAGCGGCTTTGTAGCGACGACAACCGATGATGATCTCTTTCGCGACTGTCGGTCCCACATGCGCAACCACCAACGCGGTTGAGGCTGGGCTTAACGGCACGCCCAGGTCCACCTCGGGAAACCAAAATTCCGCCTCTTCCACGGCTATGCGGAAGTCGCAGGCGAGAGCCAACGTCCACCCACCGCCAGCGGCAAATCCATTCACAGCCGCAATCGTCACCTGCTCCAAGTGTACGAAGGTGTTGATCGCCCGTCCAATCAACCGCGCCCGACGCTTCCCGAGTGGAGCAAAAATCCGTTGCCGCTCTTCCTTATCGGTGAGGCCTTTCATTTGCGAGAGATCCGCACCGGCAGAGAACGTGTTCCCCGTGCCCGTGAAGATGAGGACACGGACATCTTTATCGTCGCGGATTTGATGGATCAGCTCCTCGAATTCGAGGATGATCTCTTCGTTCAGCGGATTGCGCTTCTCCGGTCGATTAAATGTCAGCGTCGCAATCCGTCCTTCTTTTTCGAGCAAGAAATGTTGTGGCATATGCGTCTCCTCCAGCGCCGGGAGCCTAGTCTATCCGTCAAGGCTTCACTCTGGCAAGCGCTAGAGGAATCAGCTATCAGTGCTGAGGACTGAGAGAAGAATTCAGAATTCAGGAGTCAGAAGAGCCTGCTCAGGTTTTGCCTTCTGGATTCTGACTCCTGGCTCCCGAATTCCTCCTCACGTGCTTAGTCCCCACTCGTCAGTTTTCTTTGGAGGTAGCTATGGATCTCGGACTCAAAGGCAAAGTCGCAATGGTGACCGGCGCGAGCCGTGGCATTGGCCGCGCTATTGCCCTCGGACTGGCAGCCGAAGGCTGCCGCATTAGTGCGTGCGCACGCGGCCAAGAAGGGATTGACCGACTTGCGCACGATATTCAGCAGCAAGGTGGAGATGCGTTAGCCTTGGCAGTCGATGTCATGAATGAGCAAGACGCCCGGCATTGGGTTGAAGCGACGCAACAGCGGTTCGGTCAGGTGGATATTTTAATCAACAACGTCGGTGGCTCGCGCTTGGGCGGCAATCTCAACGCCTCGCTCGACGATTGGAAAGCTGGATTTACCCTGAACTTCTTCTCCGCGCTGGACTTGTGTCGTTTGGTCGTGCCGCTCATGCGCGAACGGAAAAGCGGCTGTGTCATCAACATCGCTTCCGTTTACGGACGCGAGTGGGGCGGACCCATGACATATAACGCGGCCAAGGCAGCGATGATTAGCCTCTCGAAAGAAATGGCGCGCGAGTTAGCCCCGCAAGGGATTCGTGTGAATAGCGTGGCCCCAGGGTCGATTCTCTTCCCCGGTGGGTCGTGGGAGAAACGCCAACAAGACAACCCGGAAATGATTGCCGGATTTATCAAAGCCGAGCTACCATTTGGGCGCTTTGGCAAACCCGAGGAAGTCGCTGACGTAGTAGTGTTTCTTGCCTCTGATCGCGCGTACTGGGTGTCTGGCGCGTGCCTCAATGTCGATGGATGCCAATCGCGATCGTTGATTTGAACCCATGAAAATAACGCCCAAAGGGCAGTGCGGGCAGGATTAGGCATAGGAGGGGCAATTCATGAATTGCCCCTCCAGCCCCAGGTCCGCATTGGCATCCACACCGGGCCGGTCGTGGTCGGCGAGATCGGCGGGGGCAACAAACGTGAACAATTAGCGTTAGGCGAAACGCCCAACATCGCCGCCCGTCTGCAAGGCCTGGCAGAACCCGATACAGTCGTGCTCAGCGCCTCCACACAGTGGTTAATCGCGGGCGTGTTCGACTGCCAAGACTTGGGGACTCAGCCATTGAAGGGCATTGCTATTCCGCTGGCGCTGTACCGTGTCCTGGGGGAAACCACGGCCTCGCACCGTCTCGATGCCGTTCCACCCACCGGGCTGACGCCACTGGTCGGACGCGAGGAAGAACTCGCCCTGTTGCATCGGCGCTGGGCACAGACCACCGACTATGAAGGCCAAATGGTCTTGTTGAGAGGAGAACCCGGCATTGGCAAATCCCGCCTCGTGCGTGAGATGCACGAGTGGGTGGAACAGGATGGAGCATTCTGTGTCGAATTTCGCTGCTCTTCCTACCACCAAAATAGCGCACTCTATCCCATCATTGAGTACCTGCAACGCCTACTGCTCTGGCAGAAAGACGATACGACAGAGACCAAGCTCGCTAAACTCCACACCACCCTCGCCCGCTATCATTTCCCCCAAGCCGATACCATCGCGCTCTTTTCTGCCCTGCTCTCCTTGCCGCCGCCCCTGGATGCCCTCCCACTCAATCTTAGCCCGCAACGGCAGAAGCAGAAGACCCTCGACGCCTTGATCGCGTGGCTGGTGGAAGAAGCGGAACAGGCCCCGGTGTATTGCGCGTGGGAAGATTTGCACTGGGCTGATCCCTCGACGCTGGAGTTGCTGGGGCTGCTCATCAATCAGACGCCCACGAATCAGCTCTTCGTCCTCTTGACGAGTCGCCCGGAGTTCATTCCCCCGTGGGGGCAGCACGGCCATGTCAGTCAGTTGACGCTGAGTCGCTTGGGTAGGCGACAAGTGCCGTAGATGATCGCGCAGGCGACACGGGGCAAGACGTTACCGGCAGAAGTGGTGCAGCAAATTGTCTCCAAAACCGACGGCATCCCGTTGTTTGTCGAAGAATTGACCAAGATGGTGGTGGAGGCAGAAGCTGACGTAGGGGCACGGCGTGCCGTGCCCTTCCCGCTCGGGATTCCCGCCAC
>SXGS01037963.1_pt1 | contig 11848 bp, 9 predicted proteins | sample 3174681 | NCBI WGS metagenome assembly SXGS01 (sample SAMN11356861, study PRJNA531348) | freshwater metagenome | isolation source: freshwater sample F1-80 | place: China: Fuxian Lake, Yuxi | collected 2017-12-25 | reverse complement strand
CGGTCGACCCGGTCCCGCGAGAGTTTTATTTTGTAGCCGTCGTACCAGGATGCTTCGAACTGCCTGAGCTCCCGGCGTACCACGATATCGCGCGAGCGGTTATTACCCGCCAGGTTGATCTTTCGCACATAGGCCCGGCGCGAGGGGTCAGCCTGCAGAACCACGGCCACACGGTTGTTGATTCGGTCAACCTCCGGGCGGGCCTCCACCCGTGCGAAAGCAAAACCGAAATTGCCGAAATAATCGATGAAGTCCTTGTTTGTTTTGGCAACCTCGTCGGCGTTGTAGGCCTGGCCGGGACGAATCGAGACCAGTGATTTGAATTCATCATCACGGCCCAGAAAATTGCCTTCCAGCCTGACGCTGCTGACCTCAAAACGCGCACCTTCGGAGATATTGATGGTGATTGCGATATCAGTTTTGTTGGGAAGAATCGAGACCTGGGTCGACTCCAGCTTGAACTCCAGATAGCCCCGGGTCAAGTAGTGTGAGCGCAGGGTTTCAAGGTCAGCATTGAGCTTGGTGCGGGAATATCGATTGGACTTGGTGTACCAGCTCATCCAGCCGCCGGTGTTGAGATCGAGCAAGTCGAGCAGACTGGCTTGCGAGAAAGCCCGGCTGCCAGTGATTCGGATATCAGTGATTTTGGCAGTGTCTCCCTCGATCACCGTAAAAGTCAGGTTGACCCGGTTTCTCTCAATGGGCGTGACCGTTGTGACCACGTCTGCAGCGTACAGGCTGCGGTTGATGTACTGTCGTTTGAGTTCTTGTTCAGCCCGGTCCAGCTGGGCCTTGTCAAAGGGCCTGCCCTCGGCCAAGCCAACATCGCGCAGGGCTTTTTTCAAGACTTCTTTGTCAAACTCCTTGGTGCCGACAAATTCAAGCTCGGCCACCGTGGGGCGCTCTTCCACGATCACCACCAGCACATCTGCGCTCACCTCGATACGAACATCCTTGAACAGACCCAAGGAGAACAGGGCGCGGATGGCAGCAGAGCCTTTGTCATCGCTGTAGAGGTCTCCGACCTGGAACGGCAGGGAGACGAACACCGTCCCCGGTTCGACACGTTGCAGGCCCTCGAGACGGATATCGCGCACCGTGAACGGGTCCACGGCCCAGCCCAGCTTGGGCAATCCCAAAAGCAGTACCAAGCAGAGCCAGGCCCGAAGACCAAATCGGTTGATTTGCATGTTGATGTTGTCAGTCGAACAGGCGGGTAATGTCATTAAAAAGAGCCACCGAAGTCATGAGCACCAGAACCAGCAGGCCCACCCGCTGCAAGCGCTCCATCCAGACCTCGCTGACCGGGCGCCCCGTGACACCCTCCCAAAGATAATACACCAGGTGTCCACCGTCGAGCATTGGCAGTGGCAGAAGGTTGAGCACGCCCAAGCTGACGCTGATCAACGCCAAAAAAAGAATGTATTGGGTCAGCCCCAAGCTAGCCGACTTACCCGCGTAATCGGCGACCGTCAAGGGCCCGCTCAGGTTCTTTAGGGAGGCTTGTCCGATCAGCATTTGGCCAATCGTTCTGAGGGTCAGCCATGACACTTCCCAGGTTTTCTGAAAACCGCGGGCCAACCCCTCGATCGGGCCGTAGCTGACCAGTACCAGCTCTGGGCTGCTGCCGACCATGGCGCCAATGCGTCCGACCTGCAGGTCTCCGTCCTGCCGCGGGTCGGGCGTGACTCGCAGGGTGATAGCCTGCCCGTCGCGCAGCAGCACCCAGTCGGCTGCCACAGCTCTGCCATTTTCAACCGCAGCACGGATCAGGCGGCGCAGCTGCTGGCCATCGACAACCGGCTGGGCGCCGACTTGGGTGACCAGGTCGCCCTCCCGTAAACCCGCTTTATCGGCGGCCTCCCCGGGGCTTACTGCACCAATCAAGGGTTTGGTGAATGGCCCACTCAGGCCGATGTCACGCATCAAGGCAGCATCAAGGTCCCGGGCGCTGAGTTGCTGAAAATTGAGGGAAAACTCGCGTGCGCTGCCCTGGGCCGGCGCCTGCACCAGCAGGCGCAGCTCACTCGCCTCAAGCGCGCCACGCGAAAGCAGCCAACGCAACTCCTCGAACGAGCTGATGTTTTGCGGTGCTGCGCCATCCATGGCCACAGAAATCACCCGCTCAGCGCCAAGCAGGCCAGCCCGGGCCATGACAGAGCCAGGCACCGGACTTGCCAAAACAGCCGCCGGCACGGTGCTACCACCCCAGTTCACACAGGCATACAAGAGGATGGCGAGCAGAAGATTAGCAGCCGGCCCGGCGCCGACAATGGCCACCCGCATCAGCAAGGGCTTGGTGTCAAACGCCATGTGTTGCTCGCTTTGGTCAACCGGTGCCTCCCGGCGGTCCAGCATCCTGACATAGCCGCCCAGGGGAAACAGTCCAATCACAAACTCGGTGGGCGAGCCCTTGGGCTGCCAGCGCCAGAGTGTCTTGCCAAAGCCGATAGAAAAACGGGTCACCTTGACACCACAGGCGCAGGCCATCCGGTAATGCCCATATTCATGCACTGCGATCAGCAGCGCCAGTGCAATGAGAAAAGCCGCAAGTGTCAGCATGCCAGCCAGCCGGTGTGCCTGATCAAAGCCCGATCCCCCGCACCAAGTCCTGCGCCTTGCTGCGCGCCCGAGCATCGAGTTCGAGCAGTTCTTCAAGGGATTGGGGCGGCGAGATGACAAGCGCGCCCAGGGCGTCAGCATTCACCGCGTGAATTTGATCAAAGCGAATTTGACCCGCCAAAAAAGCTTCTACCGCCACCTCATTGGCTGCATTCAAAACCGCCGTTGACCCAGGCGGTGCTGCCAACACTGACCAGGCCAATGCCAAGCCCGGAAAGCGTAGGCCATGGTCACCAGCATCGATGGCCTCGAAGCTCAGGTCGGGCATGTTGCGAAAATCCAGCGGCTTCGCGCCAGAAACCATTCGGTCCGGCCAAGCCAGCCCATAGGCGATGGGAACCTTCATGTCGGGCGTTCCCAATTGGGCAACCACGGAATGGTCGGTGTACTGGACCATGGAATGGATCACGCTTTGGGGATGGATCACCACCTCAATTTGGTCGGCCCGCATGCCGAATAGAAAATGGGCCTCGATCACCTCCAAGGCCTTGTTCATCATGGTGGCGGAGTCCACCGATATTTTTCGCCCCATCACCCAATTCGGATGGGCACAGGCCTGTGCGGGCGTGACATCGCGAAGCGTGCTCGGGTCGCGCTGGCGAAAGGGGCCGCCCGAGGCTGTCAGAATAATTTTGTCAACCCGTTGCGACCAAACATGGGGATCATCCGGCAATGACTGAAACACCGCCGAGTGCTCGCTGTCAATTGGCAAAAGCTTGGCCCCGCCAAGTTTGACCGCCTGCAGAAAATAATCACCGCCGACCACCAACGCCTCTTTGTTGGCCAGCAGCAAGCGCTTGCCCGCCCGCGCCGCAGCCAGGCAAGAGGCCAACCCGGCGGCGCCAACAATGGCAGCCATCACGGTATCCACCAGTTCATGGGAGGCCACCATGCTGATCGCTTCCGCACCCCAAAGCACCTGCGTGGCCAGGCCAAGCTCGCGGCACTTGCGGGCAAGTTCCTGCCCATGGTGCGCGCTGGCCATCACTGCGAATACCGGCCGATATTGCACGCATTGCTGCAGCAAAATCTCGGTTCGGGTCGATGCGCTCAAGGCAAACACCTCAAAGCGCCCCGGGTGACGTGACATCACCTCCAACGTATTGAGCCCGATCGACCCAGTCGATCCAAGAATGGCCACGCGCTTTTTCAGCTCAGTTGCCAGCGGCATCATCGGGCAACCCATGGCTGAGACAGCATCATGGCCAGCGGCATCATCGGGCAACCCATGGCTGAGACAGCATCATGGCCAGGGGCAGCGTGGGCAGCAGGGCGTCAAGCCGGTCCAGCACGCCGCCGTGGCCAGGCAGCAAAGCGCTGCTGTCCTTCACACCGACACTGCGTTTGACCAATGATTCCAGCAGGTCACCGACCACGCTCATAGCGGCGAGAAACACCACGCCCAGCAACAAAATAGGCAGGCCGGCCCGAGCCAACTGGGTGTACCAACTGGGCAGGCTCATGGCCCAGTGTTGATCGGCCCACAGCCAGGCCAGGGCCAGCAGCAAAACCCCAGCCAAGCCGCCCCAAACCCCCTCCCAGCTTTTACCGGGGCTGATGGCCGGCGCCAACTTGACCGAAGAGAAACGCCCGCCCCAAGCGCGCCCGGCAAAATAAGCGGCTACATCGGCCACCCACACCAGGGCCAGCAAAGACAGGACGAAATTTGTCCCCTGCATGCGAGCCTGCGCCACGGCCAACCAGGCTGCCCACAGAGCCCAAAGTCCTACCAGCAGGCGCAGGCGCTGGTCAATCGCCGTCCAGCCGGCTGCCCCTCGACGCAGCACCCAGGCGCCGCCCAGGACCCAAACCGCGCCAGCCACCGACCACAGCCCGGGCAGTGCTTGGGTCAGCCACCCGAGCACCCAGCTGGCCAGACAGGCCAGGGTGCAGGCCAGCGCAGCCAGCAGCGCTGGCCTGTTTTTGTAGCCATTGAGGCGGGCCCACTCCCAGGCACCAGCACCAATCAACACCAGCACCAGGGCGCAAAAGGGACCGGGTTCAGCCATAAACAGCGCGGGCAGCAGCAACACCAGCAAGAGCGCCGCAGTGATCACCCGTTGCTTGAGCATAAAAGCCTGGTTGTCAAGGAAATCGGGCGCTGGCAGCACCGCCTGTGGGCGGGCGTTTTAGCATCAAAGCTTGGCCAAATCATGCAGCGCATGCGCAGAGCCTCGGGCGGCTAGACCGCCATGATCTCTTGTTCTTTGGCTGCCACGAGTTGGTCGATGACCAAGATGTGTCGATCGGTGACCTTTTGAATGTCGGTCTCTGAGCGTTTTTGCTCGTCCTCAGAGGCGAGTTTGTCTTTGACAGCTTTTTTGACTGCGTCATTGGCGTCACGACGCAGGTTGCGGATCGCGATTTTCGCATTCTCGCCCTCACCACGAACCACTTTGGTGAGCTCTTTACGACGCTCCTCGGACATCGCCGGCATAGGCACGCGGATCAAATCTCCCATGGAGGAAGGATTCAAGCCCAGATCGCTGTCGCGTATGGCTTTTTCAATCTTCGCCCCCAAGCCTTTTTCCCAGGGCTGCACGCTGACAGTACGGGCGTCTAGCAAAGACACATTGGCAACTTGACTGATCGGCACCAACGCGCCGTAGTAGTCAACCTGAACCGTGTCGAGCAGGGCCGGACTGGCCCGCCCGGTGCGAATTTTGGTCAGGCCACCCTTAAAGGCCGCAATAGTCTGGTCCATTTTGGCCTCGACATTTCGCTTCAGTTCTGCAATCGGCACTTTGGATCTCCTGGTTGCGGGTTGACCTTGTCAAATTGAGCCCGCATTTTGGCAGGTTCAGGCATGGACCAGCGTGCCCTCGTCCTCGCCCATCACAACCCGCCTCAAAGCGCCATTTTTAAGTATCGAGAACACCTTGATCGGCAATTTCTGATCCCGGCACAGGGCGAATGCGGTGGCGTCCATGATGCCCAGATTTTGCCGCATGGCGTCATCAAAAGACAGGGTCTTGTAGCGGGTGGCAAGCGGCTCTTTTTTTGGATCTGCGGTGTAAACACCATCAACCTTGGTGGCCTTGAGCACCACCTCCGCACCAATTTCGGCGCCACGCAGGGCCGCTGCAGTGTCGGTGGTGAAAAACGGATTCCCGGTACCTGCTGCGAAAATCACCACCTTGCCCTCTTCGAGATATTGCAACGCTTTGGGCCGCACATAAGGCTCCACCACCTGCTCGATGCCTATGGCAGACATCACCCGGGCGGTCAGGCCCGCCTTGTTCATGGTGTCTCCCAAAGCCAGCGCATTCATCACCGTGGCGAGCATGCCCATGTAATCCGCCGTGGCACGGTCCATGCCCACCGAGCCGCCAGCAACGCCACGAAAAATATTGCCGCCACCAATCACCACCGCCACTTCAACACCCATGCGAGTCACTTCGGCGATTTCATCCACCATGCGAACAATCGTGTCGCGGTTGATGCCAAACGGGTCATCGCCCATCAAGGCTTCGCCCGATAGTTTGAGCAATATCCGTTTGTGTTTTGGCTGCGCAGTGCTCATGCTGGTCTCCTTGCGAATCACATCAGTTGCAGGGCATCAGGGCCATACAGATACCCTTCGGATGGGCCTTCAACCATGGCTTTGACCTTTAGCATCAGGCGGCCTGCTGGGCCGCAGACACTTGTGCCGCCACTTCGGCAGCAAAGTCGTCAACCTTTTTTTCAATGCCCTCACCCACCACATACAAAGTGAAAGCGCTGACTTGCGTGGCACTCGCCTTGAGCATTTGTTCGACTGTTTGCTTATCGTTTTTGACAAATGCCTGATTGAAAAGAGACACCTCCTTGAGGTATTTCTGTACGCCACCCTCAACTCGCTTGGCTACTATCTCAGAAGATTGAACGGGCTTGCCTGCGGCGGTTGCCAGCACTGCATCCTCGGCCGCCTTGGCAGCAGCCACCGAGCGCTCGCGTGCCACCAATTCAGCTGGCGCATCCTGGCTCGACAAAGCCACCGGCTTCATGGCTGCAACATGCATTGCCACATCTTTGGCGGCGGTGGCATCGCCCGTAAATTCCACCACCACCCCAATACGCGTGCCGTGCAAATACGCGGCCAATTGGCAGCCAGTGTCAAAGCTCTTGAAGCGACGAAAACTCATGTTTTCGCCGATTTTTCCAATCAGGCCTTTACGCACATCTTCCAGGGTGGGCCCAAAACCGTCCTGCGCATATGACAAGGCACCCAAGGCTGCAATATCAGCGGGATGGTGCTGGGCGACCAAGGCCACGGCGGCATTCGCCAAGGCCAGGAAACTTTCGTTTTTGGTGACAAAGTCGGTCTCGCAGTTGACCTCCAGCAAGGCGCCCCGCTTACCCTCAATCCAGCAGGTGACCACGCCCTCGGCGGTGATCCGGCCAGCTGCCTTGCCGGCCTTGCTCCCGAGCTTGACTCGCAGCAATTCTTCGGCCTTGGCCATGTCGCCCTGTGCCTCGGTCAAAGCGCGTTTGCACTCCATCATGGGGGCGTCAGTCTTGCCGCGCAGTTCGGCAACCATACTCGCTGTAATCGCAGCCATTTTTTTCTCCGTATCAATCAGGTTGGCTAACAAAACATCAAAAAAAGGGGGCTCCAGGGCCCCGCTTCCGTGGGGAGCTCGGCGCCCTCAGGCAGCCGCTGCCTCGTCCACTTCTACAAACTCATCGGCGCTGTCTGCGACAACAGCTTTGAGCACATCGTCCACCGCGTTGGCACGCCCTTCAATGACGGCGTCGGCAATGCCGCGCGCATACAGCGTAACCGCCTTGGAGGAGTCATCGTTGCCCGGAATCACATAGTCCACGCCCTCTGGTGAGTGATTGGAATCAACCACCGCAATCAAGGGAATACCTAATTTTTTGGCCTCTGCAATCGCAATCTTGTGGTAGCCCACATCAATGACAAAAATAGCATCGGGTAGGACTGCCATGTCCTGAATGCCACCGATATCTTTTTCAAGTTTTACGAGTTCGCGGGCGAACATGAGTTGTTCTTTTTTGCTCATCGCGTCGAGCCCGCCCTCTTGCTGTATCTTCATATCCTTGAGTCGTTTGATGGAGGTTTTCACAGTCTTGAAGTTAGTCAGCATGCCGCCAAGCCAACGCTGGTCAACAAAGGGTACGCCGGCGCGGCGGGCCTCAGTAGCAATGGTCTCGCGCGCCTGGCGTTTGGTGCCCACCATCAACACAGTGCCGCGTTTGGCAGAAATTTGTCGTACAAATTTCGCGGCGTCCTGGAACATGGGCAGGGATTTTTCCAAGTTGATGATGTGGATTTTGTTGCGGTGTCCAAAAATGAACGGCGCCATCTTGGGGTTCCAAAAGCGGGTTTGATGTCCAAAATGAACGCCCGCCTCAAGCATTTCGCGCATGGTGACTGACATGACTGACTCCAAAAGGTTAGGTCTAAAATCCAGTTCCTTATTGCACAACGAAGAAGCATTAACGCTTGCTGTTGTTGTGCAACACCTTGTTTGAACTGGTTCGATGATTTGTTGTTTGAGCAGCAGTGGCGCTACCCAAATCAACTTATAGAGTGTAGCAGGGCAGCTCTCCAGCTTTGGGCTTGGACGGCACAGGTGAAGCCTTGAATCGGTAAACATGATCTATGAAAATTGCAGTCGTCGGCGCTGGCATCATCGGCATCACCACCGCCTATGAATTAGCCGTAGATGGTCACGAGGTCACGGTGCTTGAGCGCCGAAGTGCTGCTGCCGAGGAAGCCAGTTTTGCCAACGCAGGCGTGATCGCCCCGGGCTATGTCACCCCCTGGGCAGGTCCAGGCATGCCGCTCAAGATTTTGAGCTACCTTTTCCGCCAACACGCGCCGGTCAAGCTGAGTCTGCCCCTGTCAACAAGGGAGCTCGCCTGGATCGCTCATTGGTACCGGGCCTGCAAGCTCGAGACTTACCAGACCAACCGCGGGCACATGAACAAACTCGCTGTCTACAGCCGGGACCGGCTGCACCAACTCAGCAGCCAACTCCAGCTTGACTATGAACGCAGCGCAGGCTACCTGATCCTGCTGCGCAGCGAAAGCGACCACAGTCAGGCCCAAGCTGCCCTGAAATTCCTGCGCGCGACTGATTTGGTGTTCAAGGAAATCGACGGCGTGCAAGCCAGGCAAGTCGAGCCAGCACTGAACTCGGATACCCCTTTGTTGGGTGCAATCCATCTGCCCGATGACGAGGTTGGAAACTGTCGTCAGTTTGCCCTGCAATTGAAAACCGAGGCCCAAAAGCTGGGGGTCGTATTTTCTTTTCAAACCAGAGTAGAAAGCATCACACCATCCCGCGGCATCGTCTTGACGCTTGATGGCCGGGCACAAGCCCGGCAATTTGACGGTTGCGTCCTCTGCGCCGGCGTCGATTCGGCCAAACTGTTGGCCAACTGCGGACTGCGTATTCCCCTGGCCGCGGTATACGGCTACTCCATCAGTGCGCCGATCAGAGAGTCTGTCAACGCGCCCCGAAGCGCTGTCATGGACGAGCGCTTCAAGGTGGCGATCTCCCGACTGGGTAAGCGCATCCGCGTCGCCGGCAGCGCAGAATTTGGCGGCGATCTGACAAAAAAACGGGCTGGCTCGATTCAAACACTGTACAAAGTGCTGAGCGACTGGTTTCCGGGGGCCGCAAACCTGTCTGTAGGTGTGCAGGAATGGAAGGGCGCACGGCCCATGCTGCCCGACGGCCCGCCGGTTATTGGCCCCTCCGGTATCCCGCAGCTGTGGCTAAACCTGGGGCAAGGGTCTAGTGGTTGGGCACTGAGTTGTGGCTCGGCCCAAGTCATGGCCGACATGATCTCCGGCAGGATTCCGGCGCTGGACGTTTGCGGATTTGACCCCAGCCGAATCCTGCGGTAGCCGCGGCCATGCCACCTGGCTGGCGTAGCCTTAGCGCTTGGTTTTGCGCGCGCTTTTCGCACTCGCCGCACTCTTGTCTGCAGCTTTGGTGGCCCGGGCCTTGGTCTTCACCCCGATGGGCAGGGGTTCGGAGATCAGCCGCTGTGCGCGTTTGCCCCGCTTGTTAGGCCGACTTTCGTCAAGTCCGTGCGGCACAAAGCCAGACCGCTCAGCGGGTTTTTCTTTACCCGGTTTCACGCTGATCCCCTCGCTTTCGCTGATCAGGCGGAAATCTATACGGCGCCCATCGAGGTCGACCCGGCTCACCTGCACCCGTACACGCGAGCCCACGGCATAGCGAATACCGGTTCTTTCGCCTCGGAGTTCCTGGCGGGCCTCATCAAAGCGGTAATACTCGCCGCCAAGCTCGGTGATGTGCACCAGGCCCTCGACATACATGGCATCCAGAGTCACGAAGATGCCAAAACCGGTCACAGCGCTCACCACGCCGCCGTACTCTTCGCCAAGGTGTTCGCGCATGTATTTGCATTTGAGCCAGGCCTCCACATCGCGGCTTGCCTCGTCGGCCCGGCGCTCATTCGCGCTGCAGTGCATACCGGCCGCTTGCCAGGCCTGCATGTCGGCGCTGGCCTTCTTTGGTTTTTGACCGGGCTCGCCTGACCGCGAGGCCATGCCTTTTTCAAGCCGACGGGCGAGCTTGGCATGGGCTTCGCCAGGCGTGGGCAAAACCGGTAACTGGTATTTGCTATTGGCCAAAATTGCCTTGATGACCCGATGAACCAGCAAATCCGGGTAACGCCGAATCGGGCTGGTGAAATGGGTGTAGGCATCAAAAGCCAGCCCAAAGTGCCCGCTGTTGATCGGGTTGTAAATGGCCTGCTGCATGGAGCGCAACAGCATCGCGTGAATTTGTTGGGCATCCGGGCGGTCTTTGGTCGCGTTGGCAATCGCCTGAAATTCGCCCGGTCGCGGGTCGTCGCTGATGCTCAAGCCTAAACCAGTGGCCTTCAGGTAGGCGCGCAGCAGTTCTTTTTTCTCTGGTGTCGGGCCTTCGTGAACCCGAAACAAGCCGGGTTGCCGGCCCTGCGCAATAAAGTCAGCGCTGCACACATTGGCGGCGAGCATTGCCTCCTCAATCAATCGGTGCGCGTCATTGCGGGTGCGGGGCACGATTCTTTCGATCCGTCCGCCTTCGTCGCAAACAATCTGCGTTTCAACGGTCTCGAAGTCAACTGCACCCCTTTTGAGCCGGGCTTTGAGCAGGGCCAGGTAGAGATCATGCAGGTTGATCAGGTCAGATACCCGGGCTTGGTGCCTGAGGGCCTCAGGCCCACGGGTGTTGGCCAAGAGCGCAGCCACCTCGGTGTAGGTCAGGCGGGCATGGCTCCACATCACCGCCGGGTAAAACTGGTAAGCGCAAACATCACCCTCCTGCGTGACAAGCATGTCGCACACCATGCACAAACGCTCCACCTCAGGGTTGAGAGAGCACAGGCCATTGGAGAGTTTCTCGGGAAGCATCGGAATCACCCGACGCGGGAAGTAGACACTGGTTGCACGGTCGTAGGCATCTACATCAATGGCAGACCCGTTTTGAACGTAGTGACTGACATCGGCAATCGCCACCAGCAAACGCCAACCGGGTTTGGCGGCTCGGCCCTTGCCAATTTTTGCCGGCTCGCAGTAGACCGCATCATCGAAATCCCGTGCATCCTCGCCATCGATGGTGACAAGGGGGATATCGGTTAAGTCGATCCGGTTTTTTTTATCTTGGGCTCGTACTTTGTCAGGCAAAGTGCGGGCCAATGCCAAACAGGCATCAGAGAATTGATACGGCACACTGTATTTTCGTACCGCAATTTCGATCTCCATACCGGGGTCGTCGATGTCGCCCAAGATCTCGGTCACCCGTCCAACCGGCTGCCCAAACAGGGAGGGCGGCTCGGTTAATTCAACCACTACCACCTGCCCCGGCTTGGCCGAACCCACCCCCGCCTTGGGGATCATCACATCTTGGCCATAACGCTTGTCTTCGGGCGCAACAATCCAGATGCCACTCTCTTGCAACAAGCGGCCAATAATGGCTTGCTTGGGTCGATCCAGGATTTCGACCACCCGCCCCTCGGGTCGGCCCTTGCGGTCACTACGGACCACCCGAACCTTGACGCGGTCCTTGTGCAGGACCGCGCGCATTTCGTTGGCAGCAAGGTAAATATCGGGTTCGCCATCGTCGCGGGCAACAAAGCCATGACCGTCCCGGTGACCTTGTACCGTGCCTTCAATTTCGTCCAGCAAGCCGCTGGTTTGGCTGTTATTTTTGATACAATCATTCTATTTCATGAGATGCCCAGGTGGCGGAATTGG
>SXGS01572535.1_pt1 | contig 11849 bp, 9 predicted proteins | sample 3174681 | NCBI WGS metagenome assembly SXGS01 (sample SAMN11356861, study PRJNA531348) | freshwater metagenome | isolation source: freshwater sample F1-80 | place: China: Fuxian Lake, Yuxi | collected 2017-12-25 | reverse complement strand
GGTGAAGGGCGGGCAGACCACCACGTCCACTGCCCCGCCCCGCGCGCCCACCTGGGCGGCAATGGCGTGGGCTAGTTCGCCGGCTTGCTGGGCGTTCTTGTACATTTTCCAGTTGCCTGCCACCAATGGCCGGCGCATGACTCAGCCTCCCTCTCGTTCGAGTACCGCCACCCCCGGCACCACCAGGCCGCTCAGGCATTCGAGCGAGGCACCACCGCCGGTCGATACATGAGTCATCTGACCGTTTAACCCCAGCTGGGTGATGGCCCCGGCCGTGTCCCCCCCGCCGATGATGCTGAGGGTGCCGCGCTCCGCAGTGGCGCGCACCAGGGCCTGGGCCACCTCGCGGGTACCGACGGCGAAGGCCTCCATCTCACACACCCCCAAGGGGCCGTTCCAGATCACAGTGCCGGCGGCGCTGACCCGCTCGGTAAAAAGCCGGCAGGTCTGGGGGCCGATATCCATGCCCTGCCATTGGGCGGGAATCTGCTCGCGGGAGACAACCTGGGTCTGGGCGTCGGCGGCGAAACGGTCGGCCACCACACAATCCACCGGCAGCAGCAACTCCACCCCGCGCGCCACGGCCTGCTCGAGGGTCTGCCGGGCGGTCTCCACGCGTTTGGCCTCCAAAATCGAAGCGCCGATCTCCAGGCCCATGGCCTTGAAGAAGGTGAAGGCCATACCTCCGCCGATGAGCAGGGTATCGACCTTGGCCAACAAACTCTCGATCAACTCGATCTTGCCCGAAACCTTGACCCCGCCCAGGATAGCCACCAGGGGCCGGCGGGGCTGCTGCAGCGCGTCTTTGAGGTAGCGGACCTCCCGCTCCATCAGCCGGCCACTGGCCGCCACTTTCAGGTGGTGGGCCACACCCTCGGTGGAGGCATGGGCGCGGTGGGCCGTGCCAAAGGCGTCGTTGACATAGACCTCGCCCAGGCCCGCCAACTGGCGCGAGAACCGCTCGTCGTTGGCTTCTTCCTCGGGGTGGAAGCGCAGGTTCTCGAGCATCAGCACCTGGCCGGGTTGCAACTGGGCGGCCAAGCGCTCCACCTCGGGACCCACGCTGTCGGGTGCCAGGGGCACCGGCCGCTGCAAGAGTTCGGCCAGGCGCTGGGCAACCGGCTTGAGCGACATGGCCGGCACCACCTTGCCATCGGGCCGGCCCAGGTGGGACATCAAAACCAGAGAGGCCCCCTGGGCGAGCAGGTCCTTCAGGGTGCCGAGGGCAGCGGTGATGCGGGTTTCGTCGGTGATATGCTGCTGATCGTCGAGGGGGACATTAAAATCCACCCGCACTAGCACCCGTTTGCCGGCTACCTGGACATCATCGAGGGTCTTGCGTGTCATGGCGCCCCTCCTTGGAGGCCCGCGCCTCAGCCAAAAAAGATGCGGGCGATGTCGTAGAGATCGTCTCCCACCATTTTCAGCTGGCCGACGGCCTCGCTGATGGGAATGGCCACGATCTGGGTGCCTTTGAGGCTGACCATCTTCCCGTAGTTGCCCTGGTGGATCAGGTCGATGGCCGCCACCCCGAAGCGGGTGGCCAGCACCCGGTCGAAAGCCGTGGGGGTGCCGCCGCGCTGCAGATGACCCAGCACCGTCACCCGGGTCTCGTAGCCAGTGCGCTTCTCGATCTCGTCGCTGACCACCTGCCCCACCCCGCCGAGTTTGATATTGCCAAACTCGTCCCTGCCGCCTTTGGAGACCACCGCGTCTTCGCCCTGATCAGAACCGATCTTGACCCCCTCGGCCACCACGACGATGCTGAAATCCTTGCCGCGCTGGTGGCGTTCCTTGATGGAGGTGACGATGCTCTCCATCGTGTAGTTCTTCTCGGGGATGAGGATCATGTCGGCGCCGCCGGCGATGCCCGCATGGGTGGCGATCCAGCCGCTGTGGCGCCCCATCACCTCGATCACCATCACCCGGTTGTGGGACTCGGCGGTGGTGTGGATGCGGTCGATGGCTTCGGTGACGATGTTGACGGCGGTGTCGAAGCCAAAGGTGTAATCGGTCATGTTGAGGTCGTTGTCGATGGTCTTGGGCACCCCGACCACCGCCACCCCTTCCTCGTGCAGGCGATGGGCCACGCTGAGGGTGTCGTCGCCGCCAATGGCGATCAGCGCGTCGAGCTTCATGCGTTTCATGTTCTCGATGACCTGCTCGGCCCCGTCGGCGCTCTTGAGCGGATTGGTGCGCGAGGTGCCCAGGATGGTGCCGCCCTTGGGCAGGATACCGGACACCTCGTCGAGACCCAGCGGCTGCCACAGGCATTCCATCATGCCCTTCCAGCCCTTCTGGATGCCCTTAAAGCGATAGTCGTAGGTCGTAATCCCTTTGCGCACGGCGGCGCGGATCACGGCGTTGAGGCCCGGGCAGTCGCCGCCGCCCGTCAATATACCAATGGTCTTAAGGGCCATCTCCAACTCCTTTTTGCTGAAAAAACTCCGAGCTTCGCCCTTTGTTGTTCGCTGCGGGCCAATTTTAAAAGCTACACTGCCACCCATGTCGCGTCAAGGAATGGCCGGGTCGACAAGCGCCGAGTGCAGGAAGGGGCAGGCCAGGGCCAAACCCCAGATCCGGCGGGCGCCCGCCTCCTGCAGCGCCCGGGCGCAGGCGCCCAGCGTGGAGGCGGTGGTCACCACGTCGTCCACCAGGCCGATGCAGGAATGGGCAGGCAGCGCACCCACCACGCGGAAGGCTCCTTTCAGGTTCTGGTGCCGACCAGCCGCGTCCAGGCTGGCCTGCTGGCGAGTGGCCCGCCGGCGCCGCAGGCGGCCGACACACAAGGGCACCCCCAGCACCGCGGACAACCCGCGGCCCAGCTCCTCGCTCTGGTTGAAGCCGCGCTCCCGCTGCCGGGCCGCAAAGAGCGGCACCGGAATCAGCAGATCCACCTCGCGGAGCGCGCCGGCGAACTCCGGGGCCAGCCCCAGACAGCGGCCCAAGGGCTGGCCCAGCTGCCGCTGGCCCTCGAACTTGAGCCGGTGGATGGCCTCGCGCAGCGGCCCGCTGTGGTCGCCCAGCACCAGGACCCGCTCCAGCTCCCAGGCAGGGCAGTTGGCACACGCGGCGCCGGCGCCGGGGCAACTGCAGCGCGGGCAACGCGCAGGGCGCCGCGCCCGGATCGACGCCCAGCACCCGGGGCACAGGTGTTCCGCCGCCGCAGTCAGCCCTTGCCTGCAGACCAAACAGCGGGGCGGCAGTGCAAAATCCAACAATGCCGTCCCGAACTGGCGGACCAATGGCCACATGGATACACTCCTGTCACCTGAAGGACACGCTAGAGAAGGGGATCGGGGGTGCAGCGGGGGAGGGATCAAAAACCATGCCCGCAACGCCCCCACAACGCCCCAACAGATGGGTCGTTGCGAAGGAAGGGCGGTGGGATGGGAAGTCCGCGCCTTGGGAAAGGCTGGAATGGCATGCCACGCCCCAACATATGGGGCATGGCTCCGACGCGGCAGCCCCAAACTCAGAAAGCGCTAGGGCACGGGGCCCTAGCGCATCTGAATTTTGGCACAGACAACAGTGGCTGCTGGCGGCCCGGTTGCTCTGGGCTCAGGCCACCAGATCCAAGGTCAGCTTCTCATCGGCGGCGTGCTCCTCGTGAGGTGCTTCCCCCGATTGGTGCTGGTCCTTTTCCTGTTGCCGGCGGCGTTCGCGCCGCGCCTGCTTGGAGAGCGCATCTGGCGTGCGCACCCAGGCGGACTCCACCCGGTAGATCATGGCAACCTCCTTGTCACCCTTGCCATCCTTGGCGGTGCCGGCCCACGGCCGGCGTGGAGCGGGTTGAGCTACCTGCCCGCTCTATCCAATATATCGGCCCGGCTGCCCTCGCCTTGAGCGCCGAGCTGCCGATTGACTGTCTTCGGGGCGCAAGCTTAATTCTATTGTCTATTCCAACCACCCCAACCGAGGCCAATACCATGCGCCAGACCCTGCGCCCCGCGTGCTGGATGCTGCTGTGTACCCTGTGGCTGAGCCTGCCCGCCCTTGCCGAGCACCGGCTGGTACACGCCCCCAGCCCCGCCGACCCCCTGCAGGTCCACATCTACCAACTCGGCAACGGCCTGAGTGTATACCTGAGCGCGAACCATCAAGAGCCCCGCTTCCACGCCGAAATCGCGGTGCGGGCCGGCAGCAAACACGATCCGGCCGAGGCCACCGGCATTGCCCATTACCTCGAACACATGCTCTTCAAGGGCACCGCCCGGATCGGCACCCTGGACTACGAAAATGAAAAGGTCCACCTAGACAGCATCGAAACCCTCTACGAACGGCACTCTGCCGAATCCGATCCCGACCAACGCAAGACGATCTATGCGCTGATCAACGAGCAAAACCAGTTGGCATCCCAGTTCGCCATCCCCAACGAGTTCGACCGCCTCTACTCGGGCATGGGGGAGACCGGGCTCAACGCCCAGACCTGGGTCGAGGAGACGGTGTACGAGGTGGATCTGCCCGCCAACCGGCTGCGCCAGTGGGCCACCGTCGAGTCCGAGCGCTTCTCGCAGCCGGTCTTCCGGCTCTTCCAGACCGAGTTGGAAACCGTGTACGAGGAGAAGAACCGCTCCACCGACAACAAGGATCGGCTGATCAGCGAAGCCGTGGAGCGGGTGTTGTACAAAAAACACCCCTACGGCCAGCAGACCACCCTGGGCTCGATGGAGCATCTGAAGAGCCCCTCCCTCAAGCGTATGTACGAGTACTATAACACCTACTATGTGCCCAACAACATGGCTATCCTAATCTCGGGGGATATCCAAATCGGGGAGACCATCGCCCTCATCGACAGCGCTTTCTCGCCCTGGGAGAGCAAGGAACTGCCCAAGGCGTCCCAGTGGAAGGAAGAACCACTCAAGGGGGCCGAGCAGATCACCGTCCAGTACCCCGGCGAGGAGATGGTGCGCCTGGCCTTCCGCACCGTTGCCAACCGCCATCCAGACGCCGAAGCCCTCGAACTGGTGGACATGGTGCTCAACAACCGGGTGGCCGGCCTCATCGACCTCAACCTCAACCAGCAGCAGCGGGTGCGCCAGGCCGGCTCCTACCCGTCGCTCTATAACGATTACGGGGCCCAGTACCTGTACGGCATCCCCAAGCAGAGCCAGACCCTCGAAGAGGTGCAGCAGCTCCTGCTCGATCAGCTCGAGTTGGTCAAGCAGGGCGCCTTTGCCGAGGAGCTCATCCCCGCCATCATCACCGACTTTGAGAAATCCTACAAGCAGCAGTTCGAACGCAACGGCTCCAGGGTCGAGCTGATGGCCCACAACTTCATCTCCTTCGAGGATTGGGAGCGGGCGGTGAACAAGATCGGCCGCATGAAAAAGCTGACCAAGAAAGACGTGGTCCGCGCCGCCAAAAAATACTTTGGCAAGGACTACGTGGTCGGCTACCGCCGCGACGGCAAACCAGATCTGCCCACCATCGAGAAGCCGGCCATCGACAAGGTGGAGATCGATCCCTCCCGCCAGTCGGCTTTTTTCGCCCGGGTGATGGAGATGCCGGTGAGCCAGATAGAGCCGGTCTTCATCGCTCCTGAAAAAGACTTCCAGATCCGCCCGGTGAGCGAGGGGGTGACGCTCTACTACTGCCCCAATCCCATGAACGACCTGTTCAGCCTCACCGCCTCTTTAGATCTGGGGCTGCTGACCGACCAGCAGCTGGCCACGGCGCGCGACCTGCTCGACAAGGCGGGCACCCCGCACTTCACCCCCGAGGCGCTCAAGCAGGAGTGGTACCGGCTGGGTACCGACTTCTCCATGGGGGCCAGCGACTACGAGACCTCCTTCTCGCTCTCCGGACTGGACGCCAACTTCGGCGCTTCCCTGGCGCTGATGGACGAGCTGCTGCGCCAACCGGTGGCCGCCGACTCGGCCCTGGCCGAGCTGATCAACATCACCCTGGCCCAGCGCGCCGACTCGCAGAAGGACCACCGCACCCTCAGCCAGGCTCTCTACCTGTTCAACCGCTTCGGCGAGGCCTCGCCCTTCCGCCGCGCCCTCTCCAATCAGCAGCTGCAGGAACTGAAGAAGGACGAACTGCTCGGCCTGATCAGCGGCCTGCGCGGCTATCGCCACGCCCTGCTCTACACCGGGTCGCTGCCCATCGACACCGTGCTGGCCCAGCTCAAAGAGCACTACACCCTGCCCGCCGAATCAAAGACCCCGCCCCCCCAGCAGCCCCCCCTGGTGCGCCGACCCGAGGCCACCCAGGTCTATCTCTTCGACAAGGAGATGGCCCAGGCCCAGGTGCGCATCGAAGCGGGAGACATCCCCTACGACGAGACGCACCGGCCCCTGATCCAGCTCTACAACGAATACTTCGGGGGCAGCATGGCCAGCATCGTCTTCCAGGAGTTGCGCGAGGCCCGCGCCCTGGCCTACCAGGCCTGGGCCCAGTACTTCACCGCCGAGCGCAAAGGCGAGGAAAATCTGATGGTCGGCTTCATCGGCTGCCAGGTGGACAAAACCCCCGAGGCCACCCAGGTTTTCCTCCAGCTCATGGACCAGATGCCGGTCTCGGAGGAGCGTTTTGCCGCCGCCAAGGATGCCATCCTCAGCCAGTACCGCACCTCCCGCCTCGGCTTCCGCCAGATTCTGGGGGTGGTGCGCCAGTGGGAGCGGCAGGGCCTGGCGGTGGACCCGCGGACCGGGCGTTATCCGCTGCTGCAGCAGGCCTCCCTGGAGCAGATGCTGAAATTCTACGGCGAGCAGGTGCAGCATCGCCCGCGCATGATCTCCATCGTCGGGGACAAAAACAAGATGGACCTGGCTCTCATCGGCGCCGCCGGCCCCATCACCGAGGTGGGGCTGCCGGAGCTCTTCTCCTATTGACAAAAACCAGCCGGCGACCTAGTTTCGAGAAACCCAAAAGGGCGGTGTAGCTCAGGCGGTTAGAGCAGCGGACTCATAATCCGCGTGTCGGGGGTTCGATTCCCTCCACCGCTACCAGATCCATAGAGCGCAACCCTCTTGCATCATAGGGGGTTGCGCTTTCTGTTTCCGCCCCTACCGCGATCCAGCGCGGCTTGTGTTATGCAGCCGGGTTGCGGGTACTCATCGATGGCGGCAAAGGATTGTTCGAGGCGATTACCAACTGTGCAGCAACTTGCGTTAACTGTTGAACCAGATCCCCATTCTGGTTATCCTTGCCACCTCGATTTCAGGGCAACTATGAGCTCAAGGAGGCCCCGCCGACTATGTCTAACCAATCTACCCCAGCCAGCTTCACTCATCTCCTCCAAAACATTAGCCGCGAAAACATCAAAATCACCGACGTAAAGATCAGCCGCATCACCTATAAGCCAACCGACGGCACGTACGTGCACGAATGTGGCCCCGTCGTCCTGACTAAGTACGACGAAACCATCGTCCAGCTATTTACCGTTCAAGGCATCGTCGGCATCGGTCCGGGCGGCGCTCGCCCCGGCTGGGACGCCTCCATGCTCATCGGCAAAAACCCCTTTGACGTGGAGCTGTTAGGGCTACCCGCCGGCTTCGACGTCGCCTGCTGGGACCTCATCGGCAAAGCCAAAGGCATGCCCGTGTACCAGCTGCTGGCTACCGACCACGAGCCCAACCCCCACGTGCACGTCTACGCCAGCGGCGGCGTCATGTGGACCTTTTACGACCGCGGCGACGGCCAGGCGTACGGCGTTGATGCGTTGATTGAAGAGGCTCTGCATTACCAAGACCTGGGCTTTGATATCTTTAAGTGGCGCCCCGGCACCGATTGGCAAGAGGCCGGCATTAATCCCACTAAATTGGGAGAAATATGCGCCCAGTTGCGTCAAGCCGTAGGCCCCGATTTCCACCTCGGCCTTGAAAAAAAAGGCTATGACTCTTGGACCTTGGAGGAATGCCTGGAGATCGCCCCAATCATCAACGACCTAGGTTTTTTGTTCTTCGAGCAACCCATGGGGGACGAAGGTCCCAATCAATTCGAAGACTACCTGAAAATCAAAGAAAAAATGCCCCGGGTAATGCTGTGGGGCGGCGAGCGCTTTCGCGATCTTGCGGAAGCCAGACCTTGGATGGAGCAAAAGATATACGACGCCGTGCAGACCGACTGCCACCGCCTAGGGGTCACGGCCAACTGGCATTTGGCCAGAGCTGCCCACTACTGCGAAACCAAATTGGTGCCGCACAACTGGAGTTCCAGTTTGGGGACGATGAGCAACACCCACTTGGTCGCCGGTGTGCCCAGCGGCCACTTATGTGAGTTTTTTATGTACCCCAGTGATTTCAGATACGGTTTATTCAAAAATCCCCAGCGCCCCGTAGACGGCTACATCACCCTTTCCGACGAGCCCGGATTCGGCATGGAGCTCATCGACGACTTGGAAGCTCGCTTTCCCTACCTTCCCGGACCCAATACCATGGCCAAGCCCCGCTTCCCCCACGCCTGGGACCGCGCTAGAGCCAGAGAACACGAGGTTGCGAAGCGGTATTCAGCATAGCCGTCATTTTGAGCCTTTTTAACTAGCCGCCCATCACCTTTTCCCGCCCTCCCAGTCTGCTCGCAGAGCATACATACGATCGTCAAAGGTGAAGTTGGTGCTGGTCTGGTGCGCCCCGCCGACGACGACGAGCCGGCCCCCGAGCTCAGCGGCTGCACCCCATGAGTTTGGCGTCGGCAGATCCGGAGCGCGCCTCCAGGTGCGGTCCGCCGGGGAATAGCGGTAGCCTTTGGTTGTATTGTAGCTGCCCAGTACCCAAACCTGGCCGTCGTGGGCGGCGATCTGCGACGCCTGCGGCAATTGGGGTGCGGTCGGCAGTTCGGTCCACTGGGCGGCCTGGGGATCAAAGCTGAGGGCGCCGTTTTGGCTGACCACGTAGATGATGCCATCGAGGACACAGCCGGCGAATTGGCGCATCGGCTGGGGCAGCGGCGGCTCGGAGCGCCAGGCCGTATCCCCGGGACCGATACTTTCGACCGAATCAAGGGGGTCGTTTTTGTCGGCACCGCCGATGGCGTAGATGCGGCCCTTGGCAGTGACCACGACCGGCTCCTGTCGCGCTGTTGCTAAGGGTGGGCCACTGCGCCAGGTGTTGGTGGAAGGATTGTAGATATCGACATCATCGATGGGCAGGCGCGGACGGTGGCCGCTGACCTCATCCGCTTGGAGAATAGCGCCGCCGACGTTCCAGATCTCGCCGTTGAGTGCCGCGATGCCGTTGTAGCAGCGGGGAAAGGGCATATGCCCGACCACTCGCCAGACATCGATTCTGGGGTCGTAGACCCAGAGCTCGTCGAAGAGGTGTTGTGCGGCCGGATAGCCCCAGTCTGCGGTGGCGCCGCCGGAAGTGTAGAGCATACCATCGAGCACCGCGGCAAAGATATCGTGATTGCTACCGGGTAAGCGGCCCAGTGGCCGCCACTGTTTCTGCCAGGCATGCTGACCAGGGGGGATGCGGTACAGATTGTGGTCGGCGCCCACCCAGACGTTGCCGTCTTTGTCGCTGGTCAGCGCTTGCACCGGCCCGATATCAGCCAGACCTTCGCTGAGGACACGGATGCTGATATCGGCTTCGACGCCGAGGTCGATTTCGAGCACTTGACCCGAGACCAGGCCGGCCATGGCTAGGCCATTGGGCGAGAGCGCCAACGCCGTCGGTGTGGCCAGGTGCAGACCTGGAGCACCGGGAATGGCCTTCCAGCCGGCATCGGGGGTGTGCGGGTCTAGCTGGCGCAAGCCACCGGGGCCACCGATCCAGACCATGCCCTTATCATCAGCCTGTAGCAGATTCCAAGCTGATGGTTCGCTGTTTTGGGGTAAGGGTACGGCCTGCCAGGCTTCGGGCGCGTTGGCGGCGAGCACTAGTACTTCGGCCTGGGCGCCTGTTGCTGCGATCGTCCAATAATTGGCATGGAGATCTCTTGTCTGTGGAATTGGCGTTGGCTTGGAGCCGGCATATCCCGGTACCGCTTGGCTGGTCCCGTCTGGACCGAGGGTCTGTGCGGCGCCCTCCACCCATAGGCGCCCGTCCGGAGTGCGCGCCACCCGCCTGCTGCCAGCAGGACTGCCAAAACTAGCGGTGACATCTTCGGGCTGCCTGTCTCGGGCCATGGGCAGGCGAATAACGCGGTCATTGCGGGTGTAGTAGATACTGCCGTCAACGGCAATAGCAGCTCCACCGACCGAGCCATCGTCCAACTCGCTGAGCGCATCGCCTTTGAGTGCCAGCAAGCGGCCATCGACAACCAGATACACGGCTCCATCGTCGGCCGCTAGAATAGTTGTGGGTTTACCCGGCAATTCTTTAACAAGATGCATTGTCGCTGCCATCTTTCTCTGCGCCTCGATTGGTAGCCCAATGGCGAGGGCAGCAAGGATAATAATCGATGCCCCAGTTCGTTTGAGGGACACCTAGTTTCCGCCGTATTTTTGAAGAGGCATGCCGTCGCCGTCGAACAGGTGCGTCCGGTCCGGCCCGCCATCCGGATCGGTGAGCCAGGGGGTCTGTTCGTTCCAGTCGAGCAGTCGGCGTTTCAACTCCCCTTCGACCTCGGGCGCATGACCGGATGCGACCACGTTGTCGAACTCGTAGGGATCGGCGTCGAGGTCATGGAAGCAAAGATCTGGCTCGACCAGCTCGTGGCTTTGCGCGTCGAGACCGATGCCGTACAGGTGCGACGGGGTGCGGATGCCGATCTCGGTCAGATCCCGCGACACGCTGCTGCCCGATGTTTCCACGAACGACCAGCTGCGTTCCAGGGCCCGCCCTTCGCCGGCGAGCAGGGATAAGAGCGACTGGCCCTGCAAGCCCTCGGGCAGCGCCACGCCGCAGGCCTGCAGGATCATCGGCATGATGTTGTAGTAGAGGAAGAACGGCTCGTCTGAGTCGGCGGATCTGGCCAGAAACCTATCCACCGCCTCGATCTCGCGCTCGACGCTGTAGCCGTCGACTGCCACCGGTGCGGCGCCATCGACCATGAACTGCTGCTGGCGGTGCCGGTGACGGTGGCCGGCGGCGGCGAGCCGGTCGATGTGCGGGGTACGCACCACCTTGTTGCCGTAGCAGCCCGCCTCGAAAGCGCGCAGCTGGTCGCCAACACACAGGACTACGTTGGGAGGTCTCACGGGCTCGGTAACATGGGCTATGGCCTGTCTGAAAAATCGCTTTTAGGCCCAAGCCCGCGCAAAAGTGGTGCGGGCAAGGCGCCCGCAATCGAAGATCGCCAACCCGAGAGGAACTCAAAATAGACCAGAGATACTTCCCGGTAGGCGGCGCGACCAACTTCGCGGTAACCGCAGCGCCGGTAAAAATCGCTCGCCCCCATTGGCCCATCATATGCGTCGAGGCGAATGGCTCCACCCGACCGCCCCTCGACGTGCCTCTCGACCTCGCCAAGGCACCAACGCCCGATTCCCTGGCCTTGGTGTGCCGGATCAACAGCCATATCGACAAGATAGATCGGCCGGCGCACGGGCGAAAAGTAGGACGGATCAATCGCCCGTGGCTTTCTGGTCGTAAGGCAGAGGGTGGCAATCACCCTTTCGCGTTGTCGTACCTGAAACACTTGTCCGGTAGCCATACGCTTCAGAACGTCTTTCGCAGACACGACCCTGGACCAGTGTCCAGCGCCATGGATAGCGGCGAGGTGTGTGCCCACCAGGGTCCGAAGCGTTGCTATAACCTCGGCGTCCTCAGTAACCGCAGGCAATAGTCTCATCGACATCGACCATGTTCCCGTCATGTACTTAAAGACTATCTCAAAACGGTGAGTCGATGTAACCTTCGGAACCAGATCAGGGCACAGGCCAGTTGAATCAGGCCCAGATAGTTCTGCCATTTCTTGTCATACCGGATCAAGATGCCCCGACACTTTTGCAGCCAGGC
>SXGS01231015.1_pt1 | contig 11849 bp, 10 predicted proteins | sample 3174681 | NCBI WGS metagenome assembly SXGS01 (sample SAMN11356861, study PRJNA531348) | freshwater metagenome | isolation source: freshwater sample F1-80 | place: China: Fuxian Lake, Yuxi | collected 2017-12-25 | reverse complement strand
GCCCTGCAGAATGGGGCCGATGGCAATGGCCCCGGTCTCGCGCTGGACCGCCTTGTAAGTGTTGTTCCCGGTATTGAGGTCGGGAAACACGAACACCGTGGCGTGACCTGCGACTGCCGACCCAGGCATTTTCAGTGCCGCGACGCCGGCATCCACGGCGGCGTCATACTGGATCGGGCCCTCCAGCGCCAATTCCGGCCTCATCGCACGGGCCCGCCGAACCGCCTCACGAACCTTGTCAACCTCCTCCCCCGCGCCCGAATCGCCGGATGAATAAGACAGCAGCGCGACCTTGGGTTCAATACCAAACATTCGTGCAGTATCCGCCGAGCTGATGGCGATCTCTGCCAACTCCTGCGCCGATGGGTCAGGATTCACCGCACAGTCGCCATAGACCAACACCCTATCCTCCAGGCACATGAAGAAAATGGAGGAGACGATGGAAAATCCGGGGCGCGTCTTGATGAACTGTAGCGCGGGCCGAATGGTGTGCTGAGTGGTATGCACGGCACCCGATACCATTCCGTCCGCATGTCCCATATGAACCATCATCGTGCCGAAATACGACCCATCTAGCAGGCAGTCACGGGCCGTATCAAGGGTCATGCCTTTATGACGACGCATTTCAAAATAGGCTTGGGCATAGCTTTCCAGCTCATTACTGGCACTTGGGTCAATTAGGCCTACCCGTGACAGATCGAGCGAAATGCCATGATCTCGCAACACTTGTGCGATGGATTCACGCTTGCCCAGCAAGGTTAGCTGAACAAGGCCGCGCTCGATCAATTCAGCCGCCGCCCTGAGAATACGAGGCTCACCCCCCTCAGTGAGCACGATATGCCGCCGACGGGAACGAGCCTGCTGCGTCAGATTGTAGATAAACATGCGAGGCGTCATGCCTGTCGCCGAGAGGGTGCTGAAGCGTCGAACCATCGCATCCAGATCGGCATGCCGTTCAAACATGGCGAGCGCCCGCTGAATCTTGTCCTGATCCTCCGGCTTGATACCCGCATGAATATGCTCCAGCCGCGAAGCAGCCGAGTAGGTATCCTGGTCGACCGTGAGTATGGGCAAGGATTCGCGCAAGCCCTCGATCAGCTGGAACATCTCGGCGTCCGGCTTAATCCCGGAAGTCAGTATCAATCCGGCGAGCCGGGGGTAATTCGCTGATCGATCGGCCTCAATCACGCCCAACAGAACATCGGCCCGATCACCCGGTGTCAGCACAAGCTGATCCGGCTCCAGCCAGGACAGCAGGTTTTGCAGGTGCATGGCACCCACCAGATAGGCGCCTACCAGACCGTCGAGGCGTTCCCGCCCAAACAGGATTTGGGCGCCCAACTGCTCAGCCACTTCTCTGACAGTAGGCGCTTCCAGTAGCCGATCAAAAGGAAAGACCCCAATCAACTTACCTGCGGCAGCAAACTGCTGCGTCAGGGCACTCTTGATCTCCTCCACCTGAAGCGGATCAGCCTTGTTCAGGACCACGCCAATTACCGCGCAACTTTTCTCCTCATAGGCGTCAACGGAGATATGTATCGCATCCACCGACTCACGGGAAGTACGGCCATGGGCACTCCCCACGATGAGTACCGGGGCAGATAGATTTCGAGCCACCAAGGCATTGAGATCGAACTCATGGGCCGATAGGTGGCTGAGGAAATCGGTACCCTCGATCAATACAAAATCACAGTGGCTTTCGAGCTTCTTGTAGCGTTCGATAATGTGCTCAATGACTTCGTCCTCCGCGTGACTGCCGAGACGTTCCTGCACTTCATGCACGTGCCAGGCGTAGCTGTCTTCATAGGATTGCGGCAATCCAAAATGCCGCAGGATCAGATTGATATCCTCATCCTGCGTTTCATCGTCCGGGATCTGGATGACGGGTCTGAAAAATCCCACACGTGACGTCTGGCGGAGTGCCAGCTCAATCAAGCCGAGCGAAACAATGACCTTGCCGCAGCCGGGTTCAACAGTACAAACGTAAACAGATCGCGTCATAAGTGAGTTTTTGGGCAGTGGAGTGGCTCAGGTTCCGTATTGCTGGATTCAAGACCCGTCATTGAGCGAGCAGTTCGAGAGCCTGACGGGCAATTTCGCCCTCCTCGTCGGTCGGAACCACCATAATCCTGGTGCCTGAGTTTTTGGCTTGAATCTCGGCCAGACCCGGCGGGATGGATCGGTTCGCGTCCTCATCCAGTTTCAACCCTAAATGACTCAATCCCCGACAGGCTGCCGAACGGATCGTGGCGGCATGTTCACCGACACCTCCGGTGAAAACCAGGGCATGCAATTCAGGCAAGAGAACCCGATAAGCGCCAATATAATGACGAAGCCGGTGGGTATACATGTCGATGGCAAGCCGGGCGTCAGACTCCCCTTGTTCGGCTCGAACAAGAATGTCGCGCATATCATTAGTCCCCGCGATACCTTTGAGCCCGCTATCGCGATTCAGGCATGTGGAAATCTGATCCGGATTCTGTCCCGATTGATTCAGCCAGAACAAAATCACGCCGGGATCAAGATCACCGCACCGCGTTCCCATCATCAGGCCGGCCAATGGCGTCATCCCCATGGACGTCTCAATGCTCTCACCCGCACGGATAGCGCAGGCACTGGCACCATTCCCCAAATGCAGAACGATCAGATTGAGGGCCGCACCGGGCTGACCAAGATAATCCGCCATCTGCCGTTTGATGGAGGCGAATGAGGTGCCGTGAAAACCATACCGCCGAACGCCGTACTCAAGATAGGCCTCATTGGGAATGGCATAACGATAGGCTTCAGGCGGCAGTGATTGGTGAAAAGCGGTATCAAACACAAGTACCTGAGGCACATCGGGCCAGCGCTCACGACAGGCTTCAACCCCCAGGAGGTTGGCGGGGTTATGCAAAGGAGCCAACGGGATGGCGGCACGAATAGCCGCAATGACCTCAGTACTGGCAAAAACAGCTTGATTAAAAGCCTCTCCCCCATGGACCACCCGATGACCGGCAGCCACTAATTCTCCTGGCCCGAGATAACCCTGGTTTTCGAGATCGCGAACCATCTCAACAATAGCGTGCCGGTGATCGGACACCCCGGAATCGGCTTCACCAATCCGTTCAATCAGGCCTGAAGTCAATGGCTGGCATTCCTGAGATCCACCCAGGGAGAAAAGGCGGTATTTGACCGAAGAACTGCCGGAGTTGAGTACAAGAATCTTGCGAGGCATACCAGTCACGTTACGAAAATCAGGCTGAGAGCCTATCATTCCCATATTTCATTCACCATCAATCAGTTCAATCCCCCTGCAAATCGACAGATGCACTCGGTTTACTGCCTATATGTCTGGCAAAATGGCGCGTGCTCCTGAGTAGCTCGGCTCAGAGATCCACGCCCATCCCTACGTCCCCTACTTTACAGATAGACCTGACACTTCATGGATACCATCTTACTGCTCAAGGCCTTGATCCTCGGCATTGTCGAGGGCCTCACCGAGTTTTTGCCTGTCTCCAGCACCGGCCACCTGATCCTGACCGGGGACCTGTTGGGGTTCAACAATGAGCGTGGCAAGCTGTTTGAAATCGTCATCCAGTCCGGTGCCATCCTGGCGGTCTGCTGGGAATTCCGTCAACGGCTCTGGCAGGTAATCACCGGGCTACCCCATCAGGCAGAAGCACAACGCTTTGCGATCAATGTCGGCGTTGCCTTTCTCCCTCTCGCCCTGCTGGGACTGGCGTTTGGCAAAACCATCAAGGCCCACCTGTTTCAGCCGCTCCCTGTGGCCATGGCCTTCATCATCGGGGCGTTTGTCATCATTTGGGCGGAAAAGCGGCCACACAAAATCCGCATTCACGCCGTTGAGGAGATGAGCATTGGGGATGCGCTGAAACTAGGATTGGCACAGGCTTTCGCCCTGATTCCAGGAACCTCCAGATCAGGCGCTACCATTATTGGCGGATTGCTATTCGGCCTCTCCCGCAAGGCAGCCACCGAATTTTCGTTCTTCCTCGCCATACCCACGCTAATCATTGCGACACTCTATGAGCTGTACAAAGAGCGGGCTCTGCTCAACATCGAAGATCTGGACATGTGGGTTGTCGGCTTTGTGTCGGCGTTTATCTCGGCCTTCATCTGCGTGCGCTGGCTATTGAAATACATTTCCAACCATGATTTCACCGTATTTGCCTGGTACCGCATCCTCTTTGGGCTGGCCGTCATCACCACATGGCAGCTGGGACTGGTTGACTGGACTCAACCATAATCTGACTGTGTCTTAAATAACCTCAGGAGCGCCGGACTTCGACACTTTGCTCCCTAAATTGGGCGATTTCTGACGTCGACCACTCTAAATTTCAATCGATTAGGCTCATAGATCGCCGAGAACATGTGGTGGCACGTCAGGCCATATATAGCCATCATCGAGAATATATAACTTCCTTATAGTGGAGGCATGCATGTCAAAGCCACATCTTCCGGCAGTCGCCAATATGTCCAACGGGTCGAGTCCTTCAGAGACCCTGACGGGAAGGTTAAAAAGCGCACGGTAGCGACACTGGGACGACTGGATCAGATTGCGGGCGACCTCGATTCCGTCGTCCGTGGCCTCCTCAAGGTTTCGGGCAAAACTGTGGATGGCCCTGGTTGACGGCATCAGGTACCAGAAGCTGGGCGACCAGCACGTCTATGCACAGGCTCTGTTCAAGAAGGAAGAGCTCACCGGTTATCTCAGGAACATGCTGATGGACACCCAAAAGTCGATCTACGAGCACGTGGTGGAAACCAAGAGCAGCCGGTTTACCGACGACCTGCGGGACAAGGAGAGCGCCAAGATCGAATGTGGCAAGGCGCATTTCCCCGCGCTAGGGGTCGACGCAAACCCGGCACGCTACGTGGTCGCGCGCTCCGTCAATGATCTGTTGGCAGAAACAGCAAGCGGCCCAGGGGACTTCACCGTCTAAACTCCGGCACTAATCAATGGCGCCGTTGGTCATGACAGCATCCATCCGGCCGGATTACTGGAGTTGAGATCACTACTGTCTGGTTAACCGGACAGTAGTGATTTGAAATACGTCATTTCAACTTGACTTTCTGGATTGAAAGGAACCAATCAGGCAAGCCTTATGCACACCCCGCGCTATCTCCCTGAATTGGCGGGGTTTTCAGGAGGTCGCGATGAACAACCAATATAAATCATGCACTTAGGATCCGGTTCGATTTCTGCCCGATTTAACCGAGCGCTGATGAATCGGGCATTTCCACATGGATGCGCACAGAGTTATCCACAGGTTCTGGGGATAACTTCAGTCACTCATTCCCGATGCTGAAGCACACTCTTTCCCCGCGTTGATCAATGTCCGGGAATGACACCCCGCTCACCCCAGGAACCATCATGTTCATCACCCATTCGCCCCGAACTCTCGCCCTGATCCTGGTTTGCAACGTGGCTTTAGCTGCGGCGGCTGGCAGTGCCGAAAGCCCAAGCTTCAATTGCAAGAAGGTGGAGGCTGGGGGCATCCCGGATGTGGTCTGTCATGATGAGGCATTGAGTCGTCTTGATCGACAACTCACCGGTGTATTTGCCGCCGCCTCTCGCAAAGCCAAAAATGAACACCCTCCCGTATTAAAAGCCGAACAGCGCGGTTGGCTTAAAGGCCGGGACGATTGCTGGAAAAGCGACGATAAACACTCGTGCATCAAAGACAGCTACCGGCTGCGTATCGCCGAATTGCAGGCAAACTATCGCCTGGTTGACTCTACCGGTCCGGTGACATTTGCCTGCGACGGCAACGCCGCCAATGAGGTGGTCGTCACCTACTTCAAAACCGCCCCATCGACCCTTATCGCTGAACATGGAGACAGCGTGTCCCTGATGTTTGTGCAACGCAGTGGCAGTGGTGCCCGTTACCAGGGCCGAAATGAATCTTTCTGGGAACATCAAGGTGTAGCCAAAATCACCTGGGGCTATCAGGCACCGGAAATGACTTGCAAACCCAAACCGTAACGGATCACCCCATGGCCGTCGGTGGCAACACCCATCCCGGCTTTTTTGAGTTGCAGATGCCTGTTTTTCGGTATATACCATATACACCCTTAACAAGAAGAGGCACGCTCATGAAAAGCCCCGCTATTGCTGGCAACAATGCCCCGGCATCCTTCGGCCTGTTTCCCGGCACCTCCCCAAAACTTCAGCGGGTTTGGCGCGAGGATACCGAGCGACTTCATCAATTGGCCGTGGAGCTCGCTCATCTTCCCGATGCGATACAAAACAAGCGTCTGGGTGCCCTCGAACAATGGGAGCGACTACAGGTGCTGGATGAAATAAGGCATCGCGTTGCCGGGTAACCCCTGACCCAGGCAAGACAGGAATCCGCTCGCTCACCCCACCGCCGACAGCAGCAATTCCAACCCCTGCCCGTTCGCCTTGATCGGGCGGGCGGGATTCGGAAAACTCATGATGCGACTTGCTGAACATGATCGCGGGTCTGTGCTGGTAATTTGGCTGACCAGCTGTGCCTTGGGTGCTATGGGTCCGGGCTACATTTCATGGTGGGCACATTTCTGGCGGGGAGCCACCGTTGATTGCCAGTGGTTTGATCAAAAGCCCCTTGATCACATGAGAAATCTGGTTTTGCTTACCCTCATGCCTGCTTCTTGCTCAGCACCGGCCTGACCGGCCTGCGAATATCGAGAGCACGGTCGTATTCTTCGCTGAACACACCGGCCTTTATCGGCAAAACGTCAGGAAGCGGATGACCTTTATTGCCTTCGGAGAAAGCGCAGATAGTGTCTGACCGCTTCCGTTGAATTTTCCATCATCAACAGATGCCCGGCATCGGGTAAGCGAATCACCCGCGCACGGGGGATTCGTGCCTTCAGTTTCCGTGCTCCTTTGACCGAGAATATCTGGTCTTTTTGACCCCAGATGACCAGGGTCGGCTTGCCATTCCAGCGCCCTTTTGTCAGTTGGGTGGTGTAGAGATTGTCGATATTCCACACCTGCTGGTAGTGCAGATTGCGCGTGACGTATTCGTTCACGGCGGCTTCCTTGACTTCAATCGGTAGGACCGGGGGGGTGACAAACAGGAGACTCATCTCCAGATCGAATTGAGCCACGTCAATCGGGATAAAGGGATTGATGCCCTCGGAAATCGCGGCTTGGAGTGCCGGGCTCCACTCGATAATGCCCTGCGGGGAACCAATGAAGGCAAGGCTTCTGACTTCACGCGGATACTGGCGGCTGATCATCGCCGCTATCGTGCCGCCCATGGAACTTCCGGCCACGTGGTAGCGGCGGATATTGAGTGCGCCCAGAAATTGGTGCAGCAACTTGACCTGGTTTTCCAACCGGTAAACCGGGAGGGGGAAACCGACGCTTTTGCCGTATCCAGGAAGATCCGGTGCAATGACAGAATAACCGGAATCCTCCAGCAAGCAGGCCAGTTTGTGCCATTGCTCCTTGTCGGCGAACAACCCATGCAACAGCACAATGGTGGGGCCTTGTCCGTAGTGGTTGTAGACGATCGACCCGTCGTCAACCGGAGTCTGTCCCTGGGTGAACTCACAGGGGGTTGCCGCTGGGGTGACTCCCGGCAGCAGGCCCAGCGTCAGACTGATCAGCAGCCCAACCCAACAAAATGATTTCATAGCGCCTCCAGAAAGCCCATGGGTCCGGGCCATGGCTGACTAGAGTAACCGAGTTTAGGTCATACCGGAGTCAATCAAGGCTTAATCCAGCCGGATACGCGTTTCGCCCAACTCTTCCAGGTGTTTTCGATGGCGTCTACACTCAGTTCCAGCAGGGCCGACACGCGTGATGGCCAGTTCAGCCCTGACCAGCCTGAACACCTGCGCAATCGCCTCGGGTGCAATCTCCACCGCCCTGCCCTGTCTCTTCCCGTGCGCTGGCAGGCCAGGAGTGTGGGCCGCTGCCGAGGGCTTGAGTAAGGGCCATGTCAGCCAGAATGAAGATCCCGTCTTTATCCGGCGGAGTGCATACCAATTTTCACCCTGAGGAAATGCTCATGGTCGACGCCGGGGCAGTTCACAGAATTTCAATGGCCAGGCAGAGTTGATACCCATAGTCACGAATCGACTTGATGGCGGGGGTGTCGATGCCTGCGGCCAACAGCTTCTTACGCAAGCGAACGATGCTGACCTCAAGCGATGACTTGTTGTACTGCTCCACATTCTTGTTCAGCACTTCGATCAGTTGCCAGCTTTCCAGTCGCTGGCCGCTGGCCCGGCATAAGCTCGCCAGCAGCGTCGCATCGGTTTTGCTGATCGTAACGGTGGCGTGAGGGCCAGTCACCGTTAACCGGTGCAAATCCAGTCTCAGGGAAATCTCGGCCGGGGGGGACTTTTTCAGTCGCCGTGCCATGGCAGCGATGGCGGCATTGAGCTCATTCAGCGATGTCGGTTTCGTCAGATAAACGTCGGCGCCGCCTTCATAACCGGCTATTTTCTCGGAAATGTGCGTGCGCGCCGTCACCATGATGATGCCGATGTCGGGTTGAACCTTGCGGATTCGCCGCGCAATGCTGATTCCGTCCTCGCCTGGCAGGTTTAGATCCAGCACCAGGAGATCCATCGGGATGACGCCCCATTGCTCGTTGAGTGCTTCCGCAGAGTCCACGCCCGTTACGTGATGACCTTGTGAGCGGAGCACATCCACCGTGACTTCTCTCAGCGCATCATGGTCTTCGACCACAATGATATTCAACCGAGGAGTGATGCACGGGACGCTGGCAGCATCCAGTCGCAAAGTTTCTCGCTCGCCTCGCCGTTCGGTCATTGTTTGATCAGTTCAATCTGCGACGCCTTGTTATTGGCCTCTGTGTTCAATTTTTTGGGACAACCCGCCTGTGCCGTGCCCACGATTAGAGTGAGACCAAAAACGGCTAGTAAAGACTTCATTACTTTTATCCTCTGGAGATTGGATGGGGTTGCCTGGCCAACACCCCTGTAGCTGACGGCAAAGAGTGCCGAACCGGCGCAATGATAAGAAAAACGCATTCGCAAACCCTACAAAAACCTACAAAAGCCGCCATTGATCTGCGGTGGGTGCAATCAGGGGGCGGGCTCCCTCGGGCACTCCTTTCGTCAGTCATCATTCAGTCGGCAGGCTCAACTCGAATTTGGCAAGTCCGCTGTCATTCTGGTACGTGATGGTTCCTCCCAGCATTGCGACGAGCCCTTCCACCAGATAGAGCCCCAACCCCGCTCCCGTCGTGTTGTAAGCCTGTGGACTGCGATAATACTTGGTGAATACTCGCTCTGGATCGGGTAGACCGGCGTTGCCCGGGTGATTGGTAAAGGTGAGGCTGATCCATAGGCTTCCGTGCCGAGTGATAGCGGATACCGTGACCATGATTTTTGTCCCTGGCGCAGAATATTTGAGGGCATTCCCCAGAAGGTTCTGGCAGGCAATCCGCAGCAACTGACGGTCCGTCTCAATCACCGGAAGAGCCTCCATTTTCAGGGCTACGCGATCTGCGTTTCCACATCCGGCGATGACTTCATGCAGCAGCTGGCCGACATGACAGGGCGCGGGCCGGAACGAAAGCCCCTGATGCTCCAGTTGATCCAATTGCCGGCAGCGCTCAATGATGCCATCCATCTCCAAGAGGGCATGATCGGCGAGTCGCCGGGTTCTGGGGGGAGACTGCATCGAGCCTATGGCCAGACGCACAACCGACATCGGGGTTCTCAGTTCATGAGTCAACATGGCCATGAACCGTTGCTGATTGTCTTTTTGTGAGCGCTCCAGACTCAATTGCTGCTGTGCCAGGCCGAGTTCGAGCCGGGCTTGCTGGCCTTCGGCTGTCATTTGCCGGGAATGAAGAAACAGAATCCAGAAAATGATGACGTCGGCGATCAGGTTATGCGCCATTAACGAATTGAGCGCCCAATCGGCCAAGCCGCCCCACCCCAACAGGGGCACCATCGTGATCAGCAATACCACGATTTGCAAGCCAAATAATGCGCGTAAGACCCGGCGGCCGGGAGGGGATTCCCGGGTGGCCGTCAGCGCCAGAATGAGTATGAAAACCGACAGGAAGACCACCAGGATAAGGTTGATTTTCAAGGCCGGATAAGCGTATCCGAGAAGCACGGCGACAGAGAGGCTGGGGTGGACTAACCCTGTCAGGGTCAGCAGCTTGAATAACCATGGATTGGGCCTGAAGGGTCGTAATATCGCCCGATACAGCGGGAAGCTGATAAAGACCATGTTGATGATGAAAAGGCTGGTCAGCAGGTCGTTCAGTTCGGGGCTCGCGGAAGGAACAAAGGGCGCCAGAAAGCCCATGAAACCGAGTTCGTAGAAGATGAACGAGATTTGGTAAAGCACAAACCAGCCGGTGACCGGCTGGCGGTGGTTAAAGAAGTCCTGAATGGCCCACAGCAGCAACCACAGGGAGGTGCCCAGCAGCACAACCTGGAGGAGTATCAATTTCAGTTCCTTGATAAACGCCTCGTCCGGCGTCAGGGCTTCGACGTCGAACAGCACGCTGCTGCTGGTTTTCAGCCGCAGGTAGTAAGTGCTTAATGGTGCGAGCGGCCTCACCACGAAACCCAGTGTAATGGCCTTGCGGTCCCGGTCCTCAAACGGGTAACGATCGCCCGTGACCCGGGAATTCCAGTTCCCTGGCTGATCGAAACTCGGCTCGTACAGCCTGATTTCATCAAGAAAAGTCGAGCGAATCCGCAGCTCGACGTGTTCTGAATTCGCCGGTGCTCTAACGCCAAGACGAATCCACTGCGCATCACGCGAATACCCCTTGGCAACCGCCGCTCCCATCGGCCGGAACGGTGCGCTGAGTACTTCATCGAGGGTCGCATTGCCGCTGGGGTCAGCGTAAATCTCCCGGGAAACGATCAGATCCGACGCGAACGCCGGGAGCGCACAGAGCCCGCTGGCCAGGAACAGCAGCAGGGCGATGGTCGTTTCTGTTGCGGGCAGTCTCATGGTACTCATTGGGTGGAATGTAGGGTTTTGTAGGGAATCTTTTTTCCCGTTTGATATTTTGACCTTAAACAGTGCAACGGACCTCTCCCGACAATACTCCCGTTGCACCCATCCTGTACTCGTTCCTCCCGGCAGAGGTTACCCGATGAAACCCCGCAAATTGAGTCCGCCAATGTATGGAGCCCAGGCCCGCCAGGCCTGGCGGGTTTTCTGGCTGGGTCTGTCGCCTAGGCAACTCCGGCCTCGTTCATGCGGGGTGGGTGCCGGATGGGCCGGTCAATACCATGGCGGTCGGGACGGACGGCACTACCTATCTGAGCGGGTGGAGATTTACGGTTCATGTGGTGATGTCCCACATCAATCGAGGGAAAGACACGCCTTGAGTGCATGGACCAAAAAGAGTGGTGGGGCACTTTCTCGACCGTCAAGTATTAGGGTTATGGGCATCGTTAGCTTCTTCTGGCTGGTTCGAACGGAACTCCCAATTTTAAGCTTGAACTGGAAAACTCACTCCATATAAAACCCCCTGCTAAACAACCGGAGGAACCCATGAGCGAAAAGAATCCCCAAAGTGATCGGAACGAGATTTTTGAGTGTGCCTCAATCCGCGAGCATGACCTTTCAAGACGAGAGGTTCTAGGTCTCATGGGGGGAGGTTTGAGCATGGCGATACTCGGAACAGGATTTCTGGGAAGTTCGGCTACCATGGCCCAGGACCATTCAGTGCGTGTTACTGGGCAGGCTGATGGGGTTTTTCCGGCGCTCTTCCGTTTCCAGTGGGAATTAGCTTAACCTGATGCGCTTTCATCCCGGCTGTTGAGGTCATGTCGCATGGATTCCACTCTGTTGTTCACATCCGCCTTGGGTCTTCAGGCGCCTTGGCAGGTGACGGATATTC
>SXGS01094169.1_pt1 | contig 11850 bp, 15 predicted proteins | sample 3174681 | NCBI WGS metagenome assembly SXGS01 (sample SAMN11356861, study PRJNA531348) | freshwater metagenome | isolation source: freshwater sample F1-80 | place: China: Fuxian Lake, Yuxi | collected 2017-12-25 | reverse complement strand
TGCGCGTCGGCCTTAGTTGCTGCGCTATAGGATGCGGGGGTTTGCTGGTGGTGTTCGCCGTTGCATAGCCGTTTAGCTAACCCCTGTCCTACACCCCTGCCGTTCACTACCCGTTCCTCGAATCAGGAGGACGAACATGGTGGACGCAATCTGGGCAATGCGATTCGAGCAGTATTCGACAGAGGCGTTGCGGGAGTGGGTGCGGAAGTCGCGGCCAGGTAGCGAAAGCCCTGCCGATCTGGCGGCGATCGAAGAACTGGCGAAGCGGGTGGTGGCAAAACGCTGCGGCGGTGTGGCCCACGTTAAAGACCGGTGCCTATAGCCCGATCCCTGCTCTGTCCGTTTCAGCGGTTGCGCCGCAATCCCCAAATCCGGGCCGGTTTGAGAGCAGGTGGTGATCTCCCGCGCCACATCGGGTCTTGCGATCTTCCGCTCGCCCGCCGCAGCCACTCCTTATCTCACAATAACAGCTTGACCGCAAGATGATCGTTGAGATTGCGCGAGTCGCGTGGTATGGTTCGACCATTCGAGGTCGCTGCGATCCGTGCTGGCCCTCGTCTTAGATTCGCGCGGTTCGGAATGGTGAGACGACACGGCAAAGTTCGCGGGGGCAACCTTAGAAGCAGCGTTCGGCTACCGCACCATTATCGCCCCTCGTAAGGGCCGGCCCGTAGCTTGCGGCTGAGACGATCCAGTGCTGCTACGTAAGCCTGACAGCCGGGAAAGACCGGCACCCCTCACGCAGTCGGCTTCTTCTTCACCGCAGCCTTCACCTCTTTCACTACCGGGGCGACCGCAGTCACCGCGCTAATGACGAGGCTAGGGTTGGCTTTGACGACGCGGACCAGCGCGCCGATGATCTTGCCGATGTTCATCGTGGTTCCTCCTTCGTGTGGATTGGATCGCCGGGCGCTCCCGTAGGCGCTTCGGGCGGGCGTGCAGCGGCTGCCGCCTCGATCGCGCGGAACGCAGCCCCGGTGTTGTCGGTGGCCTTCTGCTGCGCCTGATTGGCAGCGAAGTGGAACGCCCCAGCCATGTTGAGCAGGCCGGTGATGACGAGGGCTTGCAGGATAACCTCGAACAGCTTTACGTCCCACAGGCCCGGTTGGAAATAGGCCATGCCGATCATGCCAATGGACATGGCGAACAGGCCCAGCGTGAAGGCTTGGCGCTCGTTCATGCCGCCCACCGAAGCGCTTCCGCCTCGACCTCATCAACGCGCCGCAGCCACCCCTTCCCGAACGTCCCAAAGGTGGCAAGCTGGCGGTAATAGTCAGCCCGCGCCCCCTGATACGCCTCGACGGCCGCAGGAACACCGTTGCGCGCGACGAACGTCTGAACCGCCGCGATGGTCGCCGGGCCGATAGCCCCGTCCTGTGCGGCTCCTACGGCCTTCTGAAGATACCGAGCAGCGCGGGCGGGGCCAGCGTTCACCGCGAAGTCAAACACGCACAGCGCGAGCGGGGCCGGCAGGTCGTCACAGCGCACCGCATCCCAATACCGGCTACGATAGAGTGGGCGCACCTTTTCGACCGTCAGCGCGCGCATCTCCGCCTCGCTAGCAGCGCGTCCGGTGAAGGCCTCCCAGGTGTTCTTCGTGACCCCGAGGTTCGTCATCCCGCCGGGATCCTTGGGGTGGTTCACGAACCCGCCCTCGTGGCGAAGGATGATCGCCAGCGCGCGGTCGAAAGCATCGCCGTGCGGTTCGGCCGGAAGTGCGGCGAGGATCGCGCGGGCGGTGTTCGGCCCCCAGATGCCGTCCGGCGTCACACCGACCCGGCGTTGGATTTCGGCTAGCGTCGTCATTCCAAGATCCCCCGTCTGCGGAGTTCGTCACGGATCAGCGCCTGATCGTGGCGGTGCTGGGCTTCAGCTTTCATCAGCCGATTGGTTTCGATTAGAGACACGTTGACCGCCTCAAGCGCGGCAGCGAGCGCCTCGATGGTCTTGCGATCGGCGAAGGTGGCAGAGACAACCGCGACCTGTTCTTCGGTCTTGGTTTCCTTCGGCTTGAGCGTGTAGGCGACCCATCCGACGATCGTCGTGAACAGCGTGACAGCCCCGGCCAGAAGGATCGGGCCAGCCTCACCGACGCTAGCGCCCGCCACCAACGACCCCGCCCCTAGACCGTTCGTCCGAGAGGCGTGCGTCCTGCATGGCTCGCACCACGTTGTAGACGCTGAACACCACGAACCATGGATAGACAGCCCATCCGGTTGTGAAGACATTGCTTGTCGCGATGCCGACACACACCATGGACCAGAACAGCACGCCGACCCCGGAGCAGAAGCCCCGAACATGCGGGCTCTTGCGCCGCGTCCCGTTGACGTAGAGCGCAGCGAGGTGGAACATGCCGATCCCGAACGCGACGGTTCCCCATACCGGCTGCGGGGCAATCGCGCGAAGGCCAGCGAAGATCGCAGCCGTCGGCCCAGCGTTGAACATGTCGAACGGCAGCAGCAGCACCGCGCCCCAGCTCGCCTTCATGCAAGCCAGCATCCATTCGGTCGCTCGAACCGGGAAATGCGAAGGCAGGCGAAGCGTAATCATCGCTTCACTCGCGCTTCTTGATGAGCACGATCCTCGCCAGACAGAACGCCATCAGCGAGTACGCCCCCGCCACTGTCAGCCCGAGCGCGAGCCATTCGATACAGGCCAACACCAAGGCAGCCCCCCAGCACCGCGACCTGCCCCCAGGCCAACCCCGTCAACGACCAGAAATAGGAAACCTCGGACGTGTGCTGCCGCAGCATGTCGCTCGCCCCGTAAGCCACATGGCAGAGCAGCATCATCGCGTAGATGATGATGATCGAGAGCATCGGCGCACTGACGCGCATGAAGATCATAACGGTCAGCGCAGCCACATAATCGACCACAGCCAGCACGACCCACGTCGTCGCTTCGCCGGTCAGCTGCCACCACGACGCGCACGCCGCCCAATTCGCCAGCAAGACCGCGGAGAGCGCTACCCCCTGCCGATTGCGGAGGGCGGCTAGGCCACCCCCCACGATCAGAAGCGCCATCGGAATGGCGAACATGCTCACCCTTCCGGATCCCGCGGCGTCGGCGGCGGCGGAGCAGGAGGCGGCGCATGGCCCCCGCTATCGTCGGCTGTCTGCACCGGCACTTCGTCGAACGGCTTCGGCTTCTTCGGCTTGTCGTGCTTCATGGGTCGCTCTCCGTTGGTGAGTGGTTAGACAACAATCCGAAGCTCGCCCGCTGCGGTCTTGTAGACGTGCGAGGCGGCAAGCCCCCCAGCCAGCGCCGCAGCGTTGTCGGCGTACGTCGGGCACTGTGCGAGCATCAGCCGCCCGGCATCATCGAAGCGCGCGCTTTCGGCGAGCGTCTGACCGGCGGCGCTCGCGCTCGTCACGCGCGAAAAGACTAGAGCGCCGTTGAGGTCGTTATGAACGACGGTGCCCTTCCTACCTCGCGTGCGGAAGGTGTTGCCGGTCGGGTCGGCTTCGGCGTTCAGCGCGAGGAACGAGAAGCCTGCGGAGTTGGTAGCGCCGATCGTGCTGCCAAGGCCTGTGTCGGGGTGGCCGAACTCAATGTTATTGCCTGCTTCTCGCGCCGCAAGAAGGGCATCGGTTTGCCGCGTCGTTCCGAAGGTTTGCAAACCCGCGATGACGAAATTGCCGTCAAGCCCGAACGTGCCATCAGCGGTGAATTGGCCTACTCGCGTGATGCTTTGGCCTGAGCCGCTCGCATTGTTGACCCGCCCGAAAAGCAAACCGCCCAGCAGGTCGGAGTAAATCACCGCGCCTTTTTTTCCGCGCGTCCGGAAGGTGTTTCCAGAAGCCTCCGCCTCGGCATTGAACGCGAGGAATGGTATACCCGAGGCAGCCGTAGCGCCGAGATTGCTGCCGAACCCCGCCGAATCTCCGTTGCCGAACTCAAGTGCGTTAGGTGGCGTACCGCGCGCCGAAATAGCGGTCGACGATTGACCGGAGTTGGTAGCGCTTTCCCCGAAAAAGGCTCTGTCGCGATTGTAGAGCGTGCCTGCGGCCCCGAAAAATGAGAAGCGGGCCTCCGAGCCTTTTCCTGCTTCAGCATAGACAGCGATGCCGTTGAGGACATTGCTGGCGATGCTGTCTGCTACAATGAAACGCCCGCCATATGCGTTCTCGATTGTGGCGTCGGGGCTTTCGCCAACCACGTCGCCGCGCACACCGACCGCGTTCTCGATGACAGCGGTTGACGGCGATAGGTTGATATCACCGCGAAAGCCCGCTCGCCCACACACACCAACTTGGCTAGCAAGCGTTCCGTTATGCTCGTACTCGCCAGGGATGTTGACGCTGACTGCCCAACCATAGACACCAAGCCGTTCGCCATCGTCGCGCACCCCTGCCGGAATGTCGTTGTAGCCGTTGGGCGCAGAGATAGACCAGCTCAGGTTCAGGCTGTTGTCGAGAACGCGATTGTACGTCTCCCACAGGCTGTTGTCGTGATTCTGGAAAGGCGCCGCCGCGCTTCCCTCCCAATAGGACGAACACCGCAAGCCGGTCGAAATCGCCTTGTTGACGATTTGGACAAGGCTGCTCGGAAGGATTGGGCTGCCGTCGCTGGTGATCCCCAGCCGGTCACCATTGGTGGCAAACGAAGTCGCACCGGCGAAGGTCTTCCCAGAAATGGTTTGCGTGCCCGCCAGCGTCGCAAAAGCGCCGGGGCTGAAGGAAGTGGACCCGCCCGAAGTCCGCAAATAATAAACGAGATTGCCGCTTTCGAGCGTGGTGAACGGCTCCCCGACAGGTGTCGCCGCCTCGCCAGCCGCGCGGGTCGAATAGAACCGATCAAGCCCCTCGATCGACGAAGCCGAATTGGCTGCTGCCGTTGCCGCTGTCTGTGCTTGGGTGCGCGCGGCGAAAGTCTGGTCGCGCCCGACGATCGTTGCCGCCAGCGCCGTTTGCGAGGCAGCGGCGTTTAGCTCAGCGCGAGCCGCCGCCTTGTCTGCCAAGATTGCGCCGGGGCCAACGAAATCCAGAACGAAATCAGCCATTGTTGACGCTCCCCCGCACGATGAAATCTCCGTAAAGAATGGTTGCCTGCTGCTGTGAGAAGCCCGCCCCTTCGTCCGCTCGCTGCCACTCGAAATCATAAGCGAACGTGTCGTCGGCCCCTGCCTCGCCGGTGAACGGAAGAGCTGCGATCAGGTCTTTCGGGCCAACGATTTCCACGTCGGTCCACGGCACGCCCGCCTCGCTTCCTGTCGCTACAACCCGGATGCCGGCTGCTCCGCGCGTCGTGGTTAGGCCAAGCTGGATCAGCGCCTCTCCTTCCGCATTCGGGTAGAGGCGAACGGCAAACGCCATCACAGCGCCGCTCAGATCGTAACCGCGCGCGCGAAAGCGGAGCACAAAGGGATCCTCTCGGAAGGCCGAGAGGGCCTGCCGTCGTGCAATTGCCATTGATTTCTCCGGGAATTAGGCTTCGATGACGATGATGTTCGCTGTCGCGCCGGCGAGCAGCGATAGGACGCCGGTCAGGATGGCTTGCTGTTGGACCGTGGCCGTGCAGCCGGTCGTCGTGATGTTGCTGATTGTCGTCCGTGTCGGGCCAGACAGGACCGCCGTCGTAGCCGGCAGGGCGCGGACATTGGGCGGTGCGGCAAAGGTCACACCAAACGAGATGTTTGCTACTCCGCTAGCATTGGTCGTGCCGGACAGAACCAAGACCCGCTTGGCCGCGTTGAAGTTGAACCCTTGGGCCTTGTCCGCGACGATACCGCCAAGCGCCATGTAGCCGGTCGCCGGCTTCGCCCCGCTGCCACCGAACCAGTCCGTGACCTTTATCAGCGTGCGCGTGCCGTCTTGCTCCGGTGCCAGCATTGGGGTCCAAGCTGATTGCCCCGTCGCCCCGCGAATGTCGGTCGCTTGAGCTGCGTTCGGGCTGAACCCGCCGGGCGTCAGATACTGGCCGGTCGTCGTTCCCGGAACCGCTTCCACGCTGCCATCAACCCGCAGCAGCGTCTTACCGCCGTGGTCGATCGCCGACACGATGGGTAACAGCACCCGCGAGGTCCGCTCCACCGGGACCATCTTGCCGTCAATCCGGCGAGCGCCGTTCAGGTCGCGGTTGACCGTCATACGACCTCCACCGTGATCGGCCCGATAGGCGAGAAAGCTACGTCAGCGCTGTCGAACGCCGTGACCCAATAATAATACTCGTCGGCCCCGGTGACGGTATCCACAACGCTCCAAGGCTCGCCCTGCGCTGCCACGATGTTGCCGTTAACTTGGGCCGAATCCCCGTAATCGGGCGTGATCGAGCGGCGAAGCTGCACATAGGCCCAGCCCGTCTGACTCGGCATCCGCCAGTTGACCGTCACGTCCAACCCATCGGCCTCGCCAGACAGTTCGGTGGCGCGAGGGACATTCTTGCCACTGGCGATATTGTCCAGTTCCTCCGGCGTCGGCAGGACGATCGGCGGCGGGGCCGTTCCAGTCACCGCGAGCGCCGCCGCGTGCTTCCCCGCGAATTCCGTGACGACTGTCAGGTTTACGCGCATCGTCTCCGGGTCGATCGACCGCTTGAGGATCACCACGTCAACGCCGTCCAGATCGTACTCCGGCGCGGGTAGATCGACTGTCAGCATGTCACCGGCGCGAAAGAACCGCATGTGCGGCTTGCACTGCATTTCGATCGGCCCGCGCTCTCGTCCATCGAACAGCGAATACGCCCCGAGCTGCGCCGCCTGGTCCGCATCCTCGACCAGATCATATTGCGGGTTGTCGCTCTTTTCTTCGCCGTCCTCGGTCAGGAAGTCGGCGATCACGACAGGATCGGTCGCAACATACTCCCACTTATGGTCGCGCGAACGATACTTAGGCAGGATGGTGTTCCGCCGCTCGCGCCACGACTGCATCCCCGGCGCGGTCAGTTCGCCCTCGGCCAGATCGTCGATCGTGATCGTGCCAACCGGGATGCGAGGAGCCTGGACCTTCAGCCCCAGCTTCGACCCTTTGAAGCAGGGTTCAGCGCCGCCGGCCTCGCAAATCTTCTTGAGGTTGTTCCAGCGATCGCCGGGCTCGGAAATGACGCCCGCGACCTTCCACCCGTTCGCCTCGCAGACATTCGCCAGCTCAACGAAATCCTCGACTACGATGCCGTCGATAGCCGTCCCGTCGAGCGTTACCGGCCCGCCCAACAGCCCGACGCCGAACACCTTCACGCCGTTCTGATATCGTCCGAGCGCATAGGTCAGCGCGTGACAGCCGGGGTTCGTCGCCGCCTCGCCGCCAACATAGCTTGCTTCGTTACCCGCCCGACACGCACCGGACCCACCCGGCCATGTGCTGTCTTGCCGCGGATCGTAGACCGATACCCCGTCCCACTCGGCACCGAAACGCGGCAGGCCAGACGAGAACCGCTCACCGCGCTTATCGAACTTGGCAGACCATAGGATCGCGGCTTTACCGGACAGCTTGTAATCAGCCCCCCAATTCGGGATGCCCGCCCACTGGCCCGTCAGGGCCGCTGCCTCAGGCATCGCGCCAAGCTGCGAACTTCGATACAGGAACCCGCTGAACCACCCGACTGCCGCGGTCCCGCTAAAGGTAATCGGCGTGAAGTCGGCATAGGTGGCCACCAGCGCGCGACACGACACGCCGGAGTAGATATCGACCATCACCGCATAAGGGTTGGCCACCTCGTCCACCGTGCCGCCGTACCCCACTTGGTGGACCCGGTTGCCGGTGTAATAGACGCCATCGCCCATGATGTAGGGCGTCGCCATGTCCGCGCCGATCTTGAGATCCGTGCTTGACCCCGTGGCGGCGTTGAACGGCTTCTTCGCGGTCAGGGCAGCACCGGTGTTGGCGATGAGCGCAACGCCCGCAGCGATCGGCTGATGCGGCCCCGGAATGATGGCGGCGATCGAGGCGATTGCCCCCACGACTTTCAGGACGCCGCTCATCCAACCCTCCACGCGGCGATGTAGTCGTTCAGGTTGAGGTCGATTGCCTGAAGCGCGGAAAGATCAGCGCCGTGCCACCCAAAGACCTTCGACCCGCCGGCATAAATGACGATCGCATCCAATCCCGCCTCACCCGGCAGCAAGGCCACGTCACCGACGATCATCCGCGATATCGGCACTCGCATCAGCATCCCGTCGAGCAGCGAAGACAGGTCAGCATGGCCCATCCGTTCAAGCGCCTTCTTCGCCCCGAACGCCGACTGGAACTGCGGCACGCGCGGCGGCTTGTGACCCATCGCCAGAAGCTGCGCGCGGAGCAGGTGGACGCACGTCGCGCCCGTCTTCCAGTCGAACGCCCGCCCTTTGAACTTCGCCAGCGTCTTGTTCGTAGCGGCCACCCGTTCGGCGAGGTTCACTGTTCGTAGGTCCGCTCTTGGAAGCGGCCACCACTGCCGCCGCCATCGCTATATCCCGGCCCCACCGTCGTCGCGCCGCGTCCCGCGCCGATCGTGCCCCAAGCGAACGTCGTCGATACCGCCGTGGCGTTGTCCAGACCGCGCTCACCGGGCCAGACCTTGCGGTGGAAGGCGCTGTTCAGACCATTGCCCTCGTTGATGATGAACATGCGCTCGGCACGCGACACGAAGACCATGCTCATCGTGCGACCGTCGCGCGCGTGGCGCAGCGTCGTCACGTCGATCTGGGCGTCGATTTCCTGCTCGGGCGTCCCAACAATCGCGCCAGTGTCATTATGGACCTCGGCAATCCACATGCGGATCCGAGCGCCTTGGTGATCGCCGCGGTTCAGGTCGGCAGCCGCCACCGTCGAAGGAGGATAGAACACCAACTCGCCGCCGGGGATCTCGTCCCCCACCCCTTCGGACAGCGAGGACGCCGAGGCGAGCGTCCCGAGAAAGGCGTCCTCGCTTCGGTAGGCCTCGCCGCCGAAATACACGATGCCGCCATCGGCCAGCCTCACGGTCGCGTCGGGCAGGTCGATGCGGATCAGCCCCGCAAGGATCGTGCTCATCGCGCTTCGGTGACCGTGAAGGTGAACGAGGTGACGCAATCGACCGGCAGGTTCAGCGGCAGGTCGCCATCAACGAACCCCTCGATCTCCGGCGCGGCCAGCAACACCTGATCGCCGGCGGCTAGGCTTTCGCGAAGCAGGAACCGCGTGCTGATCGTGGCCTGCCCCGATGCATCCGCAATGACCTGTGCACGCACCTGATCGAAGTAGCGCCGGCCCGCATGGATGAACGTCACCCACTGGCCCCGCTTGATCGCTACGTTCGGCGTCAGACCCGTCAGCGGGATGCTGCGGCCGGTCAGCGTGTTCGAGGCCACCACCGGCTCGCCATAGGCCAGCGGGACGAACTCGGGCTGCACGACCCGGAAGATGCCGCCCACTCGCACCGCTTCCCACAGGTCGCCGATCAGCAGCCGGCCTTCCGGTTCGTATCGCATCGGCGGCGTCGTGACCTGCATCGACCAGCGGTTACCTAGCCGGTCGTCGTAGTCGATCGTGCCGCCCTGATCCGATCGCGTCTGCCGTCCGAACATCACCGGCGAAAGCGTGGCCGACTGGATACGGATGCCGGTAAGGTCGACGCTCATCCAATGCGCCTCGTCTGACGGAAGGCCTGCGCTTGGTTGTTCTGGCGGATGCCGTTGCCAACCATCGGCGCGGCGGTGTTGACCACGCGGCCATCAACAACCACATCGAAATAGGGGCTTGGTACGATCTGAGCGATGTTGCCGCGGGTGTTGGCCGGCGTAACCGTGATCCGCTCATTAGCCGATACTCTCGCACGCGGGATGCCGCCGATCGAAAGCACGTTGCGGTCGATGCCAGGGGCGCCGCCAGCCATGAAACTGCCTCCCTTAGCGAAGCCGGGAAGGGCGATAGCGTCGGCGCTGGTGATGCCATTGCCCTTTGAAAGCAGCGCGGACAGGCTCGGCCCACCGCCTATGCTCCCGATGACGCTCGACAATGCGTTGGTCAGCGTCTTCTGGATCTGGATACGCAGCAGGTCCGCGATGATCTGGTTCGCTACGTTTTTGAAAACATCGCCAAGGCTGCGAGCACCTGTCATCGCATCGGCCAGCCCGTCTGTCAGCGAGCTGAGTCCTTCGGCCGCAACGCGCTGATAGGCCTCGTTTAGCTCTTGCGCCGACTGCGGCATCCGATCGAGATATTCAGCAAGAGGCCCTAGAGTGCCACGCATTACGTTCTGCCGATCAGCTGATTCCAGACGACCAAGCTCGTCGAGCCGAAGCTGGGCCAGCTTCTTTTGCGCGTCGGTTGCTGTGCGTGAGGCGACGATATTCTCAAGCGAGAGTCGCTCGGCTTCGTACTGATTCGACAGGATCGCCAGTTCGATACGTCGGCGCTCGTCTGCCGTTCGGGCATTGACCGCCGCCGAGCGCAGCAACTGCTGCTCGATAGACATGCCTTCGCGCTTGATATCCAGTTCTTCGCGCGCCAGCTCGTCATCAAGCTGACGATACAGCAGCGCCTTCTCACGATCCGCGATGGCAGACCGCTGGCTTACCAGTTCCTTGGCTTGCCCATCAGTCAACTCACCCGCCAGACGACGACGCTTCACGTCCTGCTCGTAGGCGTCCTTCTCGGCGTTGATGCGCTGATTTTCGTACATCGCGCGCTCGCGCGTATCCGTCGCCATCTTCGCGCGCAGGTCTAGGTCGTCTTGGAGCAACCCCTCCAACTCGCGATCGTAGCGCTCTAGATATTCCGCCGTCCTGTCGCGCGATTTCGCGCCGGAACCGCCTCTACCACCGCCGCCGCCCTTGCCACTTGACCCGCTTGTCGAAGGAAGCTCGCCAGGGACAATTGCCGCAACCGGCTTGATAGCTGCTTGATCGCGAGCCAGACGCAGCAACCCTTGTTGGCGCTCCATTTCCGCCATCGCGCTTTGAACAGTCATTCCGCTGTTAGCGCCCGTGCCTTTTCGAACTCGGAAGATCGTCCCGCTCTTATTGGCATCACGGATCGCGCGATATTCGGCCACGGCATTGCGAGCTTGCTGAGCCCGGAACTTGATGTTCATGTTGGAGTCGGCGGCGCCTTGGGCGATCTTACCGCCGGCCAGAGCGCCAAGGCCCGCGCCGATCGCCGCACCTGGCGCACCACCGCGAGCGCCCGCCGCGGCGCCGAGCAGCGCTCCGGTTAACTGGGGGTTCTGTGCGATAAAGGCAGCGCCTTCAGCGGTCAGCCTAGCAACCGCGTTAGCCAGCCCAAGGATCGCATCGCTGTTTTCGGCGACGAGGCGGGAGAAGTTGCTGCTAAGCACCATCTCCATTTCGGCAAGCTTGTCCGCCGCCTCATCCGCCCCGCTGGCAAGGTCCTTAGACAGCACAATGCCAAGATCGTTTGCCCGCTTGCGCATATCCTCAATGGCGCCCGAGCCCTGCGACAGAAGCGGGTCGAGCCGCTGGCCCATCTTGCCGAACAGTTCGACTTCTAGGCGAGCGCGCTGTGCGGGATCCTTCAGCTTCGCCAACGCGTCGGCGAGGCGTGGCATTACGTCGCCCGCGCTAATGATATTACCATTGGAGTCACGGACAGCGACGCCAAGTTCGCGGAAGGTGCCGGCCTCTTTCTTGCTTCCCTCTGCCGCCTTGCCGATTGCCAGCGTCAGCTTCGCCAGCGACTTCTCCATCTCCTCTTGAGAAACGCCGACTTGCGTCGCCATGTAACGATATTCTTGAAGCTGCTCGACCGTGACGCCCACCTGAGAGGCGACCTCACCGAGCGAAGCGGCGTAATCCAGCGCTTCGCGCGCAGCGGACAAGAGGCCAACTCCCGCGACCGCTGCTGCCGCCGCGCTTAGGGCATTCTTCATGCCTAGGCCAGCAGCGGTGTAGGCCTTCTGGATCTCGCTAGCATCACGCTTGGCGGTCGCCTTCGC
>SXGS01536456.1_pt1 | contig 11851 bp, 10 predicted proteins | sample 3174681 | NCBI WGS metagenome assembly SXGS01 (sample SAMN11356861, study PRJNA531348) | freshwater metagenome | isolation source: freshwater sample F1-80 | place: China: Fuxian Lake, Yuxi | collected 2017-12-25 | reverse complement strand
GAACGCGCCAACTTGGCGCGTTCGGGGCCGCTGGAAAGGGAGGCGAGTGGTAAGGGCCTCCCTCAGTTATTATGACTCCGTTTAGATTGTTTCTTTAGGCTAAGTCGCCTGTGCAAACACCGAGGGCATCTCAGTTGGATGCGGTTCGCAACCTCGACTTCAGACTTCGAATCGCCGCTTGGGCATCCGGCAGCGGTTCTCCGCTCGTTTGCGTATCCGGTGCGATCTCCTGGCCCACTTCGATGGAGAGGTGGGCATCGAGAGAAGTCTCCAAAAACTCAAGAGCGTACCGCACCAAGCGCATTTCCCGTTCGCTCAACTCGACGGCGTTCATCTCGTGTTCCTTCGTGGTTCTGACGGACCTACCCCTCCGAGCCGGCCGCTTTATCTCTTCCCGTTTCGGCCTCACACTTCCTCTCCTGTCATCGCTTCAAGTAACTCGTCGATAATTGGCTTGTAAGTCGAATTGTCCACGCGCCGTGTGTAGTTCCGTTCGTATGTCCCTTTCCCGATGTGCTTAGCCAGCCACTTTTCTTCCTCAAGGAGCACCCACAAGTTGTGCGCGGCTCGCCGGCGGCGCGGAGGCCATGCCGAACTGGGCGGCGGTACGGGTCGAGGTACCGTGGGTACAGTTCGAGCGGTGGCCGACCAGTGACCGTACCGGGCTCGTGAACCGGCTGTCACGGTGGCTGCTCGACGCCCGCTGCCGACAGCAAAGTTACGCCCGGATGCCGGTTTCGATGGAACCGGTCGTCCGGGCCGAAGACAGCCTCAAGAGTCTGTTCACCCCGTTCGGCGTGCTTCGGAACAAGTTCCTGCGACACGCTGGCGTAATCGGGAGTGCTCAACAATGACCGACACACCGTTCAGTACAGACGGCGAGCCGTCCGTCGCGCCGACGGGCTCCGCGCCCGGGATCGCGCCGCCGGGGGCGGTCGCGATGGGCAAGGTTGCCGCGCCGCCAAACAAGGAGGCCACGAGCGAGCTGTTCTATTTTTGGGTCGCGCGCGACCGGCTCGTGGAGCGGACCCAACTCGTCACCACATCCAGTACGCTCGGCGGAAAGAGTGTGAAGTTCGTCGGCCTGGTCGAGGAAGTGTTCCGTCAGAGCCGGCAGCACGACATGGGCGAGGAGGTGGACCGGTTCGACGCCGACACGCGAGTCGGCCCCGTTCGCCTCGGCCGGGTTCGGGTATGCGCGGACGACCATCCTGCGTACCGAGCAACTCTGCCACGCCCCGCCGGTCGAGGAGAGCACCGTGTACCTCGGCGGCGCCGCGGACGCGGAGAAAGGGTACGGGTTCGACCGCATGCGCCCGGAGAACAAGTTGCCGGTCGGCCTGTTGCGGAACGGTGGCACCGACTTCGCCGGCCCCGCGATAATCGACTTGGCGTACCTGCTCGGCGAGAACGGGGGCCACCTGAACGTGAACGGCATCGCGGGCATGGGTACGAAATCGAGTTTCCTGCTCCACATCCTCCGACTGCTAATCGCGTGGGCGAAGCAGACCGGCAAGCCCGGCGATACCGGTCGCGTGCGGATCGTCCCGATCATCTTCAACGTGAAGAATTTCGACCTGTTTTTCATCGACCGCTGGAACAAGAACTGGGAGGCGGGGTACGCGGACGACTGGAAGCCGCTAGGTGTCGAACCTGAGCCGTTCCGCGACGTGAAGTTCTACGCGCCCCAGGAGCGCAAGTCGGATAACCCGATCCGTACCGGGCGTGACGGCGTGGTGGCCTACAGCTGGGGTCTCGCGGATGTGATTGAGTACGGGCTGTTCCGCTACCTATTTGCGGACGATGACCTCGGCAGCCCAAACTTCGGCGGTCTGGTGAGTGCAATCGAAGACCGCCTCACCAGCGACACGTCGGAAGGGCCACGGCTGCGCGGCGACGCCCCCCAGACGTTTGATGAACTGCCCGACTGGCTTAACGAAGACCGCATTCAGCGCGAGTTGGGCTCACCACACCCCGGCACGCGGGCCGCCCTAGTGCGCCGACTTCGAGGGTTACTGCTCGACAGCGACGGCTTGCTGCGACGCGACACGACGCGCGGCAAGCCGCTCCCGATTCCGAAGGAGGAAGTACCCGGACCGCTGGTGATCGACCTGTTCGGGGTGCGCGACCAGAAGATGCAGCGGTTCGTGGTCGCGGCCGTTCTGAAGCGGCTGATCGACTTGCGGTCGAAGGAGCCGGTTGAGGGGATGCGGTATGTAATCGCACTGGACGAGTTGAACAGGTTCGCTCCCAAGGGGGAACACGACCCCATCACGCTGATGATCGAGCGCGTTGCGGCCGAAATGCGGTCGCAGGGCGTCATCCTCTTGGGCGCACAGCAGGAGGCGAGCCGGGTGTCGCCGCGAGTTATTGAGAATGCGGCGGTCCGCGCCGTGGGCCGCAGTGGCACGCTGGAACTGTCCGCCGACGTGTGGAAGTTCCTCAGCCCGTCGGCACGGTCGCAGGCGGCGCAACTCCAGGAAACGGACAAGCTCATCGTGCTTCCGAGCTTCCGCGCACCGATGCTGGCGAAAATTCCGTTCCCGCCCTGGGCCCTGCGGAAGGAAGAGTCGGCCACGCCCCCGACACCGTACGTCCCGGGCGACGACCGATTCGCCGCCGACACCATCTAACGACCGGAGTTCGCCGTGAAACTGCTCCACACCGCCGACTGGCACCTGAACGACCGGCTCGGCCCGGTCGACCGCACCGACCACCTGCGCCGCCGGGTCGAGGAGGTCGCTCGCATCTGTCGTGACGAAAGTGTTGACGTGTTGGTGATCGCGGGCGACTTGTTCTCTGAGCGGGCGGAGGTGTCGTCCCGCGTGAACCAGGTGGCCGACTCGTTCCGCCACCTGCGGAAGACGTTCGCTGAATTCTTCGCGGGCGGCGGCATCGTCTTGGGCGTCACTGGCAACCACGACCAGGATGGTCGGGTGCGCCCGTACCTCGAACTGGCCCGCGCCGGGATGGACATTACCGCGCCGCCGCTATCCCGCGGCGGGCATTTCCAGCCGGGCAAATTGTACCTGCTTGACGCCGCGTTCGTCGGCCGGGTGCGGGACACCCGCGAAGGGTTTGACGTGCAGTTCGCATTGATCCCGTTCACGCCGCTGAGCCGCATTCAGACGGGGGCCGAAACCGCGAGTACCGCGGCCGAACTGAACCGCCCGGTCGCCGCGAATGTCGCTGACCGGATCCGCGACCTGCCTAACCAGCCCGGTTACGATGCGAACCTGCGGACAGTGCTGGTTGCGCACGCCCATGTCACCGGCGCGGACGTCGGCAAGGGGACGTTTCGCGTCAGCGAGTCGTCGGACGTGATCCTCGACGCGGCGGCACTCCCAAGTGGTTTCGATTACGTCGCGCTCGGCCACATCCACAGATACCAGTGCATCCGGGACCTGGAACACATCTGCTACTCCGGCAGTCTCGACCGCATGGACTTCGGCGAGAGCGGCGAGAAGAAGGGCATTGTACTGGTGGACATCGGACCAGACGGGCGACGCGGCAACCCGCGGTTCGTCGAGATCGAAGCGACGCCGCTGGTCGAAGCAACCATCACCAACGCCGCGACCGCAGCCGCCGAAATCGCGACGCAAGTGAACGACCCGACGGCCGCGGTGGTCCGGGTAACGGTCGAGGCGCTGGCCGCAGAAGCCGGCAGCGCGGTCGACCTCACCATCCGAGATTCGCTGCCGAACGTAGCGAGCGTGACGCGGCGTGCGATCGAATCGGTCGCGGCACCGGCCGCGCTCGCGGGCGGGACCGTGCGCGAGCGGGTGCTCGAGTACCTCGCCGCCTGTGTCGATGCGAGCGACCCACAACGCGCCGACCTCATTCGACTGGCGAGCGACTTTCTGGACCGGGAGGGCCACCGATGATTCCGCAGCGGGTCTATCTGAAGAACTTCCTTTGTCATGGCGAGCAGATATTCGACTTCGGCGGCCACTCAGTGTGGCTGTTGCACGGTCCCAACGGGGTCGGCAAGTCGGCCGTGTTCGACGCGATGATCTACGCCCTCTTCGGTGAGCACGAACGGCGCCACAAGAGCGGCACCGCGGTGGCCGACCTAGTCCGCTACGGCGAAACCTCGATGCGCGTCGAGTTCGACTTCGAGTACCGCGAGCGCCGCTACCGCGTGTGGCGGACGCGGGAGCGCAGCGGGACGGTGAGGCAGGGCGTCGGCGAGTTCCACACTGCCAGCGGACCGCCGCGCCCGATCCCGAACGTCAACAGTGTCGCCGAACTGAAGAAGTGGGTACACGACACGATCGGGCTGACGTGCGAAGCTTTCACGTCCGCGGTACTGCTACGCCAAGGCGCGGCCGAGCGGCTAATCGACGCCGCCCGTGACGCGCGGCGCGATCTGTTCCGCAGTATCATCGACTTGGAGCCGTACATCCGGCTGCACCGTGCGATGGCAGACGAGCGGACCGGGCTGACGCGGGTGGTCCGCGATGCGGAGGCAGAGCTCCGCAACGCGCCGGACGTGAGCGACGAGCAACTTGCCGCGGCGACCGCCGCACTGGGGGCAGCCGCAGCGGCGTGGGAACAGGCGCAGGTGGCCGAAGCTGCTGCTCGTGAGCGTCTCGGCCACGCGCGGGTGTGGGACGCGCTAATCACTCAGCGGGAGGCGATTTGCCGTCAACTGGCGGAGGCTCGCGACCGTACGGCGCGGTCGGATGAACTCGGGAAAGCGGTCGAGCGACTACGCGAGTTGCGCCAACTCGTCCCGGCGTTGGAGCGGGTGGCGACCTCGCGCGCCGCGACCGCGACCGCCACCGCAGCCCACGCGCAACTCGTCGAGAAGCTAAACGCGGCTACGAACCGGCGCGACGAGCTCGACGGCGCGTCGCGGCAGGAGCGGCAGAAAGCGGCGGCCGAAGGCGAACGTCTTCGCACGCTGGACGGCGAAATCGCGATCCTCACCGGCCAGCGCGACCGGCTCACCGAGCAGATCGCACAGGCTGACAAGGCGGCTGACCTTCACTGCCGCCTGGCCGAAGCGCGGGCGAGGGTGTTCGATGCCGACATGGACGAGCAACTCGCGGCGGCCGAACGCGCGCTAACCGACGCGCAAACGGCACGCGATACTTTCCAGCCGTTTGAGATCATTCATCAGAGCCGGACCGCGTATCGTAACGCGACGATCGCCGCCCGCGCGGCATCCGAGGCCGAAGTTCGGGCCGCGGCGGACGTGGTGCGGCTTCAGGGTCAGGCGGACGACTCGCGCCGAGCATCGGAGCGCGCCGCGAGTCGCGCCGAGGAGGCTCGGCAGGCGGCCGCGCTGGCCGATCGAGACCAGGCCGACGCTCGCAAACGACTGGAGCGGTTCTGCTCGGCCGCGGGCGCGGCGACATGTACGGAGTGCGGTCAACCGGTCACCGCAGCTCACGCCGCGGCCGAGCGCCCGCGGCTCGAAGCCGCCGTTTGCGCAGCCGACGCCCATGCCGCCCGATATCGAACCGACGCGGACGCCGCGACGGAGGCGGCGACGTTCGCGCGAACCGCGGCCGACACCCGCACGGCGGAGCGGGTGGCCGCCGAAGCCGCTCGCGAGGTCGCCGCGCGCGACCGTCGCACGGCCGAAGCGAGGGCGGCTGATGCCCGTACGGCCTTCGACAACGCCTGCGACGAATTGCCGCCGGAGATGGTCGCGAGGGTCGTAGAGATCGAGGCCGACGGATTCCCGTCGGAAGCCGACGCCCGCGACGCCCGTAGCCTCGGCCGTCAGGTGAAGAGCCGAACGACCGCCCGCGACGTGGCCCGCTCGCGCTGCCAGGAGCGCGACGATACGAACAGGGAAATTGCCACACTTGAGGACGCGATCGCGGTGGTCGGCGCGCCGCCAGATGTGAGCGCCGCCCGTGCGGAGTTGGCCGTGTGCGGCGAACGCCTCACGAGCCTGGGCACGCAGCGCACCCAAGCGGAGCGGACACAACAGCGCGCGGCGGCAGCCGAACTCGATTTCAACACGCGACTGGCCGCTGCCCTGGGCGAAATGACTCGATTGGCCGGTGAGGTCGGTGGTGCAGAGGCATCGGCCGCAGCCGCGCGTGCAAATCTCGAAGATGCGGTCGGCGCCCTCCCGCCGGAGCCGCTGAACGAGGATCCGGTCGCGCTCGCCGACGAGTTGCAGCGACTCGAAGCGGGGAACGTCGAGCGGGAATTCGACGCACTGGCCGAAGACCGAGCGCTTCAGGCTGGTCGCGAGCGACAACGCGACGAGACCGAAGATGCGATCAGGGATCGAGTGCCCGAGGACGCTCGTCGTCCGGCAGCGGAAGTGGAAGTCGAGGTGACCGCTGCCGAGCGGGCGACTCGCGCCGCCGAGAAAGCCCGCGATGAAGCCCGCCGTGGCGCCGAACACCTGAGCGCACGCCGTACCGAGCGAGATGCGCTCCGTCTGCGTCTCACCGACGCGGAGCGCGACCACGCGCTTTACACCCGGCTGACCGACCTACTCGGCGCGGAGGGTATCCAACTTCACCTCATCCGGCAGGCTGAGCGGCGAATCGTCGATTTGGCGAACGAAGGGCTGGGGCGCGTGTCGTGCGGCGAACTACGGCTCGAACCGCCCGACCCGGATTCGACGGAGGCCCTAGACCTAAGTGTCCGTCGCACCGGGTGCCCGGACCCGATCCCGGTCGGCAACCTGTCCGGCGGTCAGAGGTGCCGCGTCGCCATCGCGCTTGCGCTGGCGGTATGCCGGTTCGCATGCGGCGAGACCCAACCGCTCCAGTCGCTCGTCATCGACGAGGCGTTCGCCAACCTCGACCGCGACGGGCGCATGGCGATGATCGACGTGATCCGTGACGGTGGCCTCGCGGGCGGCGCTCTCCAACGGATTATCATCGTGTCCCACCACGAGGACGTGGCTGCCGCATTCCCGGTAGGTTACCGGCTCGAAAACGTAGCCGGTGCCACAGTAGTCGCTCGTTTCTGAGCTTGTGGAACTTGATGGCGAGTCTCCCCCATTCGCCAAGCGCGGAGGGGAGACTGGCCCGACGAATCGAGATTACATCTGCTGGTACGGGTCGTTGAACACGTGCGGGCAACGAGCCGGTAATCGGACGTGATTCGAGCTACCTTGCCGGGAGGCTTGCGCTCTTCTGTCTCGTAAGCGTTCACGGATCGAACTGCTGAAAAACAAGGCATTTGCTGGTCCAATCCCTCCATTTTGGGGCGTATTGACACCCGGTTGACCCCAAAACGCCTTGAAATCAAGAGTTTTGACCCGTGAACGCTTACTCTGTCTCGGGTGAGCGCGTGATGCCGGAACATGCTGTGTCGGCACCGTCTCCCATCAGATTCTGTGGGTGCTAGATTCAGAACTTGTGAGGGCGCAGCGATGACGAAAGACGAACTTTTTCAGCAGCTTACTGCCGGCGGTCTGTTTCCGATCCCCGTCGAGGGAGGAGTTGAGGCCGACGACGTGGCGGGCATGCTGTTCCTCGGCGAGGTTGCGGGCTTCATCGAGGCGGCCACGGTGCTCGGAAGCCGCTGTGTGTTCGTGGCAAGTAAAGTTCTTGATGAGGCGGACTTCCTTCACCCAGACGAAGCGCAAGAGGTCGGTGAAAACCACCCTGCTGAGGGAATACCCCCACTGCTCGAACTGACCGCACTTCAGCCAGCGCTCGATGCGTACAAGGAGCGGCTCGCCGAGCACTGTGCACACCGCATGTGGGTGCAAGTGCCGGGAGCCAAACTGGAACTGATCGTCCGCGCTTCTTGGTGGGAGAAGTTTTCGAACTTGCGCGACGAGGCCGTCGAGGCAATCAAACGAAAGCGAGATTCGGTGTGGGCCGAGCGAGAGGAGGAAGACAAACGGCGGGCCGATGAGTTACTTGTGCGGCTACGGGCTTTCATCGACGACGCGGAGTTCGTGAAGTTGCCGACACAGGTCGCGATGCAAGCGTACGCCGTCGAGCAGGTGCCAGAGCTCGAAAAACTGGGGGACAAGACTTTGCGCGCGGAGATCCGGGCACTCGACGGGAAGATCAAGGCCAAGGGGCTCCGCGCCAAGAAGACGACTCCGACCACTCCTCCCGCACCGAAGCCTGAAAGTTGAGGTGATTGGGATTCCGGCCTTTGGTTGCTTTCGTCAACGCTGGTTTCGGGGGCAATGCTGCTGCCCCACACAATCCCGTTGGATTATCAGGGACGACAGCGATCAGGTTCAGCCGAGCCTGCCGGCAATGGGCTGTCCAGCAGCTTGCTCCTCACATTCAGCATGCAACAGGTGCTGTCTCGAGGTACTTCGATCAACCGCTGGAGCGCCAAACCGGGCTCCCATACACTGGTCGGGATCCTGCGTCGAATGACATTGGTGCGCAACTGATAACTGCCAACGAGCAGAGAATCGCCGGTGGGAACGCTAACACCCTTCCTCCAGAGCCAATTCCGGCGACATGCGCCGGCGGGGTGGGAGTGTGCGTCCGAAGTCCCGTTATTGCCGACCGAACTCACTCAACTGCTTGGCTACGATCCCCGCGCCGATGTGGTTCTGAGCGACCCGACGACCCGATCGCGGATCTGGGTCGAGTTCGAGGTGAGCCGCGCCGACCCCGTCGCGAATCACGCGAAATTCGCGACCGCCCACCTGTACTCGCCGCAGACCCCCGCTGACCACTTCGTCTCCATGGTCAGCCCGCACATCGACCGCGGCCGCCGCAACCTTGCGGCGGCCACCGTCCGACTCATGCGGCGGGTCGGGATGAGCGCGTTCCAGACCACCCTCCTACCACTCGCTACCCCGGCTGAGGTCAAACGGCTCAACCAACTACCTGCCGATGTACTTGACGGCGAGGGCGTGGACGTCGTTGCCGAAGTCGGGCGGGCGCTTGCCGTTGTCACGCCGGTAGGCCAGTGGGGCCGATTTGATGTTCATCTCGTCGGGGATCTTTTCGACGTGTTCTCCAACCTCCGGGGATGGAACGACGACCTGCGGACGGTTGACGGCCGGCGCGCTTGGGGGAAGCGGTCGTGCACCTACTTCGTCTACGACCCCGCGTCGCGACTGTTCGCCCCGTCCAAGTTCTGCGCGTACGTCGCGATCCACCCCACAGCCGATCGAACCGGGATTTCGTCCGAAGCGCATCGCATGTCGGTGTCCGCTTACGCGGACCTCAACGACGGCACACACGTCATGGACGGCCACCGGGCGTGGCAGCATCTGGTCCGCGAGTTGGGAATGCGTGCGGTGACCGACGAGGACGCGGTTACCGCTCGTTTCAACGAATGGCTCGCAGGCTGCGGGAACCTGATCACGATTCGTGGCGGGAAGCCGACGTTCCTCCTTCCCCCGTCTTGGTACGTCCTGGGGTGATCCCTTGTGTCAGAGAGGTGGCGATGGGCAGGGAAATCACCGGACGGCAACAGACCGGCACGCAACCCGAAGATCTGTTCAGGGGATTGTTCGCCGAGGTCTTCGGCCTTGAGAAGGCATGTCTGCTCGTTCCACCGCATCCGGTCACCGACAGCTACGGCAACACCGGTGTCCTCAAAAGCGAAATCGACGTCTGCGGTGCCGAACCCCGCCAGTTCGGTCATCGTGTCCGATTGACTCAACTCGGAGTTATGGAGGCACAATACGCACTCGCGGGTGTCGCTGTGCTTGACGCCGAACTGATTGTCACCGGCGCCCCACTTGGTGTTGTGCTTCCGCGTCGCCTCGTTGCCCAGCGATTCGAGCTGTTCGAGGACCTGCTCCGGCGCCGGGGCTTTGGCCGAGCCCGATCTGGTGCTCTTCGCCGGCGTCTCGGCTGTCGGCTTCTTCGGCAGGGTAAACCTCGCTAACGTCACGCCGCGTCTTCGGACCGTTTCGGCCCGCGCGGCGCCGGGATGCGTTCCCACCACTCGTGCGCGCACGACCGGCAGCGGTACTTGGTCTCGACGAACTTCCCCTCTTCGACGTTCTTCCTGGCCCAGAACATGTAACCCTTATTCTCGCACTTCGGACAGCAGCGGCCGGGGCGCTCGAACGGCGTCATTCAACGGGCTCCGGCAGGCTCGCGGACGGGTCGGTCCGGTTCGCGGGGGGACGTAATCGACGCGGTGAACCTGTAGCGGCCCTGCGCGGAATGATGACGAAGTGTTGTCGCTGGACTGACCGGTAACCGGATGGGTCAGATGACCTCTGTAGATGAGCACTGATCCGAAGAAGGCCGTTGGGGTTGACAGCGACGCAACTCCCAGGCTGATCGGGCAACTTTACTGACTGGGTTGCCCGATGCTGTTGTCGCAAAGCACGTCCCTCAACCTGTTGAGCCGCCTCCGCGACGGCGACCCGGAGTCGTGGCGGCGGATGAACCACATCTACCGCCCGCTCATGCGGGTGTGGCTCCGGCCCCGCGGGCTCCAGCACGCCGACATCGACGACCTGACCCAGACCGCACTTGCCGTCGTACTCCGTCGGCTCCCGGAGTTCCGACACAACGGGCGCACCGGTGCATTTCGCACCTGGCTCCGGGTGATCGTCACCAACGTGCTCCGGGACCACCTGCGGGCGGCCGACCGCCGACCCGGGGACGACGAGCGCCTCCTGGCCGACGTCGAGGATCCCGACAGCGAGTTGCACCGGCGATGGGACGCGGATCACGATCGGATCGTCCTGTTCGGGCTGATGGAACTGGTGCGCCCGGAGTTCCTCCCGGCCAGTTGGGACGCCTTCCGGCGAACCGTGCTTGAGGGTCAGAACACGTCCCTCGTCGCCGCCGAACTCGGGCTGACGCCGAACGCCGTGCGGATCGCCCGGTCGCGGATACTGGCCCGGTTGCGGGAAGAGGCGGAAGGATTCGTGGAGATGACGTGACACGTTCGGCCCACGACCGGCCATATCTTTAACGGAACCAGGACGTTTCCGTTACGACTGGCCGGAGTGCCCACTTTGACTGCCCTATCTATTGCCCACCCCGATCCGAACAACCTCGCCGCCTTCGCCCGCGGCCGGCTCACCGCGCCACAGGCGACCGCCGTGGAGCGGCACCTCGAAGGCTGTGAGGCGTGTGGGGCGCTCCTCGACGGACTGCACCCCGACCCGTTCGTCTCCGCGCTCCGGCACGCGGCCCAGGATCTGCCCACCCGCACGGACCACGCCGAAGGCGTTCGGCAAGAGATGCCAGTGGTGGCCCGGTACGAGGTGCTCGAAGAGGTCGCGGCCGGCGGGATGGGGGTCGTCTACACGGCCCGCCAGCCGGGGCTGAACCGGACGGTCGCGGTCAAGATGGTGCTCGGCGAGCACCGCCCCGGGCGCCCGGAAGTTCACCGCTTCCTGGTCGAAGCCGAAGCGGTTGCGGCCATCGACCACCCACACGTCGTTCGCGTGTACGAGTCGGGCGAGTCCGACGGCCGACCGTACCTCGTCATGGAATACCTCTCCGGGGGCACCCTCGCCCAGCGGCTCCGGGAGCGCGTTCGCCTCGCCCCGCACGAGGCCGCCGTGCTGCTCGCAAAGGTCGCGCGCGGGGTTCAGGCGGCACACGACGCCGGGATCGTTCACCGCGACCTGAAGCCCGGCAACGTGCTGTTCGACGACCGGGATGAACCGAAGGTCGCGGACTTCGGCTTGGCCAAGCGGGCCGGAAGCGACCTGACCCGAACCGGAGCGGTAGTGGGCACCCCGGCGTACGTCGCGCCCGAGGTCGCCGACGGGCGGGCGAAACTCGCCGGCCCCGCCGCGGACGTGTGGGCCCTCGGCGTCATCCTCTATCAGTGCCTGACCAGTGAGCTGCCGTTCGACGGCCCGGACCCGTGGGCGGTCCTGTCCGCGGTCGCGAACCGGAACCCGCGCCCGCCCCGCGCCTTGATTCGCGCGGTGCCCCGCGATCTCGAAGTCATCTGCCTGAAG
>SXGS01699405.1_pt1 | contig 11855 bp, 11 predicted proteins | sample 3174681 | NCBI WGS metagenome assembly SXGS01 (sample SAMN11356861, study PRJNA531348) | freshwater metagenome | isolation source: freshwater sample F1-80 | place: China: Fuxian Lake, Yuxi | collected 2017-12-25 | reverse complement strand
CCCTAGCGTTCCGGCCAGCGCCCCAGCGGCCCCGGCCAAACGCAGTCTCGCCTCGCGAACGGCGAAGGTGCTCTCCCCAGAGGAGGCTGTGGAAGCTGCAAAGGACGCCGAGGTACGCGCCAAAGCCGATGCCCAGGCCAAGGCCGAAGCAGTCGCCCGGGCTGCCGCCGAATCCGCAGCAAAGGCCGAAACGGCCGCGCGGTTGGTCGCGGAAGCGAAACTTCGTGCGCAAGCCGAGGCCTCCAAGGCGACCCCTGTCGATCGCCAAACCTGGCTTGCTTCCATGCTTCCAGGATTCACCATCCAACGCTCGGTACCCATACAGTCGCTCGCGGTTTTCCGGGCCCTCTGGACGGCCCACCGCGCGCGCGCCCTCGCCACCCACGACTTGACTCTCCTGGTGACGGCTACGGCCCTTCTGGACGCCGCAGAACGCATTCCAGCGGGCGGAATTGTGGCCTTCGCAGGTCAATGGCAAGGACGCTCCGTCGCCATTTGGGTTGACGCCACCCGCCCCGCAATTCTGGCCACCGTAGAGCCCTCCGAACTCTACCTCGCCGGCCTGTAAGGGGGTTTTGTGCTCTGGTTGTGGCTTTTCGCAGCCTGCGGGCCTGCAGATGCGGGTTCCGCTCCGGCGCCTCATCTGCTTCCGCCGCCTCCCCCGATGACGGAGGTGGATCCTTTCGTTTGGGAGACTCCGCCCACCTCGCTAGAGGGAAACCCAGGGAAGATCGAGCTTCGCCTTCTCGTTCCAGCGGGGATGCATGTGTATCGCGATCAGATCGAGGTTCATCCGATCGATACCGGCGGCCTCACGTTGGGAGTGCCGGATTTCCCTCCCGGCGAGCTGGCCCCCGATCCGGCCGGAGATCTACCTCGCGAAATGTATAGTGGGGACGTCATCATTTATGTTCCCGTATCTCCCGCTCCGGGCCTTCACTCGGTGGTGTTCTCTGCCACTCATCAAGGTTGTAAGCCGGGACTGTGCTTTCCACCCAAAACGCAAGAGCTGACGAGCATCGTTCGTTCGCCCGCCGAGGTCCCGTGAGCGAAGATCTCCCTGAAGGTCGGATCCTGCGGGCGTTTGGCGGTGGGCGCACCGTACGTCTGGTGGTGGTGGAGGCGCGCGGGCCCGCTGAAAAAGCACGATTTGCGCATGGTTTGGGCAGCGGTGCTGCGATTCACGCCGCCGAAGGCATGATCGCCACCGCCCTGATGTCCGCACACATCAAGGGCGAAGAGCGTTTGACGGTACAAATTCAGACCGACCGGCCCAAGATGGCCTTTATCGCCGAGGTGGACGCAGAAGGGGCATTGCGGGCTCGCCTCACGCCCAGCGATATGCCGCACGCATCGCAGCTTTCCGGGTTCCTACACGCAATTAAATCTGAGGGCACCCGCGAAACCTACCGGGGCACCACTTCCATCGCCGATGAGAACTTGGAACGCGCTCTTTCCGAGCACCTGGGCAACTCCCAGCAGACCAGCGCGTACTTGAGGTTGGCGGCGCGCCTCAACGAAGAGGGGGCGGTTCGATTTGCCGCAGGGATCCTCGTAGAACGCCTGCCGGAACACGATGAATACCCCTGGATCGACGAAGCCACCTTTGAGGCAACCTACGGTTCGTTGATGCAGGCGGACATGGAAGATCTTCTCACCGCTTTCGCGTTTGGCCAGTTCGCCGGCCAGCCGGTGGAACTCCTGGAAACCCGCGACCTTACCTGGAAATGCCGTTGCAGCCAGGCGAAGGTGGAAGTCATGCTGGGGAGCCTCGGCGCCGACGAGCTGCGGGCGATGCGGGACGAAGGAAAAGCAGAGGTGATCTGCCATTTCTGCAACCAAGCGTGGGTGGTGTCCCAGGAGCGACTGACCGAATTGCTCCAGTTGTACATGGACAACTGATGCGCGTTGCCGTCGTTATTCCGGCGTTGAACGAAGAGAAAAGCCTACCTCATGTGATTTCGTCCATCCCCGCCGGCGTGCGGGTGGTGGTCGTCGACAACGGTTCGTCCGATGGAACCGGCCGAGTGGCCGGTGCAGAAGTCGTCTTCGAGGGCCGACGTGGCTATGGATCCGCAGTAAAAGCAGGATTCCGGTACCTGGCTTCGGATCCACCCGACATCGTGGTGGTCATGGATGCCGACCTGGCCGATGATCCCCATCGAATGGAGGAATTGATCAGCCCCATCCGCCACGGCCGCGCGGATTTGGTTCTGGCGGATCGCACCGGACTCGCCGAAAAAGGCGCACTTCAACCTGCACAAAGGTTTGGAAACGCCTTAGCGGTGCGGTTGATCCACTGGACGAGCGGCCATCGGTACCGGGACATGGGTCCTTTTCGCGCGATTCGTTGGAGTTCCCTTCAAACGCTCGCGATGGAAGATCCCACCTGGGGATGGAATGTAGAAATGCAGTTGAAGGCGGCCAACCGTGGCCTGCGCATTCTCGAGGTTCCCCTTCCTTATCGTGCGCGCGTGGCGGGTACGAGCAAAATTAGCGGCAACTTGTTGGGGGCCGCCAAGGCGGGCGCGCGGATCCTGTGGGCCGTCAATCACTACCGGCATAAATAGGGAGCTCCCCGCGGTTCGGCCACAGACACGGGCCTGCGAGGATGCGGAGGGATAACTGCTCCCATCCGCTTGGAGTGCGTCGTGCCCCTCGTTTCCTCGCCACCTTCCGGTCTTCGAACCATCCATATCATGGGCGTTGCCGGCACCGCGATGGGTTCGCTCGCGGGAATGCTCAAAGACGCTGGCTATTCGGTGACCGGGTCTGACAAGGCCGTTTATCCGCCCATGTCGGACTATTTGGCCGGGCTTGGGATTCCGGTCAAGCAAGGATTTGTTGCGAGCAACCTCGATCACCACCCGGATTTGGTAGTCGTCGGCAACGTGATCCGGGCAGAATACGAGGAAGCGCAGGCACTTCTCGCATCCGATATTCCTTATTGTAGCTTTCCGCAGGTTCTCGGGGATCTTTTCCTGAAGAATGCCCATTCGGTCGTCGTGGCCGGAACCCACGGCAAGACCACCACCACCTCGATCACCGCCTGGTTGCTGGAATCCGGCCAATTGAATCCGGGATTTCTCATCGGTGGGATCGCCAAGAACTTCGATCGAACCGCACGTGCGGGGGCCGGCACCCATTTCGTTGTCGAAGGCGACGAATACGATACCGCATTTTTCGATAAAGGGCCGAAATTCCTACACTATCGGCCCCGCACCGTCATACTGACCTCAGTCGAATTCGACCACGCCGACATTTACCGCGATCTCGATCACGTGAAAGAGGCCTTCAAACGTTTGATGGCGATTGTACCTGCCGACGGTTTGGTGATCGCCCGCGGCGACGATCCCGGGGCCAATGAAGTGGCAGAGTCCGCGGGTTGTGAGGTTTGGAAGTATGGGATTGGCCAGACCTGGGACGGCCGAATCGAGAGCGTCGACATTCGCTCCGGCACGATGACGTTCACGGTCTTAAAAAATGGCGATTCGGTCGGCACCTTTACCAGTTCGTTGGTCGGAGAGCACAATCTGTACAACCAGGTGGCCGCCACCGCCGCCGCTGTCCGGGTGGGCGTCCGACCCGAACAACTCGCCAACGGATTTTCCTCATTTGCGGGGATCAAACGCCGACAAGAGGTGATTGGCGAGCCCGGGCAGGTCACCGTGATCGACGACTTCGCCCACCACCCCACCGCGGTAAAAGTCACCTTAGAGGCTCTCCGTCAGCGGTTTGGGCGTCGGCGGCTATGGGCCATTTGGGAACCCCGCTCGGCCACATCCCGCCGGAGCGTGTTTCAAGAGGCGTACGCCGCGGCTTTTGACGAAGCAGATCGCGTGATCATTGCGGATCCCTTTGACGTGTCCCGCATCGCCGAAGACGAAAGATTCTCAAGTGAACGCCTGGTTCAAGACATCGTTGCCCGAGGTGTTGACGCTTTTTCCCTGGCCGACGCCGATGCCATCGCCGCCACCGTCGCCGCGCAAGCGCATCCCCACGACGTGGTGGCCGTGCTTTCCAATGGCGCTTTCGGCGGCCTGCACGGGAAACTGCTGAAGTTGCTCGCCGCCCGGTTTCAGGAGTCGACCGTCTGATGGACGGGACAGAACTTCCAATGCTGCTCACTTCGGTTCCCGGGCCGCGCTCCCGCGCCCGCGTGGATGTGTTGGCCCGGCACGAGTGTCCGGCGATCACCGCCCGAAGAGTCCGTCGCGCCGCAGCTTTGGGCACTGCGGACGACGACCCGATCGTCTGGGACACCGCCCTGGGCGCGGTCGTACAAGACGTCGACGGCAACCGCTTTGTGGACCTTACCTCGGCGTTTGCCGTCAATTTTCTGGGACACCGTCATCCCTCGGTGGTCCAGGCCGCCAAAGCGCAGTCGGATCGCCTGCTCCACGCCATGGGAGATGCGTGGCCCGACGATACCCGGATTCGGCTGTTGGAACGCCTCGCTTCGTTGGCGCCCTCCGGTCTCGAAGTCGCAATTTTGGGCCTTTCCGGATCGGACGCCATCGAAGTGTGCGTCAAAACCGCTCTTCTTGCCACCGGCCGCAGAGGTGTATTGACCTTTGAAGGCGGCTACCACGGGTTGGCGTTGGGAGCGGTGGCCCTCCAACAATACAGTCCCGCCTTCACAGAGCCTTTTCGCGGCATTGTGCATCCCGAAGTCCACGCGCTTCCGTGGGGCTGCCCCCCTGAGCAAGTGGCGGAAACGGTACGTACAAAGGGAAGTGGGCTCGTTTTGGTGGAGCCCATTCAAGGGCGCGGCGGCGTGCGCACCCCTCCCTCGGGCTGGCACGCCGGCATCGCCGCAGCCTCCCGCACCGAAGGCGCTTTGTTCGCTTTCGATGAGATCTACACCGGATTTGGCCGCACGGGCGTCTGGTTCGCCGGCACCACCGAAGGCGTGATCCCCGATCTGCTCTGCGTCGGAAAGTCCTTGGCGGGCGGGTTTCCGCTGTCCGCATGCCTCGGATCACGGGCCGTGATGAATGCTTGGGGATCTTCCTCGGGTGAAGCCATCCACACTCAGACCTTTCTAGGCCATCCCGTGGGTTGTGCGGCCGCTTTGGCGGTCCTGGACCAGCTCGAACACGGCCCTTGGGTGGCGCTGGCCGCGGAAAACGGCGCTCGGTATGCCTCGGATCTGACAGCCCGGGGTTGGACAGTCCGCGGCCGAGGCCTGATGCTCGGGATCGAACATCCAAAATCGCTGGCCCTCACCCGCGCCCTGCTTCGCCGGGGATTTCTGACCCTTCCCGCGGGGGCCAAAGCGGAGGTTTTGGGCATCACTCCGCCGGTAACGCTCGCCGACGCCCAATGGTTGGCCTTTGTGGAGGCCTTGGACGCCTCCATCCAGGAGGTCGGATGAACCTCCCGGATGGTGCCGGCGCCGCACTCAGCCTGCGCGTGTTGGCGTTCATGGATCGATCACTGAAATCGGCGGCCCATGAAGATTTCGACGCCCTCGCCCTTGAAATTCACCGCTGGCAGCGCGAACGCGATCCCGTGTTGGCGGCGTTGACCGAAGCGGAACCACGTTGTCTGGCGGAAATCCCCGCCGTCCCCGTGGGTTTGTTCAAGGACCTCCCGGTCGGCACCGTTCCTCCCCGCGAAGCCTTCGTGGTGTTCCGCACCTCAGGGACCACCGGCGGAGGACGCGGCGAACACCGGCTTCGGAACTCCATGCTCTACGACCACGGGGCGTTCGCTTGGGCGCAGGTCTGCGTACCTGGGGCACCGGCCGACATCGTCGCATTGCTCGACGATCCTACACAAACACCAGACTCCTCCCTCGCCCATATGGTCAACCTGTTTACCAAATTCGGGCCCCACGGCACCGCCAGCTGGCACGCTCCCGGAGGTCGTCTCGATCGAGACGCAGCCAACGCCCGGCTGCGAACCCTCGGTAAACCCGTATTTTTTGCGACCACGGCGTTTGCGTTGGCTGAATTTCTGGACGGTGACACGGCACACCTCCCGCGAGGCTCGGTGTTGATGGTCACCGGAGGCTTCAAAGGCCGCGTACATCGCCTGGATGGCAGCCAACTTTATGCCGCAGCCCAAGAGCGCTTCCCCCATGCCAGGTTGGTCACCGAATACGGGATGACCGAGCTTTCGAGCCAGCTGTGGGGCACCCCGAATCAGGCGTACCGGCCACCTCCTTGGCTGCGTCCGATTGCGGTAGAGCCCGGTTCTGGCCGCCCCCTCCCAGCAGAAACCGCCGGCCAACTACGGTTTTACGATCTCTGCAATGTCGACAGCACCCTCGGCGTCGAAACCCTCGATCAAGGCGTCGTACACGCGGATGGGACCGTCACCTTGATCGGGCGGCTGGCGGATGCCCCCGCGCGCGGATGCTCGCTCACCGTGGAAGAAGCCTGGGAATTGCGAGGAGGCCGGTGAACCGTTGGCGGGAGGCCCGGCAATGGCGGGACCGGCTCCGCAACCTGGACCCCTCCGCATTCGATACCGGCCTGTCCCCTGCCGGGGCCGGGGCGGCATGGAACGCCGCCTTGGAAGCGCTGTCCGACGAAGCGTTGGAACGAGCCGCAGAGGCGCCAGGAGTCCCTTGGTCCTCGGCAACGTTCATCGCTGCACGAACGGTGTTTACCGCGCCCATCGAATGGTTGGCGTTGTTGCTAGGACATGGCACAGCGGTGCGATGGAAGTCGGCCGCGGGCGCCCGCGTTTCCGCGCAGGCGATCGCCGCCGCAGCCGAAGATCTTCCGCTCACCCTCCAGCAAGATCGCAGCCTTTCCGGCGAGGTCATCTTTGCGATGGGATCGGATCCCACCATCGCCGAAATTCAAGCCTCCCTTCCCGCGAACACCACTTTTTTCGGTTTCGGAAGCCGGTATTCAGCCGCATGGATCGAAGGCGCGTGGGATGCCATCGCTGAAGATGCAGCCTTTTACGACGGTCGCGGCTGTTTTTCGCCAGGAGTCGTGTTCTCTTCGGCGCCGGACGCCGCCGAGCAGTTGGCCGCTGCGATGACCTCCGCTCAAAACCGGCTTCCTGTTGGCGAGATCAGTGACGCCGAACATGCGGCCATCCGCGCACGCCGCGCCTTGGCCAAGGTCACCGGAAAGGTCTTCGAAGGCGAAGGATGGTCGGTTCACCAGTTGCCGGCCGAACGTTGGACGCCGGCGGCGCTGCCGCGCTCGATCGCTTTGGTGAGTTGTGCGCCAGACGAACTTCCCCAGCTTCTTCGCCGATTCCCAGGGCTATCCACCCTCGGAACCGAGCGGACGATCGCCTTTGCGGGCATCCGGCAATGTCTCCCGGGCCAAATGCAAAAACCCGCCGTAAACCGAGTTCACGACGGGATCTTCTTGCCTGCAGCAGTGCTTCGTCCCAATAAATAGTAAATGCATTTACTATCCGTCGCGCTCACGGTCTTCGAGACCTAAGAACGCGGCGAGGACCGGATCGCGACCGATCTATTCGGCGAGCTCGATCTCGGCGTCTTCTGGAGCGGCGACCTTCGCGTCCCGAATGTTGCTCTGCTCGCGCAAGCGAAGCAGGGCTTCACGCTCGATTTGGCGAACGCGCTCGCGAGAAAGCCCCATCTCCTTGCCGACTTCGGAAAGGGTACGGAATTCGCCGTCTTCCAAGCCGTAACGTCGGGTGAGCACAAAGCGCTGACGCTCGGTCAACACCAGGTTGAACGCCTGGTGCATCCGATGCAATTCCTGCGCCTGAATCGCCTCGCTGTCCGGCTGGACCGCATCGATATCGGAGAGGAAACGCTCGAGCGGGCGCGGACGCGGGCCGTCGTCGACCGGCTGCTCCAAGGAAATGGTATTTCCCTGGGACAAAAGCAGCTCTGCGCGCTCCTTGTCGATGCCCACCTCTTCGGCGAGCTCGGTGATGCCATAGCTGATTCCCGCGGCTTCAAAGCGCTTGATCGCCTTGCGAAGGTTGCGGGTCTGCTCCACGGCGCAACCGGGCAGACGCACCGGACGGCCGGTATGGTCGATCGCACGCGTCATCTGCGCACGTACCCACCACCGAGCGTAGGTGCTGAACCGAATGCCGCGATCTGGATCGAAACGCTTCGCTGCGCGTAGCAGGCCGATATAGCCCTCTTGAACGAGGTCTTCCTCGTCCATGAACGGACCTGCGAGCTTGCGCGCTTCGCCATGGGCGATACGACGGCCAGACATAGCAAGCCGCCAACGCAGATTTTCGGCTTCCGCCCAGGCACCCTTGGCATCGCGCGCCAATGGCTTGAGATCCATGTTTTCCTTGGATTCCTTCCAAATGGCTTCAACGGCCGCTTCCAAGCGATCCACCGCGCCAGCTCGGGTGCGCTCAGCGCGCTCCGGGCGACGTCCGATGATCGTCTCGGCGCGTTGCAAGCCACGAATGGCCTCCCGAGCGCGCGTCTCCGCTTTGCGGATCGCACGGGCGATGTCCTTTTCCTCTTCGGCCGTCAAGCGTTCGGAGCGTTTGCGCGCCGCACTGTCGGAAAGAAGGAAGTTCATAGCACTCACTCCAGCGTTGGTCTGCGCGGCTTGTATCGACATCTTCCACACGCCTCACAGGAAAGTAGAAACCCACTCAACTATGTCAACCCCACCCGGGTTCGAATCCGAGTCAAGGTTTGATTCGCTGCCTTTCTCGCCCGCTCTGCGCCTGCCGCCAAAACCTCATCGAGTCGGGATGGGTGCGCCATCCACTCCTCATAAGATTCTCGCGGGCCCGCAAGTTGGGCGTTCACTGCCTCGAAAAGTTCTTGTTTCGCCGTTCCATACCCCATGCCTGGCGCGAGGTATCGCTCGCGCAAGTTAGCGGTCTGTTCCGGCGTCGCAAACAATTTATACAAATTGTAGATATTGGAGGTGTCCGGATCCTTAGGATCTTCCACGCCGAGAGAATCCGTCTCAATCCGCATGATCAGCTTACGCAGCTGCTTTTCCGGCGCCCACAGCGGAATCTGATTCCCATAGCTCTTGGACATCTTCCGACCGTCAAGTCCAGGAACGACCGCCACTTCTTCTTGGATGCTCACATCCGGCACGACGAGCGTACCTTCACCATACCGATGGTTTGCTTTGATGGCCATGTCGCGCGCCATCTCGACGTGCTGCTTTTGATCACGTCCAACTGGCACAATCGTGCTGTCGTACAACAGAATGTCGGCCGCCATCAATACTGGATAGTACATAGTGCCGACGTTCGGGTCAAAGCCCCCGTCCCGAGCTGCTTTCACCGCATGGCCGCGATCGAGCATCCCCATCGGAATCAGACAACCAAGGATCCAAGCCAATTCACAGACTTCCGGAACCGCAGACTGCTTAAACAGCACCGTGCGCTCCGGGTCGAGGCCCAAAGCGAGCCACGTGGCCGTCGTTTCCCGAGTGGCTTGCCGCAAGGCCGCGGCATCTTCGACACTGGTCAACGCGTGATAATCGGCGATGAAATAGAAGGAATCGAATGTCTGCTGCAGTCCCAACGCCGGGCGGATCGCTCCCAGCAGGTTTCCAAGGTGAACCTGTCCGGTGGGTTTGATGCCGGTCAACGCGCGCTTCACGGGGCCTCTCGCCGATCAGTGCTGTTCAAGACAACCCTGAAAAGGCCCCCCGTTATACACACCTTCTAGAAAGTTACCACAACTAGATGCTTCTGTTCGGAAAACAAACGTTTCGACAGGGATATTTGTGTATCCGGGCACATTTAGTACGAAAACCCTCAACTTGGAGGCCCGACCCGGTTCCCAAGCGCTTTCCCATCAGATACAATTCTTGCAACGCAATCCAACCCTGCATCGGAGAACTGGATGACCACCGCCACCTGGGAAAACTTCCAGGAATCCAGCCAACAACGCAAGAGCCCATTTCGAATGGTGAATGCCGTTGCACGAGAACTAGCGGCCACGGTGCGCACTGCCGCCTACCCAATCGAAAACCTCTTCCCGATCCCCGCGGCCAACCCCATTTCAGGCCGGAGGCCCGTCGTTCTCGTTCACGGATTTCTGGCGCACGCGGATGTCATGAAACCCCTTTCTCGGCACCTTTTAGAGAAGGGCTGGCCCACCGTCGCGCGAGTGAGCTATCCCTCCTTCGGCGTCAGTTTCGACGAGATCGTTCAGAGAATCGAAGCGGCGGTTTTAGCCCATTCTTCGGACGGTCCCATCGATTTGGTTGGACACTCGTTGGGGGGGGTCGCTTGCCGTGCATACCTAAAAGCGTTCGGCGGTGAAAAATACGTCCGTCGGTTCGTCGCTTTGGGCACTCCGTTCGGTGGCACTTCGCTGTTCCGTTTGGCACCGCCGCCGTTTCGCACCGTCCTCGACCCTCGGGGCCCTTGGGTTACGCGTCTAAGTGAAGGTCCGGAGCGCGTTCCCACGACCGTAATTCGCGCGCGCTACGATCAGAGCGTGTTGCCGCCGCGACGGGCCACCTTCCCGGGGGCCCGCGAGATCGTTATGGACGGCTTCGGACACAATGGGTTGTTGTGGGCGGAAGAGGCGCATCTTGAGGTGTCGCGCGCGCTCGGAACGGACGACGACTCGCACGCATAGGCATCGGGTTTTACACTTGTAAACCGCCTATGGACGCCAACTTCGGTAGCCTGTGACCGACCCGAGGAACACCGCCGTGATGCGCAATCCGTACCTGCCAGCACTCGCTTCCATTGTCGGCTTGGCCACTGGCTCATTGGTGGGTGTAGTCTTGAGTCTGCGTTGGGGCGCCGTGACCGCCGCCACCTTCTTGGCGGGCGTCAACAATCTCGACTTCAGCTGCTTTGACCCCAGCTATGGGGCCATGTTCGCTTCTTTCGTCGCAACCTTCCTGACCACCGGGCTCGCCTTCGGCTACCTGGGCGCCATTCGCGAAGCCCGTTGATCGTCCGCTTTCGTACGGTCTGAGGGGATCAGACCTTCATATCGATGATCGTCGCGGTCGCCTGGCCAAACCCAATACACATGGTTTGAAGGCCATACCGGCCACCGGTGCGCTCGAGCGTATTGATCATGGTGGTCATCAGCTTCGCCCCGGAGGCCCCCAGGGGATGCCCATTGGCGATCGCGCCTCCTTGAGGATTGACCTTCTTCCAATCGACTTCCAGGTCCCGACCGAATGCCAGCACCACCGAAGCGAACGCTTCATTGATTTCGATCGTGTCCATGTCGCCAATTCCAAGCCCGGCTTTCGCCAACGCCTGTCGGCTCGCGGGGATCGGACCGGTGAGCATGATGGTCGGATCGACGCCAGCAACAGCCATCGAAATCACCTTCGCACGCGGCTTCAATCCATATTTCTTCACTGCGGCCTCGGAGGCCAAAAGCACCGCCGCCGCGCCATCGGAAATCTGCGAAGAGGAGGCCGCGGTGATCACACCGGTCTCTGAGAATGCCGGCTTCAACGAAGCCAACTTCTCGATGGTGCTTTCCTTTCGAACGCCTTCGTCGTGGGCGAGCAGCGTCTTGCCGTCGAACACGACGGGCTCAAACTCAGGCGTCTGCCAACCCGCTTCATAGGCGGCTGCAGCCCGCTGGTGCGACTGAAGCGAAAACTCGTCCAACTCTTGACGCGTCAAGCCCCACTTGCGAGCGATCAGCTCCGCAGATTGGCCTTGCGGAATGATGGAGTACTTCCAAGACAATTCTTTCGACCAAGTCGTCATCTGACCGTTCAAGAACAGGTCCGATGCCATCGGCACCCGGCTCATGGACTCGACGCCACCGGCGATCACCAAGTCCTGAAACCCAGATGCGACGCCCAGTGCCGCAAAATTAATCGCCTGCTGAGCCGAGCCGCACATGCGGTTCAGTTGAACACCGGTCGTCGTGACGGGAAAACCCGCTTCCAAGGCGCAGAGACGGCCCACGTTGGCCCCTT
>SXGS01317616.1_pt1 | contig 11855 bp, 8 predicted proteins | sample 3174681 | NCBI WGS metagenome assembly SXGS01 (sample SAMN11356861, study PRJNA531348) | freshwater metagenome | isolation source: freshwater sample F1-80 | place: China: Fuxian Lake, Yuxi | collected 2017-12-25 | reverse complement strand
TTTGGTAAAGGCACGGCGCCCTTGCACGCGCTCGACAAGCGCAATTCGAAACTTTCGCGGTCGACAGGCAGATCAATGGCTTGAAAATTTTTTGAGTATACACGTTACGGCCTGGGGCCGGTCGTTTCGCAGTTTCCGGCGTGTTGTGCCAGCTCTTGTGCAACTGCACAACGTGATCGACCTCGACCCCACTGGCACGGCGTTTGGATATCTGGCTCAGCCGCTTGTCAAGCAGCCCCTCCAGTCCATCAGCCTCAAATCGCTCAATGTGGCGGCTAAAGCTGCGTTCGCACTGGCCCAGTCACAGGGCTGCCTCAGCCTGGGTCAGACGACCCTCGCTCCAACCATCGTAGGCTTCTTGAAATCTCATCTTCCGGCTCTCCTGCACGTAGCGGGCCCGGCTTATGGGGGTGTGTTGCATCGCTCCTCCACAAACCGGACAGATTACTTGCTAAAAACCGGACAACTCATTTACTCCCGACATTGATTTTTGATTGATTCGCGCGCGCGCCAATTTTTATAATATACTATGCATATACTTTTTTCGCAAATCAAGACAAATGACAGTCTTCATCGGTATCGACGTAGGCGGCACTTTCACTGATTTCTCAGTGAGCCTGCCGGGCGAAAAACGCGAGATCTTGCACAAGATACCGTCGACGCCCGGAGAGCCTGACCGCGCCATCATCGCCGGCCTGCGCGATATCTTCGCGCAGTACGGCATCGCTCCCGGCAGCGTGGTGCGACTGGCGCACGGCACAACAGTCGGCACCAACGCGCTGATCCAGCGCCGCGTGGGCAAGGTAGCCGTTTTGACCACTGAAGGGTTCCGCGACCTGCTCGAGATTCGCCGGCAGATGCGCCCGCAGGTATACGACATCCACCTCGACCATGCGCCAGCTCTGGTGCCGCGCGAACTTCGCCTGGAGGTGCGCGAGCGCATGCTCGCCGATGGCAAGGTGCACAAGGCGCTGGACGAAAAAGGCGTTGAGACCGCCGCGCGCAAGCTCGCGAAGGAAAGTGTGGACTGCGTTGCTGTGTGTTTCCTGCACTCGCACGCCTATCCGCGCCACGAGGAACGCGCCGCGCAGATCCTGCGCAAAATTTTCGGTAGCGAAGTGGCGGTGATCACATCCTCATCAGTGTACCCGGAGTTTCGTGAATATGAGCGCTTCTCGACCACCGTCCTAAACGGCGCGCTGCTCACGGTGATCGACGCTTACCTAGCCCGCTTCGCACTGGAAGTGGCGCAACTCGGAATAACGGCCGAACCGACCATCAGCCAAAGCGCTGGCGGCTTGATGTCAATCGGCATGGCCCGCTCCTTTCCCATCCGTTCGGCGCTCTCCGGTCCGGCCGCCGGCGCGCTCGGCGCCGCGTTCCGCGCCCGCAGCGCCGGCTTCAACGACGGTATCACTCTAGACGTGGGCGGCACTAGCGCCGATGTCGCCCTGCTGACGCGTGGCGAGCCCGAACTCGTCCACAGCCGTACGCTGGCTGGATTTCCCCTGCGCCTGCCGGCGCTCGATGTCAACTCGGTGGGCGCGGGCGGCGGTTCGATCGCCTGGATCGATGTCGACGGGCTGCTCAAGGTCGGCCCGCAAAGCGCTGGTGCGGTGCCCGGGCCGGCGTGCTACGACCTCGGCGGAACTGAGGCGACGGTCACCGATGCCAACGTCCTGCTCGGACGACTAAACGATGTGACGCTGCTCGACGGGCGCATGAAGATCCGTCGCAAGCTCGCCGAAATCGCGGTCGATCGCCTGGCCAAGCAACTCGGCTTGGACCGGCTCGAGACCGCGTTCGGCATCGTGCGTCTGGTCGCGGCCACCATGGTGACGGCGATCCGCACCATTTCGATCGAACGCGGTCACGATCCGTGCCGCTTCGCGCTGTTCGCCTTTGGCGGCGCCGGGCCGCTGCATGCTGGCGAGGTGGCGCACGAACTTGGCATTGGGCGCGTGATGATTCCGCCCAACCCCGGAATCCTATGCGCCCAGGGCCTGCTCAACTCTGACCTAGTGGCGGACTTTGTGCAGACCGCGCTGGCACCTTTCGGCAGCGAATCGGTCGCACGCATCAACGCGGTGGGGCGCGAATTGCACGGTCGTGCGAATGCGTGGTTCAAGCGCGAGAAAGTCGCTATCGCCGAGCGCCGTGCCGTTTGGGCCATTGACCTGCGATACACCGGGCAGAATTTCGAACTTGCGATCCCCTGTCCCGCGCCGCCGCTTGTGGCCGCAGATCTTGCCGAGATCGCCGGCCGATTTCACGCCGCGCACGAGCAGGCCTACGGCTTCCGCCAGGATGGCGAGCCGCTCGAGTTCGTGAGCCTAAGGGTCAAGCTCGCGGGCATCCTGGAAAAGCCCGCGCTGCTCAAGCTTGGCACGCGCGAACCGGGCAAACCGGTGGCGATCCGAAAGGTCGCATTCGCCAAGGACTCCTGGCTTGAGGCGCCGGTGTATCGGCGCCTAGACCTGGCGCCCGGGCAGACGCTTGCCGGTCCTGCCATCATCGAGCAAATGGATTGCACCACGCCGATCTTTCCCGGCGACAAAATGCGTGTGGATGACTGGGGCAATCTTGTCATCGACCTTGCGAAAGCGGCCTGACATGACATCGCGAAAAAAACCCGTTGCTGCACCCGCCTTGAGCCCAATCGACGTCGAACTGCTGCGCAATGGCTTAGCCGGCATCTGCGACGAGATGTACACCGCGATCATGAAAAGCGCCTACTCGACCAACATCAAGGAACGCCACGACCACAGCGCGGCGATCTTCGATGCCGCCGGCCGTGTCGTGGTGCAGGGCGAGAGCTTGCCGCTGCACTTGGCCTCCATGCTGGGCTTGGTCGAAGTCGTGCTCAAACGCTTCGGCCGCGACGGCATTCGCCCCGGCGACATGTTCATCTCCAACGATCCGTTTGTCGGGCGCGGCTCGCACCTGCCCGATGTGTCGATCCTCGCGCCAGTGTTCCGCGACGGTAAGCTTGTTCTTTTCGTCTCCAACATCGCGCACCATTCGGACATCGGCGGCATGGCGCCGGGCAGTATGGCTGGCGGCATGACCGAGATCTACCAGGAAGGCCTGCGTATTCCGCCGATCCGGATCGTCGCCGGCGGCGAGATCATCGACGACGTCCTGCAACTGATCCTGCTCAACGTGCGCGTGCCCCATGAGCGGCGCGGCGACTACAACGCGCAGATTGCCGGCAACCGCCTCGGGCTGCGCCGCCTAGAGGAACTGTTCCGGCGCTGGAGCGCCGATCAGGTCGAACGCGGCTGCCAGGCCATCATCGACTCGGTCGCACGCCGCATGCGCGCCGGCATAAGGGGCCTGCCCGACGGCACCTACAAGTTCGCCGACGTGCTCGACGACGACGGCATGGGCGCCACCGATATTGCCGTCAAGGTGGCGATCCGCGTCAAGGGCGACGAGATCTGGTTCGACTTCGCCGGCACCTCGCCGCAGGTGCGTGGCAACATGAACAACAGCTTCGCCGGCCTGCAGGCCTCGGCGCTGTACGCGCTCAAGGTGCTGATCGACCCCGAAGGCCCGACTAACCACGGCATGCTCGATTCGGTACATATCGTGGCGCCGCCGTCCAGTGTGGTCCATGCTTCCTTCCCGGCGGCCACGGCAGCGCGCGCGCAGACCTGTCAGCGAGTGGTCGATGTGATCCTCGGCGCGCTCGCCAAAGCCGTGCCCGAGCGCGTGGTCGCCGCCAGCAATGGCGCAAACGGGGTCGCGACCTTTTCCGGCACCGGACCGGACGGTCGCTACTACCTGTACATGGAGACCCTCGGCGGCGGCGCGGGCGCGCGCGCCTACAAAGACGGGACGGACGGCGTCCAGGTGCATATCACCAACACGTCAAATCTGCCTATCGAGGCGCTGGAGAACGAGTACCCGCTGATCATAGAGCGCTATGAACTGATCCAGGACTCGGGTGGCGCCGGAAAATGGCGCGGTGGCTTGGGGCTGCGCCGCGTGTACCGCGGCTTGGGGCACGACCTGACCTTCAGCGGCCAGGGCGAACGCGGCGTTCACCCACCCTGGGGCCTTTTCGGCGGCAAGCCCGGCGGATGCTCGAAGATCGAAGTGATACACGACAACGGCAGGCACCAGCGGCTGGCGAACAAGCCATCTTCGCTCGAGGTGCCGCCGAGTGCCGTGGTCTCCATCGAGACACCAGGCGCCGGCGGCTACGGGCCGCCTCGGCAACGCTCACGTGAAAAGATCGCCGAGGACGCCCGCAGCGGAAAATTTTCAAAGGCCTACATGCGCAAGCACTATCCAGAGGAATAGATCATGACCACCTACGACGTCGTCGTTGTCGGCGCCGGCATCACCGGCGCCAGCACCGCCTACCATCTCAAAAAGCGCGGGGTTGGGCGAGTCCTCCTGGTAGACCGCGAGGTGCCGGCAGCTGGCGGCACCGGCAAAAGCGCCGCGATCATGCGCCAGCATTACTCCAATCCCTTGCTTGTGCGCTTGAGCAAGGCGTCTATCGGCATGCTCTCGGCCTTGCCACAGGAAATCGGCAGGAGTGGTGGCTACGTTCGCGATGGCTACTACTTCATCCTGAACGAGAAGATGATGGCGGGCGCCAAGGCCAACGTCGCGATGCAGCGTGGCGTTGGCGTCGACACGCGTTTTCTCGCCTCGGGCGAGATCGACAGCCTTTGCCCGTGGCTCAATCGTGACGGCGTGGCCGCCGTGATCCACGAGCCGGACGGCGGCTACGCCGATCCGGTGCAGTCCACTGAAGCCTACGTCCACGGTTTCAGTGCCTTGGGTGGCGAGTTCCGCGAAAAGGCGCCGGTGCGCGCGCTGCTCCGTTCGGGTGACCGAATCACCGGGGTCGCCTTTGATGCAGAGGAAGTCGACGCCGGCAGCGTCGTCAATGCAGCCGGACCCTGGGCCGGGTCGTTGGCAGCAAGCGCCGGGATCGAACTCTCGATGAGAACGGTGCGCGAACAGGATACCATCTGGGAAGCCCGCGCCGGGCGCCCGGTGCCAACAGGCTCGGTATCCAACGGCGTCGATGCGATCTACCTGCGCACCCTGACTGAACGTCGCTTCGTGATCGGACGTGGCTTTCCCAAGGAGTATCACGACGTCGATCCATACAACTACAAGCTCACCGCTGATGACAGCTTTATCGCCGACGTGCAGACCCGCATGGAAAGGCGCTTTCCACCGCTTGCGGGCGCCAGGCTGGTGAGCGCCTATGCTGCCTTGTACGACGTGGCGCTCGACTGGTATCCATATGCGGGCGCGCGTGCTGGCCTGGGCGGATATTTTGACGCCAGCGGCGGCAGCGGCCATGGTTTCAAGATCGGACCGGCTATCGGCCGCGAACTAGCGGACTGGATCGTCGACGAGCGCACAAGTGCGGACTTCGCACGCCTGTCCTACGACCGCGTCGCGCAGGGCGCGCTGTTCACCCAGGCTTACGGCGGGAATCGCGGCTAGTGGACTGCGGCGCCGCGGCAGGAGGAGGAAGCTTGAAGTCGCGACCTTGGGAGGTACTGATGATCGACAAAAGGCGATCATGCGCGCGTTGGGCGTGGCCAACTAGTCTCGCGATCACCTGGTCGCGATCCTTGCTGAGGATCGCCGCAATAATCTGCCCGTGCTCGTCGATGATGTGCGCCATCTGACCTTCCAGGACCGCAGGAATGCGTGACTCCAGTTGATAGATGTGGAACGAAAGTCGGCGGAAATGATTGTGAATCCGGTGCGCGAATTCCTGTATGTAGGCGTTGTTGCTGGAGGCGCCGATGCGATGGTGGAACTCGCTGTTTAAGAGCGTGACATCAAGATGGCGCCGGGCCCGAGTCGCTTCCTGATGGGCGAGGTGGATCCGCTCAAGGTCGGCCACCAGGCCCGCGTCGCCGAAATTGCAGAAGTGCCCGAGCATGCGCTCCTCGACGAAGTAGGCGTCGAACAGCGCCTGGATATCGTCGAAATCGAGGCGCCGGACATAGGCGCCGCGGTTCGCATGCAGCACGACCAAGCCCTCGGCGGCCAACCGATTGAGCGCCTCGCGCGCGGGAGTGCGCGAGAGCTTGAACTGCTTCATCAGGAGCGGGGCGTCGATTCGACTGCCGGGCGCGAGAGTCATGTCGAGAATGCGGTTGCGGATGGTGTCGACTGCCGCTTCGGTGAGGGTCTCGAAGGTGGGCGCGCGCGCTGTGGTGGTGTGTTGCATGACTGATACTAACGTGAAAGACACCCCGCATGGTCAAAAAATCCATCCGAGTCAATTCCCAGAAAAATACCGCCGCTTAAACAGCTGCCGCCGCCAACCAAAGGCCAAGCTGCTTGACCAAAACCTAAATTTGTCCCAACAAAACCGCCACCAACCCAGCGTGGGCAGCCGCAGCGCCCGGCAAATACGATCAGCGCCCTGCCCTCAGCCCCATGGAGCGGACAATGTGCCGGCAGGCGTTTCGGATTTTTTGACCATACGGGTGCGGGGAAAAGTGTGTCAGAACATCTGTAGTTGGTGCCAAATAGCATCGGCCTGCTTGCCGCGCAGGCCAATCATGCTCAGTCGACGCGTGCTCCGGAACTTTCGACCACGCGCTTGAGCTTGGCCAGGTCGTTCTTGATAAAGGGCGCGAACTCGGCATGGCCCATGTTGACCACTTCGGTGCCGTCCGCCTGAATCTTGTCGCGAAAAGCCGGATCGCTGAGCGCTTTCTGGATTTCGGCATCAATGCGACGAATTACTTCGATCGGCGTTTTCGCCGGTGCGATCAGGCCGAACCATGACGTGAAATCAAACCCGGTAACCGTATCCCCGATGGGGGGCACATCGGGGAACGCGTGATTGCGTTTGCTGCCGGTGACGCCCAGGGCCCGCAAGCGGCCACCCTTGATAAGCGGCGTCGCCGTGGCGAGGGTGGGAAAGCCGCAGATCGCCAACTTGCCAAGCACCGACGTGATGATCTCGGGCGCGCCTTTGTAAGGCACGTGCACTACGTCCACGCTGGTCATCGACTTGAACAACTCGGCCGCCAGATGGGCACCGCTTCCGTTTCCGCCGGAGGCATAGCTGTATTTGCCGGGGCCTTCCTTGAACAGGCGAATCAGGTCAGCCACAGTCTTCACGGGCGAATCGGCCGTCACCACGAGGATATGGGGCATCGCGACCGAGAGGTTGATCGGCGCAAAATCGGCCACGGGGTCATAGGCTACCTTGCGGTATAGCCAGGGGTTGGTGACCATCGCAGAGGTAGCAAGCCCAATCGCATAGCCATCTGGCGGCGCCTTGGCGATGATCTCGTTGCCGATATTGCTGCCGGCACCGGGGCGGTTCTCGATCACCAGTGGTTGCCCGAGCGCACTCCCGAGGCGTTCGCTCATGGTGCGCGCCAGCACGTCCGGTGCGCTGCCCGGAATGTAGGGCACCATGAAGCGGATCGATTTGGCAGGCCAGGCTTGTGCGCGCACCAGCGTCGGGCTTAAGGTAAGCGCGCCACAAGCGGCGACGAATGTTCTTCGTTGCATGTTGTCTCCTTTTGTTTCTGGATGCCAAACCAGTGATTGAAGTATATTGCGATGAGCGTCGCACTTCCACGCTCGGAGCCTGGGCCGCATTCAACCTCACCTTTACTTCACTGTCTGATGCAACCCCAAAATCTGCTGATCCTGTTCTCCGACGAACACAACCCCAAGGTGCTTGGCGCCGGCGGCCACCCGTTCATCTCCACCCCCAACCTGGATGCACTCGCGGCGCGCGGCACCCGCTTCACCCAAGGCTCCACGCCCTGCCCGATCTGCGTACCGGCGCGCGCGTCCCTGGCCACCGGACGCTACAACCACGAGATCGGCTACTGGGACAACGCCGATGCCTATGAAGGCCGCGTGCCGAGTTGGCACCACCTGCTACGTGCGCAAGGGCATCGCGTGGTGTCGATCGGCAAGCTGCACTTTCGCGGCCACCAGGGCGACGACCACGGTTTCTCGGAAGAGATCATCCCGATGCACATCGTCGATGGGTTGGGTGATCTGATTTCGCTGCGGCGCGGGCCCGATGCGCCGGTGCGTGCCGGCGCCAAGAAAATGATCGGCGCTGCGGGCCCGGGTGAATCGGACTACACGCGCTACGACCGCGACATTGCCGCGCAGGCGCAGATCTGGTTGCGCGACGAAGCGCCCAAGTATCAGGACAAACCCTGGGTGCTGTTCGTCTCGATGGTGGCGCCGCATTTTCCGCTCACCGCGCCGTCTGAGCACTACTACCGCTACGCCAACATGCAGTTGCCAATGCCCAAACAGTATGCGCAGGCCGAACGCCCGCGCCATCAGCATCTCATCGACTACAGCAGCACCATGAACTACGACGCTCACATGAAGAGCGAGGCCGACGTGCGCCGCGCGCTGGCCGGCTACTTCGGCCTAGTCAGTTTCATGGACGAACAGGTCGGCAAGGTCATGACAGCACTCCAAGAGACCGGGCTGGCGGCAAACACCAGCGTGCTCTACACCACCGACCATGGCGACAACAATGGCGCGCGCGGCCTGTGGGGCAAGAGCACCATGTATGAAGAGAGTGTCGGCGTGCCGATGATTCTCACGGGGGCGGATGTGCCGGCCGGCAAGGTGGTGACCACGCCCACCAATCTGGTGGACGTATTTGCCACTGCGCTTGATGCCGTCGGTGCCGCGCCCGCGCCCTCTTCCGGACAGTCCTTGTTTGGCTTGGCAAATGCGCCCAGCACAGACCGCATGGTGCTGTCGGAATACCACGCCGCCGGCTCTCACGAAGCCATTTTCATGCTGCAGGACACACGTTACAAGTACGTGCGTTGCGTGACCTATCCCTCGCAACTGTTCGACCGGCAGAATGATCCCGAAGAGTTGCGTGACGTGATCGCCGACCCCGCTTACGCGCCGGTGGTCAAACGCATGGAAGAGGCGCTGCTGGCGCGCCTCGATCCCGCCAAAGTGGATGCGCGCGCCAAACGGCGCCAGGCTGAAGTGCTCGCGGCAGCGGGAGGCTGGGATTTCGCCTGGAAGCGCGGCGATTTGCCGTTCTCGCCGCCGCCAGGGGTGGCGGCCAGTTGGAGCTGAGTACTCGACGTCCCGACGTCGATGTGTGCAAAACTGCTGTTATTCTCGTGTGGTCAAAAAATCTATCTGCGCCAATTCCCAGATCAAAGCCACCGCTCTAGCAGCCACCGCAGCTACACCCAGCGCAGGCAGCCGCAGCGCATGGTGAACATGAGCACCCTGCCCCGCCCCTTCACCAACTCAGCCGCGCCTAGCCTTTTGGCCGCATCTTGTCGCGAGCAAACCGGTGCAACCCCTAGAATCCGCTCAACTAATGGCGCGTGTGTGCCGCCGCAAAATCCCAGAAAACCGCCATGCCACAACTCAAGCTCAACTATTTCGTCTTTCACGGATGTGCGCGCCAAGCTCTCTGATCTCCAACGCATTGAGGCAGTCTTGGAAGAACTGGAGCCGTGCTGCTGCGCCGCAAAGGGAGAGGTGCATTGCCCGATGAGCCAGGCGCTTCAGGAGGCGCCACGATGGAGCTCCTGAAAGTTGCCTTGCTATTTGCCGTGACGGCGGTGGCTGAAATCGTCGGCTGCTACTTGCCCTGGCTGGTAGTGAAGCAGGACAAGTCGGCTTGGCTCCTGTTGCCAGCGGCCTTTTCCTTGGCGCTGTTCGCTTGGCTGCTGACCTTGCACCCGACGGCCGCCGGGCGAACCTATGCCGCGTACGGCGGTACATACATTGCCGTTGCGCTGGTCTGGTTGCACGTCGTAGACGGGATTGCCTTGAGCCGCTGGGACTTTGTAGGAGCAGCCATCGCGTTGGTCGGCATGGCGGTCATCGCATTCCAACCTGCAACGGGTGCGTGACGCTCCGCTGTTCTACGCTCTAGGTCGCTTGCGCCATACAGACGACAAGCACAACTCACCCGTATGGTCAAAAAATCGATCCAAGCAAATTTCCAGACCAACGCCAACAAAAACCCCAGTTCAATCTAATCCAGGCAACCGCAGCCCATGGTGAGCACAACCCAAGCGCCCTACTCTGGACCGTGGTGGCCTGGATTTGATTCTGATGGGGTAGGTGTATTTGAATTTTTTGACCTTGCGGTATTTCTAATGGTGTCCATTAGAAATCAGTGGCAAACTTGACTGGGTCGCAAGTGCAGATTCGGATAATGGACAATCTCGGTTAAATCCAAGTCGTCACACGCTGCCAAAGAATTGATTGCCTCGTATCAACAACTCCATGACGAAAAATCATTTCAGCAAGACTATCGTATGCTCAACGTACATAACAAGGAAATTGTACGAACCATTGTTAACGTGTTACTTAAAAATCAAAAAAAGAAAACGAAAGAGACAAGATGAATTTATCTAACCCCAAAAATATTTTTTTCATCGTCCGTTTAGATTTACCAATGGACCAAAATACATATGACACGACACTAAAGCCTTTTGATCAAATCAAGACTTCAGTTTTTTCAGTTCACAATCAAGATGCAGAACTCTTGAATGCTTTTAAAACTGCGCACGCCTATCACGTTAGCTCCGCCCGAGACGATTTACCCAAGCCTTGGTTTGCCAAGCATGACTTACTCAAAAATTGTCCTCAACTATTAGCTGTCTCTACATTTGGCGCAGGTTACGACACGGTCGAAGTCAAAGATTGCACAGATATTGGTATTTGTGTGGTCAATCAGGCGGGTAGTAATGCGCGGTCAGTAGCCGAGCATGCCTTGGGTTTTATGATTGGATTGGCCAAAAGAATTTATGAAGGCGATCGCAGATTAAGACGTGGTGAAAAATTCACTCGTACACAAGGTATGGGATTTGAAGTTGAGGGGCGTACACTCGGTTTGATTGGCATTGGCCACACGGGCTCGCACTTTGCAAAAATAGCCAATGCATTAGGTATGCGCGTGATTGCTAATGATCCTTTTTTAACGCCTGATCAAATCAAATCACGCGGTGCCGAGTCAGTGTCATTCAAAAAATTGCTTTCGTTTTCTGATGTGGTGAGTGTGCATTGCCCTCGCGACAGCAACACCATCGGCATGATGAATGAATCAACTTTTTCACAAATGAAAAAAGGCGCCTTGTTTATCGCAACGGCAAGAGGCGATATTTATGACGAGGCAGCTTTGTATCAAGCCTTGAGCAGTGGTCATTTAGCGGGTGCAGGATTGGATGTTTTTTCGATTGAACCGCCTGAAGCGACGCACCCACTGTTGTCTCTTGATCGCGTGATTGCCAGTTATCACACAGCGGGCGTGAGTTACGATGCGCGCCGCCAAATGGCCTATATGTCGGCCATGCAATTGATTGAGATTGCTGAAGGCAAAAAACCATCTCGGTTGGTCAATCCAGAGGTTTGGCCAGCCTACTGCAAGCGTTTTAAGGCCATTTTGGGACGAGATATCTTTTAATTGATAATGAATCCGTGAGCGATAACCCCACCCCGTATGGTCAAAAAATCCATCTGAGCCAATTTCCAGATCAACGTCACCGCCAACCCAGCGCCCAGCAGCTCAACCCAGCGTGGGCAGCCGCAGCGCCCGGTGAGCACGACCCAAGCGCCCTGCCCCGCCCCACCTCACCCCAGGCAGACTCAACCGCTCAAGCCACTTGGCCGTGATGCCAGCTAGCCCAGCAGCCACCAAGCCGATCGCAACACTCAACATCAGCTGTCATGCCAGACTTGATGCCCGGGCTCCGCACCTGCTCAGCGCCACAGCCAGCCTTTGAGTTCCCGCTGATTCAAGTTCTGGCCCCCACGCTGGGGTTAGACTGGCGGCTGACAAAAAGTCAGCGCCGAGGGGAAAATCTACCCAAGTGCTGGAA
>SXGS01235785.1_pt1 | contig 11856 bp, 6 predicted proteins | sample 3174681 | NCBI WGS metagenome assembly SXGS01 (sample SAMN11356861, study PRJNA531348) | freshwater metagenome | isolation source: freshwater sample F1-80 | place: China: Fuxian Lake, Yuxi | collected 2017-12-25 | reverse complement strand
GTATTTCTACGATGGGGACGGCGACGGGTTCGGCACCAGCGAAACCGAATGTCTGTGCGAGGCTTTCGGCTACACCTCAGCGGTGGCCGCGGGGGATTGCGACGACGAACAGGCGGCGGTCTCCCCGGATGCCGACGAGGTTTGCGATGCGGTCGACAACGACTGCAACGGGCAAACCGACGAATCCGCGGCGTTGGACGCGTTCACTTGGTACCGTGATTCCGACGGAGACGGCTGGGGAAGCGCCACCGTGACCACCGACGCCTGCGACGCCCCCATCGGATATGTCGCCACCTCGGGCGACTGCGATGACGGCAAAGACGTCGTCTACCCCACGCAAACAGAGACCTGCGCCACCGCCTATGACGACGATTGCGATGGCGACGACAACGACCAAAACGCGACCGGGTGCTCCACTTGGAACTACGACGCCGATTCCGACGGATACGGCACGTCCAACAGCGCCTGTTTCTGCAAAGCTGAGGGAGATTATTCCGCAAACAACGCCACCGACTGCGCAGACAACGACGCCTACCGAAGCCCAGGATTGTACGAAACCTGCTCGACTGCCGGGGACGACGACTGCGACAGCAATGCAAACGACCTCGACGCGCTCGGGTGCACCTACCGGTTCTACGATCACGACGGGGATACGTACGGATTGAGCGCCGGAGTCTGCCAGTGCGCCGCCGAGGGGTACTACACGGCGGCCCGATCGGGAGACTGCAATGACAACAATGCAGCCTACAATTCGGGGTTGGGAAACTGCGGGTTGATGGGGACGATTTCAACGGGGTCGGCGACGGCGACGTTTGTGCCGGAGATTAGCGGGGATGTGCCGACGGACATTAAGTATGCAGGCGATATGAATGGGGATGGGATTGGGGATTTGCTGCTGGGGATGCCGAATCAGGACAGTGCTGGGACGGATACGGGGACGGTTTATGTTGTGTATGGGCCGGTGACGGGGTCGATTGTATTGGCGAATGCGGCGGTGAAGTTTAGGGGGGAAGCGGTGAATGATAAGGCGGGATACGCCTTGCCGGCCGGTGATACGAACGCGGATGGATTCGACGATATCGTTGTCCATGCGCCGGGAAGTGACCGCGGAGGATCGGACTACGGGGCAGCGTTTGTATTCCTCGGGCCACACACGGGCACTCAAACGGTCGCGGGAGCGGATGCGGTGATTGCGAATTCGTCATACCGATACACCGTCATCAACGCGCTCGGTGCCGGCGGAGACCTGGACGGGGACGGCTATGATGACATAACGATCGGGCCGTACGACTACAGCTTACACATATTCTACGGTCCGTTCACGGGCACGCACAGCAGCCCGGATCTGTCGCTGAGTGGTGCAGGCCTCGCAGAGACGCGAAGGGTGATGATGACGCGCGACCTCGATACCGATGGCTACGACGATCTTCTGGTAGCAGATCCCCAGTACATCGTGAATAACGCCAATACAGCTGGAACTGCTTGGCTCGTCCGTGGACGTATGGGCCTGTCGGGCTCCCTCGCCAACATGACCAGTGCGACGTTCCAAGGGCCGACCCAATCGGGTGCATACTTCGGGTACTCGTTGGCTATGGCGGCTGATCTAACGAGCGACGGCGCACAAGACATCGCGATCGGTGCATCCAGGTACGATGTCAACGGCTACTCCAATTCTGGTGCCGTGTTCATCTACTCAGGCCCCTGGTCCGGGACGCTCACCACCTCCAACGCGGTGGCCACGATCTCCGGCTTGGCCAATTCGGCCGAAGTGGGTCGCACCTTGTCATCCGCCGACATCGACGGCGACGGAACCTCCGACATCGCTACCAACCAATGGCTCTTCTACGGCCCCCTCACCGGAAACCGCACCACCGCCACCGCCGACGCCACCTGGTCGGGTGCCTCCGAGTACCCCGGCGTCGTCCTCGTCCCCGACGTCACCGGCGACGGCTACGGCGACGTCCTCGCGGTTATCTCCGGGCAGCTCTACCTTTGGGCCGGCTCTCCGAACTAACGACCGCCTATCCTACGAGCGGTTCAGCTGCCGCGGTTCCGTGGCTTTTGACTGTCCGGCGACCGAAAGCTCCGGCGTCTCTACCGTTAGACCTGAACCGGAGTCCACCGAATGAAATTCCAACCGAGCGATCTTGAACGAGTTGATGTGGAAGAACTTGAGACCACATTCAGTGCCAGCATGGTTGCTTCGACCGATGCAGACTTCGGAGCGGCCATCCTGCAGATCGCGTCCCTCCATAAGCAGGTCGCCGCCGAACAAGCAGAGCTGGACTCTCTAATAAATTCGGCTACGGCCGAAATTCCGAAACTCTCGAAGGATTTGCAGGTACACGCCGACCGAATCAATAAACTGTTCGAGCCCCTCCGCCAGTTCGTACACGAGCTCGGTGACGGGGCCGATCAACTCGTTGCCAAAGCTGACACGGCCGCGAAGCAGGCCCAGGCGAGTCAGGGATTTCTTGGAAGTCTCTCCAAGGTCGTTGGGACCGACCCCGCCCAGACAGAAAGGCAGCTCAGGCGCGAACTGGGGGTCCGAGCGCTCATAGCGCCCGCCCCATCGGCTGAACTCCAGAGAACTCTGGAACAGCTGGGAATCACTCCGGAAATCCGGGCGCTGGCTGCACAGTATGAAATCGCAAAAACAATTGTACATACATTCAAAGATCGGCAACGTAAGTGCGAACTCTTACTGAAGCGTCTGTACGATCTCGCAAAAAAGAACGTAGAAAATACCAGACTCCCGCCGGATCAAGTGCGCGACTTGATCGACCCGCTACCGCAGATGTGGCACGCTCCCCTCACTGCGCTTCGCAGCACCCGCCACCAGGAGGAGTCTTTGGCCACCGAAGAGGCCGAGGTCACCCGGCGAGCCACACAAGTCCTGGTGCTTACCGGGGAACTTCAAGCTCCCCACCTCGCAATTGGACCGGTGTTCGCCATCGGCAGTTCGAGCCCGCCCGCTGGAGACCTCGCCGCGACCATCGTGGCGAATAGCATCTCTGTTGCGTTTGGCGGTATTAGAACGGAGGTTGCACAAGGATCTCCCGAGGCGGCGTTTCAGCACGCTGTGGCCGGCCTACAATTGATGTGCGCGAAACTAGGTGGCACCCATGTGGTCGCCACACGTTTTGAGTACCGAACATCGGGTACACTGAACTATGTAACATGGGAAATCTGGGCATATGGGACAGCTGTGAGCCACAGGTAGCGTTGGCGTCCTCCAGTACCATGACGACGCTTGGCTCGGACACGATGCTCACGGCCGCAGCGCTTCGCGATTCCGCCCGCAGGAACAGGCGCAAGTTCACTCGGTTGGATGAGAGGAACCGCCACGATCACCGGGGAAATTGTGGCGCCGAGTGACGCTTTACGAGGTTCCGCTGCTCGCCGAGCGCGGCCGGATCCAGCTGGAGCCGCCCCCAAGGACTGGATTCTGGCCTCCCTCGCCCGAAGACCGCTGACGATCCTCGAAGTCACCGCCGACATCGCCCTCGCCGCGCGGGACCTTCCCCGCTTCAACAATCCCAGTCCTTTCGACCGTTTCCTGCTTGCGACCGTTCGGATCCACAAAATTCCCATCGTGACCCGAGACGAGGCGATCGTGCGTTGGGGGGCGTCGCTGTGCTGTGGCAGGGACCCGGGCCGAGTCGAACCTTCGAACGTACACCACGGAAACCTGCTTTATTCGTTGCCGGTCGTATGATGAGCCCTTAGAATGCTGTCATGGCTCAGCCAAAAACGAAAGCCCACGAAGTCGCCGATCGGTTGAATGACCCATTTCATCCGCCGGACGTGTTTTGGTGCAATCGAAGGGCTTTAGAGCTTGCTGAAGACGAGCCCTCGAAGGAGCGGGACCATTTGCTCCTGCTGCTGCATCAGCACGCCGGTCGATTCGCAGATGCTGAGCGTGTGGCCAGGGCATTTTGTCGCTCCTATCCCGACAGCGATGTGGGGTGGAATGGTCTCGGTTGTGCACTCCTTGAGCGCAATGACGTGAGCGGGGCACTCGATGCCTTCATTCATTCGACGGAATGTGCTCCCAAAGACACTTCTAACTATGTCGTTGCTTATGCAAATGTAGCCGAGGCTTTGTATCGTCTCGGCGCCGTGGAAGACGCCCATCAAACACTGGATGAAGCGCTGAGTTACGGCGATCGTTCCAACATTGGGCTCTGCGTTAAGTTGGCGATTCAGGCGGCTTACGTGGACCGTTTAGGCCAATCTGTCGAGTTTTATGCTCACGCGGTTGCGATGAATCGTGGTGAGGACGTCACCGGCGACGCGGTCCAGTACATCCTTTCCCTGCCCGAAGCGTATTTGGACGGGATCACCGTACCAAAGCCGGTGGTGAGCGCAATTGACCGAATTCTGTTGTCCCAAGGCAAGGGGCAGGCGATCGAGTACATTGCAGGAGAGGATGATCCGCATTTCACCGCGTTTGAAGCTACCTCGCTCCTTCGTGCGCGAGCCAACCTTACGGTGTTGGCAGCAAAGTGAGCCTTCGAGAACGTCAAAAACGAGTGCTCGCGTCGAAAGACATCATTCGGGATGCCAGACCCGGCGCGGTATATGCGGTTACGGATGCGGCAATCCGATTCCCCGAAACGGATGAAGCATTGAGGTCTCATCATCCCGTGCGTTGGGTGATTTTGGTTCAGTCGACACAGCTATGTCAGGCGGCATCGCCGCGAACCATCCTTGTGGTGCCATGCAGCTCCTCGCACAGGGGAAAGCTAGGTTCATACGATCTCTCAGTGCCACGTGGGACGGATGGGTTCGATGCAGAGGCTGTGGTTGCATATGTAAGCCTCATCCAACCCATTCTGAAGGCCGACCTAAAGCAGTACAAAGGATTTATCGGAACGGATTTTCTGAGCGACATCTGGCGGACGCTCGCATCGGTTGTAGGCCTTTCGGATGGCCAACCGCCGAAATCCTAAACGGATTGTCCGCCACGGCCGCGCATCAACTCGAGCAGGCGATCGGTGGGAGAGGCTGGACGCTCCAGTTGATCCGCAAGCTCATCGAAAGCGGACTCTGAAAGTACCAGACGGGTGGGAATAAACGCTTGGTGTTGGAGCTCTCGCCCTGCTTCCCTATAGGACAGCAGAGCCTGCGCTTCGTCACGCATCGGTGCTCCATTCCACGGCAAGCCATGGGGTTCCATGGAGAAAATAGCGCAACCCGAGCACAACCACCAGTCCCTTTCTCAGCACTCAACTCATTCGCTGTTTATTCTCTATGAACGCCGCCACTTTACTCTCCGCGATGGGGATTGGTGCCCAACGTGGAAGCGCACACCGGCGTGGACCTCCCGAACGGCTCCGCGACTGTCCGCCACCCCCACCGCCACGCGTACCATTCAAGACCAACCGGGGGTCACATGCATCACCGCATCCTGCTGCTCATCGCACTCACCGCGTGTTGGGACGAGGACGACACCGGCGTACACCCAACTCCCGACACCCAAAGCGAAGAGACCAACGACGATTCCGATGACGACCAAGACGACGACACGGAGGTTGAATCGGACGAAACCGACGGCGACAACGACTCGGACGACGATGACGACGATGACGACGATGACGACGATGACGACGATGACGACGATGACGACGATGACGACGAGACGGATGTGGACCAAGAGGACGAAACCGACGATAGCGGCGTCGAAACCGACGTGAGCACCGATTCGGATTCCCCCGCTCCACACGACCTGGACGGCGACGGCTACGATGCGGCAGCCTTCGGTGGCGACGATTGCGACGACGACAACGACCAGATCAACCCCGGGATGCCCGAGATCTGTTCGGGGATCGACGAGGACTGCGACGGCCTGACCGACGACAACGACCCTTCCGTCGCCGACGGTTCAATATGGTATATCGACGCTGATTTTGACACCTACGGCTCGGCGGAAACCACCCAGACCAGCTGCGAACCACCGAACGGGTTCGTGGCCAACAACGACGATTGCGACGATCAACAGACCGACGTCCACCCAACCGCACTGGAGCTCTGCGACGGGGTCGACAATGACTGCAACGGATACTCGGACGACGCCGACGTTGCAGTCACAGGAACTTTCCCCTGGTTCGCCGATAGTGACGGAGACGGGTTTGGAAACGCGAGTAGCGCGCTCAACGCCTGCAACCCTCCAATCGGTTTTGTCGGCAACCCCTTGGATTGCGACGATTCCGACGAATACACCGCCCCAAATGCCGATGAACTGTGCGACGGCATCGACAACAACTGCGACCAAGTGATCGATACCGATGCGATCAATGCAAGCACGTGGTTTGCCGACGCCGACGAGGACGGGTTCGGGGATCCCAGCGAAGACACTATCTCCTGCGACGCTCCGGTAGGATACGTCGGCAACGACCAGGACTGCGACGACGCGGACGAATTCACCGCCCCAAACGCGGACGAAACCTGCGACGGCATCGATAACAACTGCGACCAGGTGATCGACGAAGACGAAGCCGTCGACGCGCCCACTTGGTACGTCGACCTGGACGGCGACACCTACGGGGATCCCGCCGATTCGTGGATTTCCTGCGATAGTCCTCAGGACTTTGTCTCCAACGACAACGACTGCGACGACGTCCTGCCGACCGTCAACCCGGCGGCCACGGAGGTTTGTGGCACCCCCTTCGATGACGACTGCAATGGCAACGCCAACGGCCCCGACGCGCAAGGCTGCACCGCGTGGTGGGAGGACGGCGACTCCGACAGCTACGGGGCCGGCACCTCCGAGTGCCTCTGCGAGGCCGAAGCGCCCTATGTTGCGTCCATTTCAGGAGACTGCGACGACATCGGTGGCGCGATCCATCCTGGCGCTCTGGAGACTTGCGCCACGGTGGAGGATGACGATTGCGATGGTTCCAATAACGATGTCAATGCACAAGGGTGCACGCCATTCTTCACGGATGCCGACGGGGATGGGTTTGGCGTCGGCTCCGCAACGTGTTTGTGCAGCAGCGCGGGGGCGTTCACCGCCTTGGAAGGTGGCGATTGCGACGATGCGGACCCGGACGTCCAGCCCGACGCATCCGAAGTTTCGGACGATGGCGTAGACAATGATTGCGATGGTTTACAAGCTCGTACGTCCCACATTGTCACCACCGCCGAAGCCGATATGAGTGTTGTGGGACCGGTGGGCAGCAGCCTCACCGGCGGGGCAATGGCCGCAGGAGACTTCGACGGGGACGGTCAGGAGGACCTCCTGATTGGCGCGGAAGCCGCCTTGGTGACGCTGTCCAACCCCGCTGGCTCCTACTACGCCGGTTCGGCGTTCGTCGTCCTCGGGCCTGTAGCGGGGGCCAACACCTTGTTGGGCATCTACGACCTGCGCTTCAGCTCCACCGGAATCGACGACGACACGGGGATCGCCGTAGCAGCGGGCGATCTGGATGGCGACGGCATCGACGATATGCTCATCGGCGCCAGCCACTTTGCGTCCAACGCTGGCGGCGTGCACGTGATTTACGGCGGGGGTTCGTTCACCGGCGCCACCACGACCACCGGAGACTTCCGATGGGTCGCGGAGTCCGGCCTGGACGAGTTGGGGGACACGCTGGCCGTGGGCGACATCGACGGCGATGGGTACGATGATGTGCTGCTGTCGGGGCGCCGCGCCAACAGCAAACGGGGGCGTACGTACCTCTTTTATGGCGGCCCGAACCGGTGGTCGGGTGGTGTGGACGTGGGAACTGCAGACGCGATTTTTGAGGGCGCGGCCGCCAACGATGTGTCCGGCAAGGATGTGCAGATTGGGGACATCGATGCCGACGGTATCGCGGACATCGTTGTTGGGGCCTACAACGCCTCCAGCGGCACCGGCGCAGTGTACGTCTTTCACGGAGCGGAGACCCGATTCTCCGGCCTCATCTCTGTGACTTCCGCCGACGGCACGATCACCGGAGAACACGCCGGGGACCAACTTGGGCGAAGCATCGCCCTCGCCGATCTCGACGGCGACGGTGCACTCGATCTCGCCCTGGGCGCACCGTATGTGGATTCCGGGGCGACCGAAAGCGTTGGAGCCGCGTATGTGGTCTATGGACGCCGATTTGGACCAGCCGAGGTACTACCCGCCAGTGGTGCGGACGCCCGTCGTATTGGCGCACAAGCGTGGGGGCTGGCGGGGTTCGCTGTCTCCTCGCCGGGGGACCTAGACGCCGACGGTCGCGACGAGCTGGTGATCGGAGCGCCGTACCAAACGGTGGGGATGGTCTCAAATGTCGGCTCGGCCTACCTGTCGTTCGACCCCCTCTACGGCGCGGGTTCGGTGTCTGACGTCCCGTACATCTTCAACGGCAACGAATACTATTCGAACTTCGGTCGGGCCATTTCGCGGGCCGACTTCGACGGCGACGGCATCCCCGACCTGTTGATCGCAGCACCTGTGCCGGCCGCGGGCGTCAGCGCAAAAGGTACCGTCTACGGCTACCTCGGCGGCGGTTGGTAGGCATTTTTCGTTCGGAACGCACGAGTCCGACTCACTCGCGTCAACCCAGAGCGGACGTCCAGAGTGCAACGACGCGGACCGACTGATCTCGCCTGTGGCAGAAGAGCGGTGCGAGGAAGCAGACGTGATGAGGATTGCGACGGACTCACGGACGACCAAGACCCAGCCCGCGTATTAGACAAGTTAATTTACTATTCGGACGCCGGCGGGTTCGGCAAGCCACTCATCGCCCTCGTTCAGTGCGACTTATCCAAGTTTTCGGTACTCGACGGAACGATGAGCCAAGTTCGGGCGCCAACACAATTGGTCTGCCACACCCGAGTGCGAGCCGTTCGGCCGCCCCTTACATCTCACACCAGTCTCTGAGGCCCATACCCGCCGCGACTGTCCGTTTCCTGTCGCTCCGTGCGTCATTCGCTCCACATACCCATTGGAGCAACCATGCAACCCCTCACCAAAGCCGTCTTCACAGTCTCCCTGGCGTTCGCCCTCGCGTGTGGGCGCTTCACGGATCCGCCTAAGTACTGGTATGAAAGCGCCAAGGAATACGCCGCCAATGGGGAATACGACGACGCCCTGTCCACGTTTGACCGGGTGGAAAAGGAATATCCCGACTCACCGGAAAGCAAGCTTGTTCCTAACGAGAGGCTTCGAACCCTCATCGCCAAGGGCAAAGCTGCCTATGAAAAGCAGGACTACGTCGAAGGAGGCGCGGCCCTCCTTTCCGCCGTAAAAGCAGATCCCTCCAAAGGCGAGACTTTCTTTCAATACCTTGCGGAAGGGGATCCCGCGCTAGTGAGCCTGACGTATTTTGCCGCAATAACGACCGATGTGGGGCGATTCCGAACCAGCGACAGCATCGGCAAGGTCTTGGCGGACTCGAGCGCGTCCCCCGGACTCCAACAGGCAATGCAACAATGGACGTGCGAACACCACACCGATCTCCCGGAACTGGCCTCTTGCCAAGCCTACACGCCAGACACCTCTGGCACCTGGACCGCGCGAAACGCGTACGCGGATCTCACGAGTTCCTGCGCATGGCTCCAAACGGTCACCAAGGCCTGCGACGCCTCGGTGACCACCGCCGTCAACGCAGCGGTACAGCACGTCGCAGACGCCAAGCCTTTGGTCGATCCGCGACCGGACCACATGCCCTGCCAGATCCACCAGCTCTACAAAAGCAAGCTCGACCTGGACACTCTGTGGGATTTCCAGTACGGCACCAGCGGCCTCCCCAGCGCATCCCGATCCACCAACGGTTGGACGATCGAACAAGAACGAAAGAGCGGGCGTACGGACGACGAAATCTACGCTTCCATAGAAGAACCCTATGAAGCAACCTACGAGTACGATGACCAGGACCGTCTGGTACACTACCGTCAGTTGGATCCCGATAACTCCAAGAAGATCGCCGCAGAGTATTGGTTCTCGTACGGAAGCGACGGGAAGCTCTTAAAAGTGCGCGACCGAGGGGGTGCACAACGTTTGGTGTTCAACGATGAGGGTCGCCTGTTCGCCAATCAAGAACACATCGACCTCGGAAGCATACAAACCACCGGTATCACTCTGCGCGTGTACAATGAGTCCGAATACCCCCTGCTGGGCCTACCGATGGTGTTCTCAAAAAACGTCGTCTATGGCGAATACAAGGCAGCGTTTACGATGGGCGACATCTCGGATGCATCGTTCCTTTGGGAGATCGAATACGAAGGCAAACGGATCAAACTCATCCGCAGTGAAACGTCGCTCTATCAGTTTCAGTACGACTGTTATGCCGACAAATGAACACCAGGAGTCCCATGCCCCTCCCCGAAAATCGCGCCCTGGGAGCCTTCCTCGGCCTCGCGCTTGGCGACAGCTACGGTCGGGAACTGGAGTTTATTGGCAGTAATGCCGTCTATACCGCGCCCGTCAGCCTAACCCCTGGCTGTTTCCGCCCCACCGATGACACCTTCATGTCCCTCTACCTGGCGAAAGCGGTACTTGAGACAGACTCCTACTCGGACGACGCTTTCGGATCGGCCGTCGGTCGCCAATTTGCCGCGTGGTACCACGACCCGATCACGCCCACGACCGCGCCAGGAATGACCTGCCTGCGGGGGATCCGCACGTGGATCGAAACCGGCGACTGGCGCACCTGTGGCGTACCGGAATCCGACGGTTGCGGAGCCGTGATGAGAGTTTGCCCCCTCCCCCTTCGGTACTCAGGCGAAACGTTGACGGCGGCCGCTCGGGTCTCCGCCCTGGTCACCCACCGGCACCCCAACGCGCTGGATGCGGCGGTGGTTGCCTCACAGCTCCTGCGGAGGGTGTTGGAGACGGGTGAAGTTGGCCCCGAATTGGTATGGGAGGTCGCAAACCAGGCGTCCACGGCCTCCGTTCGATCGGCTCTCGAAGCCGCGATCGTCCAGTCACAGGCCCCGAGCGACTGGCTGAACGAGAGCGCCATCCCGGATGGCGACGGCGGTTGGCGATCGCCATCGGCGCTAGGGCTGGCGATCTACGCCCTGTTGTTGTTTCAACATCAGGGGTTCGAAGTCGTCATAGACAAAGCCGCTCGGATACACGGCGACAGCGACTCCGTAGCTTGCCTCGCTGGAATGTTCTACGGAGCGGCACATGGAGTGGAGGCGCTGCCGAGCCGTTGGTTGGATCTTCTGACGGAAGGAGCTGAGATCGGGCGAGTGGTTCAGCAGCTCCTGCGGTAGATGAGCGATTCCACGAGGGGAAACCGTGTAGAGAGTTCACGATCCGCTGTTACCACCCTGCTACCATCCCTCCTTTCCATTCTGTTACCATCCACGACCATCTGCGTGCCGTCGCATCGTAAAACCCCACCTTCCAAGCCTATACAAAAGACAGCCATTCTCCTTCCTAATCAGTAGGTCACGCGTTCGATTCGCGTCGGGGGTACGCTTACAAAGCTGGTTTTCGAGAAGTCAGAAAAATTGAAATTGTACCCCCGGGGACACAAGGCTCTACTAGACCTTCGGCGGTTCGGCCCCTTTGGACTACAACAATCGATGAGCCGAGCGAAAATGTGGCTCCGCGGTGAACTCCGGAGGACCTGGTGAAAGTGAAAAGTTACCTTTTCTCCCCAGCTTCCTCCTAGCAACAGAAGCTCGGCACGCCGCGACTCGTGTTCGTCCTAATGCGGACCCTACGACGATCGCAGTCGAGTAGACAACTCCCACAAAGCTTGGGGGCTCGATCTCTGACCGTAGGCCTTGACCTTGCCCCGGTTCCGCGGACCACTCGGTTAGGTAGTCGCCCAGGAGGCCACTATGGCCACAACGACGCGACGAAAGTTCACTCCAGAATTTAAAAACGAGGCGACAAAACTGATCTTGGATCAAGGCATGACGGTT
>SXGS01760955.1_pt1 | contig 11858 bp, 6 predicted proteins | sample 3174681 | NCBI WGS metagenome assembly SXGS01 (sample SAMN11356861, study PRJNA531348) | freshwater metagenome | isolation source: freshwater sample F1-80 | place: China: Fuxian Lake, Yuxi | collected 2017-12-25 | reverse complement strand
CCGGTGGCCAGCGCCAGAGCGATGAGGCAGCGCGCGTTGTCGGTACCGGTGGAATGCTGCGAAATGCCCATCCCCCAGAAGATCATCGAGTGGCGACTGCGCCCGTACAGGTGGGCCATCTCCTCAATACGGGCGGCGGGCACCCCGGTGATCTTCTCGGCGACGCCGGGTGAGTAATGCTGCACCGTCTCCCGCAATGCAGCGAAGCCCTCGGTACGGCTCTCGATGAAGGCCCGGTCCTCGAGACCGTCACGGAGAATGACGTGGAGCATCCCATTTAGCAGCGCCACATCGGTACCCGGCTTGAACCGCACGTAGTGGTGCGCCCACCGCGCGAGATCCGGGCGGCGCGGGTCCATGACGACAAGCGTCGTGCCGCGGCGGGCCGCCTGCTTGATCCACGTTGCCGCTACCGGGTGGTTCTCCGTGGAGTTCGCACCGATCACCAAGCAGACCTCGGCACGCGCGACGTCCACGACCGGGTTGGATACCGACCCACTGCCGATGCACTCCATCAGCGCGGCCACCGAAGAGGCGTGGCAGAGCCGGGTGCAGTGATCCACGTTGTTCGTACCGAACACAGCGCGGATCAGTTTCTGGAAGAGATAGTTGTCCTCATTCGTGCATTTCGCACTGCCGAAACCGGCCAGGGCGCCCGAGCCATACGTCTGCTTGATCTCGAGGAAACGGCGCGCGCACAGATCCAGGGCCTCGTCCCACGTCGCCTCCCGGAAGGCCGGCAGCAGGTGCGCGTAGTCCACCGGTGGCTCTCCGCGTCGCTTGCGGCGATAGTCTCCCTGCTCGGCGACATCTACGGAAAGGGGACGCTTCGGGTAAAACTCCGGGCGCCGGATGAGCGGCACGGTCAACCGCTGTGCATGGGATGAATAGTCGAACCCGTAGCGGCCCTTCACACAGAGCCGGCCCTCGTTCGCGGGAGATTCCGGACGACCCGTCACCCGCACGACCTGTTCGTCCTGAACATGCATCGTGATGCCGCAGCCGACGCCGCAGTAGGGGCAGACACTCTGCACGGGCTCCAGGCGGTTCATCTGCAGCGGAGCCACCAGCGACCGGTCGGTGAGCGCGCCCGTCGGACACCGCGCCATGCATTCTCCACATGACACGCACGTGGACTGCCCCATCGGCCGGTCGGTATCAAACGAGATGCGGGCGGCAAACCCCTTGCCCGTCCTCCCGATGACCTCGTTCACCTGGATCTCATCACAGCCCCGGATACAGCGATCGCACAGGATGCAGGCGCTGTGATCCACCGCAATGACCGGCGAGCTGAGATCAAACGCACGCGGCGCTGCCGCCGCCGCCGCCGCTGCGGAGACCGCGGGCTCTCCGATATCCCAGGTTCGCGTGGCGGGAAATCGCGGCGTCCCGATCCCGTATTCTTCCGCCAGCAACTCCAGCTCGCAAGAATGGGAGAGGCGGTGTTTTGCACAGGGGCTGGGGTGATCCGCCATGAGCAGCTCCACCACCATCTTTCGGGCACGGCGAACCCGTTCAGACTCGGTGTGGATTACCATGCCCGGCTCACACTGCCGGATGCAGGCTGCGGGCAGCACCCGCGCGCCCTCGACCTCCACCGTGCATACACGGCACACCGCGACCGGATCCATCCCCGGATCATGGCAGAGCGCGGGGATGGCGATGCCGGCCGCACGCGCGGCGTCCCACAACGTAGTGCCGGGAGCGACCGAAACCGGCTGCCCGTCCATGGTGAGCGAAACCGTTCCCGGAGATGTGCCTGGGGGGGCGGAGGGTGGTGTGAGGGTAACAGCGGCGGAAGGCATAGGCATCGGGCAGTCCCGGCGCGGGCGGGACGCTTCCTGCTTCAAGTATGCACGCGCCGGCGGTGCGGTGGGTAGCGAAAAGGGATGGAGACGGAATGCGGCGCCGGCGAAACCACCCCCGATCCGTTATCCTTCCACCTCCATCCCTGCGCCGTGCCTACCTGGCGCGTGCCGGATGGGACGCACCCTACCCGCAGCCCCGCAGGACAGGGCCCGCGGCGCCTGAGACGGACATCGCAGGCCCCGGCCGTTTGCGACAGTGTGACCCTACCCCGAGGTCCCGCGATGCGCCGAGCCTGGATCCCAGATCGTTGCGGCCACGTAGCGTTCCCCCAGGGGCGTGTCGTGGAAGTAGTAGATGGAAACCATCTTGCCGTCCGAACGCTGCACGCTGCGGACGTAGCCCAGATCGCGCCCTCCGCCGTCGTTTCGGAGAGCGAACTCCGGCGCCCAGGTGCGGCCGCCATCGGAGCTCAGGCGCGCGGCGATGCGATACGGGGGCTTCCGTACCCCGTACACCAGGCAGATGCGGCCGTCCAGCAGCCGGGTGAGGCTTGCGGGGTTCCCTTCCCCGAGATCCGGGGCAGGCTCCCCGGCGTGGGCCCAGGTCTGACCGAGATCGCGCGAACGGTACAGCTCGATCCACGCGCGTTCGGGATCGCGCCGCCGGATGGCGGTAAGCAGTTCGGATTCTCCCAGGTGCACCGTCGCGGGCATGATGGCGTAGCCGGCCGGCTCGGGGCCGATCAACCCGGTCAGCTTCCACGTCCGCGCACCGTCGGTGGTGCGCACGCACAGCGGACGGCCTTCGCCTCCAGCGGCCTTGCCGGCCGTCAGGAACAGCATGCAGTCCTGCTTCCCGAGGACCACATAGTCGGTGCGGGCGGCGATTCCGGGCTGGCCGAAGAGCGGCAGGCGAAAGGGACCACGCCACGTGTGGCCGCGGTCGAACGAGTACGAGAAGCGGGACTGCCCCCCGTTGTGGTCCGTCATCCGCACGGTGAGGGCGAAGTCCGGATGAGTGAAGTCCACCCCGCCCGGACAGTCCTCCCAGGGATTCTCGCGCAGCCCCGGTGGGGTGACTCCATGCAGTGCCGGCCCCGCCGGAATCAGTGCTCCCTGTGCTGCGGGGTTCTCGATCTGCCAGGTGCGGCCGCCGTCACGGCTTCGTGCAAGCAGGTGTTCTTCGGGCCGCTCGCGATCAATCGCGTGGCGAGTCGGCCCGTAGTCGCGGTGATAGCCCGCGCTGAACCCGACGAGGATCTCGTCGCCCCACGACCAGATCCCGTGGTTGGCCGGCCAGCCCCCAAAGCGGCCGGGAACGGCGTAGACCTTGAGGTGCTCCATACGTCGTCCCTGCTGCGCGCTCGCCCCCGTACCGGCCGCGCCCAAGGCGGACCCGAGGAGGGCGGTCGTGAACCGTCGCCGATGCATCCCCTTGCCCTCAGACCCGGCTACGCGATGATTTCGTGTACTACGTTCCCTGCGACGTCGGTCAGGCGGAAGTCACGGCCACTGTAGCGATAGGTGAGGCGCTTGTGGTCGAGGCCCAGCAGGTGGAGGATGGTGGCGTGGAGATCGTTGATGTGAACCGGGTTTTCCGCTGCGTTCATCCCCACTTCGTCGGAAGTGCCGTAGGCCATACCGCCCTTGAGTCCGCCGCCCGCCATCAAGAGTGAGAAGGCGGTGTGGTGGTGGTCGCGACCGGCGGGCTTGTCCTTCTGGTTCTCGGCGTAGGGGGTGCGGCCGAACTCACCGCTCCAGATCACCAGCGTGTCATCCAGAAGGCCGCGCTGTTTCAGGTCGGCGATGAGCGCGGCGCTGGCGCGGTCACTGTCGGCACAGAGCTTCGGATGGTTCTCGTTGTGCGCCTGATGGGTGTCCCAGGGCTGATTGCCTTTGTTCACGTAGTAGACGGAGACGAAGCGCACGCCGTCCTCGACCAGGCGGCGCGCCAGGAGGCAGGACTGCGCGAATGGGCTACTACCATAGGCATCTCGCACGTACTGCGGCTCGCGGCTGATGTCGAAGGTCTCCATCGCGCGCGTCTGCATCTTAAAGGCGGTTTCCATCGCCCGAATCTGGCCGTCCAGCTCCGGGTCCCCGTCCTGCCGGCGGAGGTGTCGCTGGTTCAGTTGGGCCAGCAGATCGATCTGCTCGCGCTGTTCGGCAAGGCCAAGCGTCGGGTTGCGCACGTTCGCCACCAGCTTCTCAACTCTCATGTCCGAGGTGATGACACTGCTGGCCTGAACCGCGGGCGGGAGAAAGCTGTTGCTCCAGAGGGCAGGGCCCACCACGATCTGTGGGGTCGGACGGAGCACGACGTAGCCCGGGAGGTTTTGATTCTCGGAGCCGAGGCCGTACAGCACCCACGAGCCGAGCGACGGGCGAATCGGCTGCACGTTCCCCGTGTGCATCAGCAGCAGCCCGGGTTCGTGGTTCGGCACATCCGTGTGCATGGAGCGGATCACGCAGCAGTCGTCAATGATGCGCGCGAGGTTGGGGAGGCTCTCGCTGATCTCGACCCCGCTTCGGCCGCTCTTGTGGAAACGGAATGGCGAGGGGAGGAAACCCGCCCCCTTGCTCTCTCGGTACAGCTTGCCGCTCGGTTGTTTCCCTTCGTATTCCTTCAGCATCGGCTTCGGGTCGAAGGTGTCCACGTGCGAGGGGCCGCCGTTCATGAACAGAAAGATCACGCGTTTGGCCCGCGCGGGGTGATGTCCGGAGGGCGCAAGGAGGCCGTCTGCGCGTGCCGCCTCGCCCAGCAAGCCGGTAAGACTCAAACCCCCAAAGCCTGCGCACATGCGCTGGAGCAACTCACGGCGGTTCACCGGCACAGGGCCCGACCCGGTACAGCGTGCGTGGCGCAGATTCATGGCGTGCGTCATCGTTTCCGTTCCTTCCTGCGGCCCGGGGCAGCCCGGGCCGGCCTTTCGATCAATCCAGGTAAAGCAGTTCATTGCTGGCCAGCAGCACCTGTGCGTATTGCTCCCAGCGCGACAAGGTCGTAGCCGGCCGGGCCAGGTAGCTAAGACCGAGTTGCAGTTCGGCCGGCTCGGGTTGGCGTGCGTAGAGGAGCATGTAGGCGCGCCGCACCCGGTCCGCTTCGTTTTCGCCGGCATCCTTCCGGACGCGCTCCGCAAACAGCCGGGCCTGCTCCAGCATCAGCGGGTTGTTCAGTACGAAAAGCTTCTGCAGCGGCGTCGTGGTCACCGAGCGCTTCTCCGCGTGAACGTTGGCATCGGGGTAGTCGAACAACCGCAGCAGGTCGTTGAGCTTCAGGCGACTGATCCGCGAGTAGAGTGTCCGCTTGTGGTTCGCGACGGCATCCACGTCCTGGGACGGCCCGCCTCCGGTTTCCAGCGTGCCGGAAACCGCCAGCAGCGCGTCGCGCCATTGCTCAATCTGTAGCCGGCGACGATTGGCGCGCCACAGCAGCATGTTGGCCGGGTCGGCTGCGGCCGGCTTCGGGTTGTGCACAGACTGCCGGTAAGTGGCGGAAAGCACGATCTCCCGCACGAGGCTCTTGATGGACCATCCACCCTTAACGAACCGTACCGCCAGATCATCCAGCAACTCCGGGTGCGTCGGAGTGTCTCCGAAGACGCCGAAGTTGCTCGGACTGTTGACCAACGGCTGCCCGATGGTGTGTGCCCAGAGACGGTTGACGATCACCCGTGCCGTCAACGGATTGTTCGGATCCACAATCGCGTCCGCCACTTCCAGCCTACCGCTGCCCTGACGGAAATTCGCCGGCTCGTCGGCGGACAGCACTTTGAGAAAGCGCCGGTGCGCGGTGGGTCCGGGGCGTTCCACATTCCCGCGGATGAACACTGCCAGGTCGGTCGGCTTGTCGTCCTCCACGATGTGCAGCGTGTCCGCTCGCATCTTGGTCTGATCGGAGGCGGGATCCACGAAGCCGTCGGGCGTCTTGTTCACCATCTTTGTGCTGGCAAACACTCCGGCGAACGCGTAGTAGTCCCTCTGCGTGATGGGGTCGTACTTGTGGTCGTGACAGCGGGCGCAGGCGACGGTCAGCCCGAGAAACGTCCGGGTCACCGTGTCCACCCGGTCGGTCCACTCGTCCGCCATCACATCCAGACGATTCCGGTTGTAGTACTTCGGCCCCAGCCCCAGAAATCCGAGCGCTACAATGTCGGACTTGTCCACGCCCTCGATCTTGTCGGCGGCGAGTTGGAGCCGCGCGAAACGATCGTACGGGAGATCCCGGTTGAACGCCGCGACCACCCAATCACGATAGCGATACGCATTCGGGTAGAAAAAGCGCGTATCGGCGCCGACTTGGTGGGCCTGATCTTCCCCATAGCGGGCCAGCGGCATCCAGAGGCTGCCCATCCGTTCGCCGTATGCCGGGGACGCCAGCAGGCCTTCGACCAGCTTTGCATACGCGTCCGGACTGCGATCCGCAAGGAAGGCTTCGACCGCTTCGGGAGTGGGAGGCAGGCCGGTCAGGTCGAAGGTCGCCCGCCGGATGAGGGCGCGGCGGTCCGCCTCGGGGGCGGGCGCCAGCTTCTTTGCTTCCAGCTTTGCCAGGACGAAATAATCCAGCGGCTGCCGGGGCCAGGCACTATTGCGCACCGGGGGACGAGACGGTGCTTTCGGGGCCTGGAAGGCCCAGTATCGCCGCGCGCCGGCCCAGTCAATTGCCTTTTCCTGATAGCCGTTGGCGGCTTGCGGTTCCGCCGCTCCCGCCATCACGGCTGCGCTCAGGAGGGTTGTTGCGACAACCCACGGTGCGAACGTCCGCCCGGTCCTTGCTTTTCTGCTCATCTGCGCCATGTTGACTACTTCCGCGTCGCCCCCGCCGCAGGGGGAATCCCGACTCAGCCTGTGACACCACCGGCAGGCGGCGGTGAGCACTTTGTTTTGCAACAACTGCGGTGCGCGGAATGAACCCGGCAACGAGGTAACCACGGGAGTAGGGGCAACCACGGGCGCAGGGGACACCACGGGGGGATTGCCCCTACGCCAGAATAGGGCGCACCACGTTGCCCGAGACGTCCGTCAGGCGGAAGTCGCGTCCGGCGTAGCGGAACGTCAGGCGTTCGTGGTCCAGGCCCATCAGGTGCAGCAGTGTCGCATGGAGATCGTGCACGTGGACGCGATCGACCGCTGCCCGAAATCCGAAATCGTCCGAGGCGCCGTACGCCATGCCTCCTCGCACGCCGGCGCCCGCGAGCCACATAGCAAATCCGAAGTGATTGTGATCACGACCGTTGCTGCCCTCGGTGGTCGGGGTGCGACCGAACTCCCCGCCCCAGACGACGAGCGTGTCGTCCAGCAATCCCCGTCGCTTCAAGTCGCGCAGCAAAGCAGCCATCGGGCGGTCAATGTCCAGCGCAAGCTTCGGGGTGGCCTCGTTGTGGTTGGAGTGGGTGTCCCACGGCTGGCCGTTGCCGTAATAGACCTGGACAAAACGCACCCCTCGCTCGCACAGACGCCGCGCCAGCAGGCAGCCATTGGCGAAGTGGCCCGTCCCATATTCCTCCCGGATCGCGGCCGGCTCAAGGGCGAGGTCGAAAGCGTTGCTGGCAGCGAACTGCATTCGGAACGCCGTCTCCATCGCTTTCAGACGTGCCTCGAAAGCGGGCTCCGAAGGAGAGCCGTCGGGTGGCCGCTCCAACTCCTGCAGCAGGTCGAGTTGACGACGCTGCGCCTCCGGGCTGGAGGCTCGAGCATTGAGGAACGGGATCATCTGGCGGGGTTCGAGTTTCGAGTGGTTCACATAGGTCCCCTGAAACTCCCCCGGCAGGAACGAACTGGTCCAGAGTTCGGCAAAGCGTACCGGCCGCCCCGGGCACAGCACGACGTACCCGGGAAGGTTCTCGTTTTCAGACCCCAACCCGTAGAGCATCCAGGAACCCATGCTGGGCCGGGTTGGGGTGATCGTCCCGTTGTTCATCTGAAACAGGGCCGGCCCGTGGTTCGGGTTATCGGTGTAGAGCGAACGCAGCACGCAGAGGTCGTCCGCGAATTCGCCCAGGTGGGGGAGCAGGTCGCTGATTTCCAGCCCACTTCGCCCTCGCGGCCGGTACGGAGTCGGCACCGCCAGCAGGCCCCCCGTGGGATTCTCGGTGCGCAATTGCACTTCCGCCGGGCGCTGCCCGGCGTAGCGGTTGATCGCCGGCTTTGGGTCGAAGAAATCGCCCTGAAAGGGCCCTCCGTTCATAAATAGGTGGATCACTCGCTTCACGCGCGGCGCAAAATGCGGTCCGCGCGCGCTTTCGCTCGCGTCCGCCGGCGCGGCGAGCGCCATGCCCAGCAACCCCATCCCGCCCCCGGCTCGCCGCAGCAATTCGCGGCGACTGAAAGCGGGGGTAACCGCAGGGGGACTGCCCCTGCGAGGGTCGTGTGACGGGGGGGATTCTGCGTGCTTCATCAGAGGAGTGTCCGATCACGGAGGGAACCGGGCGAAGAAGTTCCCCATAGATGCTACCACAACCGCGCCGGAGAGGAGTGAGTCCGGAGGAGTGCGGAGAGAGTGACGGGTCGGGCTCCCTTCCTCCTCCTCGTGATTCGTTCGCGGGCCGTTGTGCGGCTACTCGACGTACGCCAGTTCATTGCGCGCCAGCAACACTTCCGCGAGACGTGTCCACGCCTCCTCGGGTTTCGCGCTCCGGCTCTCCTGACCCACAAACTCGATGCAGGTGCGCACTTCGTGGGGCTGCGCCTCGCGCCCGAACAGCACCAGGTAGGCGCGGCGGACGCGGGCGCCCGGGTCATCGCCTGCTTCTTTCGCGAGGCGCCCAGCCAGCGCCGCTGCGTGTTGTCCCAGAAAGCTGCTGTTCAGCACATACAGTTGTTGGAGCGGAGTCGTGGTCGGAAAGCGCGCCGGGCTGTGCCCCGTGGGGTCGGGGAAGTCGTAGAGGCGCAGCAGATCATCCAGGTCTCGCCGGCGGACCAGCCCGTAAAGGGTGCGGCGGTTGTTGCCGGCGGCGGACAGTTCCTCGGGCGCGCCGCCGACCTGCGAATCGAGCCGGCCCGATGCTGCCAGGATCGCGTCGCGCCACGCCTCGACCTCCAGGCGGCGACGCACCATCCGTCCGACCAAACGGTTGTCCGGGTCACGAGCGACCATCGCCGCGGGCGCCCGATCGCCGCGCTGATAGGCATCCGTACGCATCACTTCCCGGTGCAGCCATTTGAGTGACCACCCGGCCTCAATGAACCGCGCCGCCAGGTCGTCCAGCAGTTCCGGGTGGCTCGGGCGCTCCCCCTGCAGCCCGAAGTTGCTCGGGGTCTCGACCAGCCCACGCCCGAAGTGATGCCGCCACACCCGGTTCACCATCACGCGAGCCGTCAGTGCGGCGCCTTCACGGAAGATGGCCTCTGCCAGATCCCGCCGCCCGCTGCCGCGCGTGAAGCGCGGCGGCGTCCCGGGTGAGAGGACCGAAAGGAACCCACGCGGCACCACCGGACCCGGACTTGCGGGGTTTCCTCGCAGTTGCAGCGGGATATCCTGTCCCACGCCGGCCCGGTGTTCCAGTCGCGTGCGGTCCGGGCCGTCCGGAACCACCGCCAGGCTGGCAGTCTCCACACCGTAGGCGAGGGGGGCCGAAAAGTCCGGGGTGCCCTTCTTGATCTCCTCGGCGCGGGCGAGCTTTTCTGCGGCACGCCGCCGCAGGTCCTCAGCGCGCATCTTGTCCCTGGCCGCATCCCCCTGAAGCTTCTTCGCATCGGCTTCGAGAGCCCGCACCTGTTCGATCGCTCCAAGCACTCGTTTCGCGGATTCCGGCTCCAACAGCGGCCGCGGAACCAGACGTGTTCCAGCCAGCACACCGGCCAGCGCGTAATAATCGCGCATCGAGATCGGATCGAACTTGTGGTCGTGGCAGCGGGCACAGGCGGCGGTCAGGCCCAGCAGCGCGCCCGAAATCGTGCCGATGCGCTCCTCCCACTCCTCAGCCACCACGGTCTTGATGACGTCCGGCGCGAGTTTCAGTTCCTTCCAGTAGGACGGGCTGAGCCCCAGCAGACCAAGCGCGGCGAGATCCTTCGGCGGTACGCCGGGCAGCTCGTCCGCCGCCAGTTGCACTGAGACGAAACGGTCGTAGGGAACGTCGGCATTCAGCGCCTGTACCACCCAATCGCGGTAGAGCCAGGCCTGCGCCTCGGTTTGGGCCCAGGATTCCGGTACGTCACAATACCGCACGAGATCGAGCCAGTGGCGTCCCCAGCGCTCCCCATAGTGCGATGACGCGAGCAGCCGATCCACCAGGCGCTGCCAGGCATCCGGCGCAGAGTCGCGCACGAACGCCTCTACCTCCTCCGGCGTGGGCGGTATCCCCACCAGATCAAAATAGGCCCGGCGGATGAGGACCCGTCGTTCGGCGCGGGCGGCGGGGGTGATCCCCGCCTTCACCAGCGCAGCGTCCAGATGGGCATCGACCCGGCTGCGTCCGGGTGTGCGCAACGTCCGCCCCGGAGGGTCCATCCGGCGCAGCGGCTGAAACGCCCAATGCAGGCGCCCCGCTGCCGGATCCACCCCTCGAGACGCTCCCTTCGCGCTTCCGGGAGTTCCCGCCGGGGCCGGCACCGGCGCCCCGCGCCTGACCCAGTCCTCCAAAATCGCAATCTCCGCCTGTGGAAGGCGACCTGCCGGCGGCATTTGTAAGCGCGGATTGGTGTAGCGCACGGCGGTGACCAGCGGGCTCGCGTCCGGCGTCCCGGGCACCACCACAGGTCCCGCATCGCCGCGGAGCGCTCCCTCCGGCCGGTCGAGGCGGAGTCCCCCCTGGGCGATCTTGCTCCCGTGGCACCCGACACAGCGGTTGAGAAGCAGTGGCCGCACCCTTGCCTCGAAGAACGCTACGTCGCTTGTGCTCGCCGTCGGCGCCGCCGGTGCGGCTAACCCCATCCGCACCGCTCCCAACACCACCAGCGCCAGGCAAACTGACCCTGCGGCTCCGCCTCGAAACTGCGACACTGTTGCTCCCTTTCCCGCCCCGCTGCTGCCCGTACGGCACGACCGTGTGGCAAGACCGAATCGACTCCGCGACGGCGCGATCCCGTCAGACGTCCGCTCCGCGGCTCCGCCAAACCGCCCGCACGCGCGCAGGCGGCGGCTGATCCGCAGCCTGCGCCGATGACGCGGCCCGGGGCAGTGCCCGGCCCCTCCCAGAGGTGCGTCAAATTCTACCAGGTAGATTCGTCAGCGCCTACGCCGGCGCCTCCTGCATTCAGCGCACGGGTTCACACCCCCGGCTGGGACGCGAAGTCCACCTTCGTGGACCGGAAACGTGTGGGGGCCCCGGCGCCGTCCCGACGGCGCGTCGGTTGAGGAAAGAGTGACCAGACACTTGTTGCGCAGACTCTGCATCTCGAGCAGTCGAGGCACTTGCGAGGATTGGCGCACACGAGTCGGAGGCGATTCCCCTGTGCGCTTGCGCGCTGTTCCCCGGTTGGTGCTCTACCGACGAATTGGGACTCCAGGCGTGAGCAGTTGGCTGAGTTCATTGAGGATCAGCTTGCGGAGGTGGATTCACTTGATGATACGTATCATACTTGCCTGGACGGATTGGGCGAAAAGTGCAAGTTATTTCGTGACTACGCCATCAAAACAGATGTGGGCCAACCACGCACTGCAGCGAACGGTAGCGGGCCGCCGCTGCTGCATTCGGCGCGCCTCGTGGCTGCAGTCGCCGGTGCTGCGCGGTTCGCAACATGTGAACTGCTCGAGTCGCCCTGGAGTCCGGAAAACGCAAACGAATTCATCAAACTGTGAAGGAGCTGCCCCGGTCCCTGCCCTGATCGAGCTGCCAAAGGCGAGTGTTCGTGACCCGTCCGACCGGAAATTGTTGAGTTCGTTGCGGTGTCGCTGGACCGCGAAGCGCAGGCGTCGGTGACCTCGGGTCAATAGGCGTTTCTGCGCGCACCCACTCCTGGACGTTTAGCCCGTATTTCGCGGTTCAGGGAATCTTTTGGATTCGGGCAGCGTAATCTCCTCTGAGTGCCCTGCCCGCGTGCGGGCCTCCAGGTGGTGTTATGTCCGTCGCTCCCACCATCGAAGCGGTCCGACCGGTCGGCCCACTG
>SXGS01290984.1_pt1 | contig 11860 bp, 9 predicted proteins | sample 3174681 | NCBI WGS metagenome assembly SXGS01 (sample SAMN11356861, study PRJNA531348) | freshwater metagenome | isolation source: freshwater sample F1-80 | place: China: Fuxian Lake, Yuxi | collected 2017-12-25 | reverse complement strand
CAGTTCCGTCAGCCGGGTGCGGGGAACCTGGTCCAGCAGGCGGCGAGGATTGTGCCGGGATGCCGCCCACAGAGCGGAATCCACCTCGCGAAAGAGGCTCTGCGCCCCGGGCTGCCAGGACCAGGCGTAGTTCCATGCCAGCTCGGCGAGATCGGCGAGCGGGACCGGCAACCGGGCCCGGGTGCGCTCGATATCCCGCTGGAGGTGAGCAAGAATCGGATCGCCGGGCAGGGGATCCCCGCCCGGCGCTGTCTCCGTGCCCGCTGGTCCTTCGTTGCTTTCCACCGTTGGCCCCGCTTTCGCCGTACTCTACGGCTGTTGTTCCCCGGCGCCATCGCCCCGCCCTTCCTGCCGCGCCTTCAGTCCGACGTAGATCCAGAGCAGGGCCGGCAGCGCAGACACCACAGAGAACAGCACAAAGTTGCGGCCGGCGGTCTGGCTGAAGAAGACGAGCGCGGTCGCGAGCACCAGAAACCCGCCCACCAGTTCCCAGCGCCACGCCGCCAGCAGGCTGGCCATCATCAACAGGTGTACGCCCTGCATCAGCCAGACCCAGAGCGGCGGCCAACTGTTTTTCTTCTGGGAGAACCACTCCAGGTGCTCGATGAAGAATGCCCCCATTACCAGGAACAGCAGCGTCCCCAGCACTCGGGCCGTCCACCGCGGCCAGTGCTCACCCCCGGAGCTCGGAACTCGCGTCGCCAGCATCGTTGCTACCTCCTGTCCCACCGCGTGCCGACCGATTACGGCTGCACCGTCAGCCGATCTTCCACCTGAACCACACCGGGTGCCTTCCAGGCGGCATCCAGCGCCTCTTCCACGGCGTGCCACCCGCGTACTCGACCCTTCAGCACCACCCGCGAGCCGTCTACCTCGACCTCGATCTCCCCCGGATCCACCGCAGTCCGGCGTTGGAGCGCCTCCTCAATGTGGGTCCGGATACTGGCGGCAGGGACAGCCGGCCGGATGGCGATCCGATTCTGCACCTCGCGCACTCCCCGCAGTTGACGCACGACCTGCGCCGCCACCGTAGCCTGATGCCGCCACGTGACATCCCCCTCCAGGATCACGTGTCCGCCACGTACCGTTGGGCGAATGATCCCCGGAGGCAGGGCCGCCAGATTGTCGAGAGTGCGCACTACTTCCACGGCCAGTTCGCTATCGGAGCGCTCGTCCCGCGCTTCCAGTCGTACCACCAGGTGATTCACCACGCCGCGCACAGGAAAGACCCGCTTCACTGCCCGCTCGGCGGCCAGCTTCCCCACGCAGGACTCCACGGTTCCGTTCAGGGTAACGACTCCCTCTTCGACGGCTACCCCAATCCCAGCCGGATTCACCATCGGTTCGTACTCAAGTTCTTGCAGCACTGCGTCCCGCACCTGAAGATCCGTCATCGCGTCCCATCCCCCCAATCCAGCACACTCAGGGTTCCCGCATTGGGACGTGTTGATACAGGAGGGGGCCGGATTCTGCGCCGCCGAGCGGCAAGAGTCCGAGTTTTCCGCCGGAAAAGGCATGGTTCAACAGGGATCGAAACCTCCACCGCAGAGGGCACAGAGGAGGAGCAGTAGCGGGACCGCTCGTGAGGGAGGGGTGAAGCGGCACGCTGTCACGCCCTGTTCCCCCGTCCTCCGCCCCTCTGCGTCCTCAGCGGTTCAACCTGTGTTGCCCCGCCGCCCTGCGTCCCTCCGTGCACCGTGGCTTTCTTTGTTCTGTCCCCACGGGCGCAGCCGGCTATCCCCGGCAAGATGAGGAGGCTCTCTTCGTCCGGATTGCCAACCTATGACTCGACATCCGACCCCCGGGAGCCCATCCGAATGCCACGCCGTACTGCAACCCTCAACTACCTGCTCGGCCTCTGCCTCGCTGCGAGTCTCTGCGCGGCGGCGGGAGGCCAGGCACGAGCCGCGGATCAGCGGCCGAATCTGCTCTTCGTCCTCATTGACGACCTGCGCTGGAACGCCCTCGGCTGCATGGGCCACCCGTTCGTCAAGACGCCCCACATTGATCGCATCGCGCGGGAAGGAGCGTTGTTTCGCAACGCCTTCGTGACGCTGCCGCTCTGCTCCCCGTCACGGGCCAGCTTTCTGACCGGTCAGTACGCGCACCGAAACGGCATCCGGGACAACACGAATCGTGGTCCCCGCAGCCATGAACTGATTACGTTCCCCCGCCTGCTGCAGAAAGCCGGCTACGAAACGGCCTACATCGGCAAGTGGCACATGGGGAATGACGACACGCCCCGCCCCGGCTTCGATCGCTGGGTCAGCTTCAAAGGCCAGGGGGTGTATCAAGACTGCCCGCTGAATGTGGATGGGCAGCCGCAAAAGTCCGCGGGCTACATCACCGATGTGCTCACCGACCGGACAGTCGAGTTTCTGCGTCGGAAGCACGACCGGCCCTTCTGCGTCACGCTGGCGCACAAGGCGATCCACGGGCCCTTCACTCCGGCCCCGCGCCACGCCGAACTCTACGCGAACGACCCGATCCAGCGCACCCCCGGCTGCCGGGATACGAATGAGGGCAAGCCGGTGCTCACGCGGCCCGTGACCAACCCGATGGGGCGCGCCCTGCCCCCCGCGCGGCCCGGCGGCGGCTCCGGCGACATGCTCATCCGGAATCAGCTCCGCTGCCTCGCCTCCATTGACGAAGGGGTCGGGCGTGTCCTGGATGCGCTCCGCGAGACGGGGCAACTGGACCGCACGATGGTGGTCTTCACCAGCGACAACGGCTACTTCTGGGGCGAACATGGCCTGGGTGACAAGCGCGCGGCCTACGAGGAGGCGCTCCGCATCCCGATGCTGGTGCGCTATCCCCCGCTGGCGAAGGCGGGCAGTGAGGTGCGCGAGGCGGTGCTGAACGTGGATCTGGCCCCCACGTTCCTGGAACTGGGGGGCGCTGCGATCCCGGAAGAGGTCCAGGGCCGTTCGTTCGCCGACTTGCTCCGGGGTCGTGCCCGCGACTGGCGCGCGAGCGCCCTGTTCGAATACTTCGAGGAACGCCAGTTTCCGCGCATCCCCACCTGGCAGGCAGTCCGCTCCGCCCGGTGGAAGTACATCCACTATCCGGCTGTCGAGAACGCCGACGAATTGTATGACCTCCAGGCCGACCCGGACGAACTCCACAACCGCATCCGTGATGCCGCCGCCGCGGGCGCGCTCCAGGAGCTGAAAGCGGAACTGGAGCGCCTCGCCCCGAAGGATCAGGGGTGAGCATTCCTGCGGGGGCCGGAGAGGATCACCGCCGATGGCCGACGCGCGAAAGCTATTTGCTACGCTCCTGCGGCGCGGCCGGGTGGCTCTCCCGGCAATCGGTGAAGAGCACGCTCTATGGTGTCTGGCGGGGATCATGCCACCACTCGTCGCGGCGCGGCGCGTGCCGGTGGTCGCGGTAGTCCACCACCAGTTCGACGTCGTGCAGCACCACGGGGTGGGTCAGGCGCGGATCGTGTCCGGTGATGTCCACGCGGATGCGGTTCTCCCCCACCCCGGGGAGCGGCCCGCCGCGCCGCAGGTCCACCGTGATCCAGTAGTGTTCCGTGAGGCGGGTGTTGCCCGGCGCGGGACGCACGTTGTAGGTCCAGTCCAGCCACTCCTGCCGCTCTCGCGGGATGCGCACGTCGTTGAGGAAGAGCTCGAACGTGTCGGTTTCCACCAGGTAGTAGAGCCGCACCCGGAGTTCGCACCGGGCCAACTCGCCCCGGGCGTGCCGGGCCGCGAGGTCGTCGGACACGTAGAGTGCCTGAGTGCTGCCCGGCTCTCCCACGCCGAGGGGGACGGGCAGCGGGTGGGGAGAGCCGTAGTGTCCGGGTGAGTCGTCCGGCGCGTTGGGCCCCTGCCGGACGAAATAGTGCTTGTCCCGGTACACGAGAAGCTCCGGGTGGCCCATGAAGCGCAGGTTGGCGAGATCGCTGTCCTGGTAGGGGTAGCCGGAGGGGTAGTAGGAGTGGAACAGCACCCCCTGCGCCCCGACAGCGTAGGCGTTGGCGGCCTGCGCGGCCTGCATCTCGCGGGTGGCGCACTCGTAGGCGTCGTGCCGGATCGTGGTGTTGATGCCGGCCACGATCTTCACGCCGCTGTCGCGGGCCGCCTCCACCAGTGCGGCGACGCCCTGTGGGTGGGGTTCCGCGAATTCCCGGCTGTGCGGCGGCATGGCGAGCACGGTGTGGGGGACCCCCTCGCGGATGAGCGTCTCCAGGTCAATACCGAGGGCTTTCGTGCCGGCGAGGCTGGCCGCCGCGCGGAGCACGAGCCGCTTCGGACGTCCCTGGGCCGCTGCGGCCGCATCACACAGGGACCGTACGTCCCGCACGAACCCGGTGAAGGTATCGGTGTGCGTGGCGAACTCCCGGCGGGCGAGGAAGGGGGCATAGTCGTACAGGTTCAGCTCGATGCCGTCCGTTTCGTACGCTTCAATCAGTTCCTGAATCACCGCCAGCCGGTTGCGCCGCACCTCCTCGATGGCGTAGGAGAAGCGGGTGGGATTGTCCCACCGGGCCTCAGGGAAGTCGGGCTCGGGGCCCACCTGGTACTCGGGATGGTCGAAGCAGAAATCGGAACAGCGGCAGTCGGTGGCTTCCGCGCGGGGCTGGTGCTGCATGCCGAGGAGCAGGCTGGGGATGAAGGTGAAGCCGAGCGCGTGGGCCCGGTCACACACCACCTGCAGCGGGTCGAGGCCCTGCGCGAGGAACTGCTCCAGGTTCCGCAGGGCACGGTACCAGATCAGGTGGAATGTCTTCCCGACATTGTGCCCCCAGCGCTCCCCCGCGCGGGTGTCGTACAGCAGGACCCGGCAGTCCCCTACGGCGTACAGGATCGTATCCACGCCGAGATCCACGAGCTCGTCCACCGGGGCGGTGTACCGGCGGCGGTCCATCGGCGGCTCGTAGATGTAGACGGACGTGTGGCGTCCGTCCGTGTAAAACATCACCTCGTGGGTGCGGCTCATGGGAGGGCATCCGCTTTCTCCCCGTCCGCGGTCGGATCGGGGTTTTCCGCTGCATAGGTGACGACCAGCTCCGCGTCGGTCAGGACCACGTCGGCGGCTACCTGCGGGTGGCGCTCGGCCAGCGCCACCCGCAGGCGATGCAGGCCGCCGGCGATTTCAGCGGGCTCCAGCTTCCAGAGCAGCCAGGCTGCGGCGGCGACGCCGGAGAGACGCTGCGGATCGTCGCGGGTGCAGTAACGGATTTCGGGCGCGTCTTTCTCGACCCCGTCCCACCAGACCCGCACCCGGTCCCCGCGTACCCACTGGTCGAGACGGACGCGCAGGGTGATGCGGGCCGGCGGCTCGGCGGCGAGATCCGGGGTCAGTTCGAGGAGTATCGTCGGGCCGTCGCCGGTGAGGGTCCGCTTCAGCGCCACGGGGACTTCGCCCCAGATCCGATCCTGATCATAGGCGCCGCGCCAGGGCCCCTCGCGCTGCAGAAACCGGTGCGTCGCCGCGAAGATGCGATCGGTGCGGCGCAGTGTGTCCGCGGAGCCGATCTGCCGGAGGAGGCCCCGGCGGGAGTCCCGGTTTGCGTGCCAGTTGAAGACGTAGACGCCGTCCGCACCCGCCTGGTGATAGCGGCCGGCGATGGCGCGGGTGCGCATGTCGGCCTTGACGGCCGGGTCCTCCGGGCCGGAGCAGGGCCCGGGCAGCCCGGAATCGAACCCCGGATAGACCGCGATGCCCGCCGGCCGGCAGAGCGCGACGAAGTGGTCCACGTCCAGCGATGGATCTGTGGCCGCGCCCCCGGCGGGGATGAGGCAGTCCACCAATCCTTCTTCCACCCAGGCGGGAAGGTCATAGCCGATCCGGCGGCACATCTCCGGGCTGCCTGCTACCCGCGCGGCGAGATGGAAGGGCCTCCCTCGCTCCCGGGAGAGTTTCCTGGTCAGGCCCCGCACCGCCCGCTGCAAGTCGGTGAGGAGATACCGCAGCCGGTACCCCTCGTCGGTCGGGAAGTGGAATGCGTGGCGCTGCCAGTCCAGCTCCACGCCGTCCCAGTCATAGCGCCGGCAGACCTCTTCGATGTGGGCGAGCCGGTGCTCGCGCACCTCCGGTACGGCCATGTTCCAGGAGAGCGCGAACCACTCTGAGGTCCGGTCCCCGAGCAGCCAATCGGGATGGTCGCGCCGCATCCGGGTCATCTCGGTGTGGTGTAGCGACGCCAGGTCCCGGATGTGAGCGCCATCGAAGTGGTTGTCGTTCATGCGCACCGACGCATAGACATGCAGCCCCAGGGCGTGCCCGCGCTCGATGAGCGCCTTCTGGGGGTCTTCCCCTCGTTCCAGCATCCGGCGGACGTTTTCCGCGAACACATAGCTCTGGACGTTCTCATAGCGACGCCCATGCACGTCCCCGAGTAGCTCCAGCCGCTCGCTGGGCCACCGCGCGGTGTGCTCCCCCACGCACCAGAAGAGCGCGCCGACCTGGGTGTCCCGGAGGGGAGCGTACACTTTCTCCAGAAAGGCCTCCATGGACTGCGGCGCCTCGGAGTACCCGTGTGGGGCGCCGTCCCAGTTGTAGATGATCCCGTAGTTCGGCAAGGGCCGCATGGCCGGATTCTCCACGCCGCACACCGTCGCGCGATCCCTGCGATTGCATTCTCGGCGGAAGCGGAAGCGGTGCAGCAGCGCCTGTGTGCGGCCACACCCCCGTACGTTGGTTGTCCGTCGCCCTCGCGAATCTCCTGCCCGATCAAGAAAAGCAGTCTGAATGACAGGGACCGGTTCGGGACCGGCCGGAGGCGCCGATTCTCTATTCCGCGCCGGCCGGCGCGCTCCCGGCACAGCAGATTCGCCGCCGGGCGGCGCAGAGTGGTAAGGTTGAGCGTACCCTGCCCGGCCCACGCTCACGCTGCCGATGTGCGGAACGCCGGGGCCAGCATCCGTGTGCGGAAGCGTGGAAGAATGCGGCAGGAACTGACCATCGAGCACTGGGACGTGACCGTGGAGACCCTGGCTTTCCGTTCGGCACCTGTACCTGCGCCAATGACGCGTCGGGGTCGGGGCAGCTCAAATCGGGAAGCCGGGCGATGAATCTCCGGGAAGCCTACGGCCGAGCGCAGGAACTCCAGGGTCGGATGGATCGGCTCATGCGGGACGTGCGCCCGGAATTCGGGCCGGACCACGTGTGCCATGAAGTTGAGATGTGTCACGACGTGATCTTCCGCTCTTTCTTCGCCGCGCTCCTCTGCGGCAGCACCCTGCCTGATACGCCGACGGTGTGGGCCCTGTTCGAAGAGCGGGTGCCCGCCGGGTTGCTGGGGGATCCCGCGATTCTGCAGGAGCAGGAGTTTCTTTCTCATCCCCTCTCCGGCACACCCACTGCGCTGCTGCTCAAGATCCGCCTCTTCCACACCACCGGTCCCTGGGCGGAACTGGTGCGCGCGGTCCGCGCCGGGCTGACCGAGGACGAGCGCCAGGTGCTGTGGCTGGTGGAACTCGCCCTGGAGCGGTAAGTTCCGACACCCCTCCCCTCTGCTGCCGCGATGCGGGATTCCGGCTGAACCACTGTTCACCCGGCCGGCGCCAGCGCGTCGAGTGCATCTGCGATCGCCTCTTCGGACGTTCTCGCCATGCCGCTCTGCCACGCGGCGTCCAGTGCCGCGGGCGTGAGCGCATCCCGGACTGCGCCCACCACCCGGTCATATTCCGTCTGATTCGCGGGGAGCAGGGTGGCGCCCAATTCCCGGCGGAGACCCTCCGCGGCACCCAACAGGGATGCGGCCCGCCCCGGCGATCCGCGCGTCAGGCAGAATTCGGCACAGGTGGCGAGGATGTCCGGCAGGCGGCTCTTCAGTCCCGTCTCGCGGGAGAGGCGGAGTGCGTCCTGCAAGTGACCCTGAGCCTGATCCGGATTCCGTTCTTTGAGCGCCAGCGCCCCCAGCGTCAGGGTGAGAGTGGCCGCTCCGGCCCGATCATCCAGCCGTTCCAGCAGCCCGAGACTCTCGATCACGTAGATTCGTGCCACGGGGTAGTCCTCGCGGAGCATAGAGACGTCTCCCAGAACCCGCAGCAGTGCCGCCGTACCGGCGGCGTCTCCCAGGTGCCGGAAGAGCGCGAGACTCTCCTGCGCCAGCAGAACCGCGGAGTCGGCATCGCCCCGCTCCAGGGCGATTGCCGCCTGGTTGCCGAGAATCCAGGCGATCCAGGCCTCGTCGCCCCCGGTGCGGGCGTGCTTCAGGCTGAGCTGGTACAGCCCAAGTGCGGCGTCGTAGTCACTCTGGGCATGAGCGAGACATGCGGCCGAATAGGCAGTGCGCCCCTGCACTTCCGGGGGAAGACCCGCGGCCCGTTCCAGCGCCTCCTCTAATCGGCGGCGGCCCTCGCTCCAGTGGCCGCGGAGATACCAGAACCAGGACAGCGCCTGGGTCAGATGCACTGCTTCGGCGTCATGCGCCTCGTCCCGGTGCAGGAACGTCAGCGCCGCGCGCAAATTGTCGTGCTCCTGCTCCAGCAGACGGAGCCAGCGGGGCTGGTCGGCGCCTGTAAGATGGGGCCGGGCCTCCTGTGCCAGCGCCAGGAAGTGGGTGGCGTGCCGATCCTGCCGGAGCAATGCGTCCCCGCTCTCCCGCAGGCGATCCTGTGCGTACCGGCGGACCGTTTCGAGCAGAGAATAGCGGGCAGTGTCCCCAGCCTCTACGCAGAGTACGAGACTCTTGTCCACCAGGGCGGTCACCAGATCCAACGTTTCCCACGCCTCCACTGACTCCCCGGAACACACCACCTCGGCAGCTTCCAGCGACCACCCGCCCGCGAAGACGGAAAGACGCTGCAGGAGCGTTTGTTCCGGCTCGCTCAACAGGTCATAGCTCCAGTCAATCAGGGAGCGGAGCGTCTGCTGGCGCGGCAGAGCGGTGCGGCTGCCGCCGGTCAGCAGGCGAAATCGCTCATCCAGCCGGCGCTCGATCTGCTCCACGGGCATCACCCGCACCCGGGCGGCAGCCAGTTCGATGGCCAGCGGAATCCCGTCCAGGCGACAGCAGATTGAGGCCAGTGCCGGTGCATTCTCGTTCGTTACCGCAAACTGCGGTTGGTGGACCTGCGCCCGCTCGATGAACAGTTGGGCCGCCTCAAAGGGGGAAAGCAAGGACGGCGTCCGGTGGCGCTGTGGATCGGGGAGCGACAGGGACGGGACCCGGTAGGTGACCTCGCCCGCGATGCCGAGACGCTCCCGGCTGGTTGCCAGGAGGACCACGTGCGGACAGCGGCGCAAGAGGCTCTCGGCCAGTTGGGCGCAGGCGGCGATCAGGTGCTCACAGTTGTCCAGCAGCAGGAGCAGGCGACAGGGCTGCAGCGCTTCGGTCAGAGACGTGAGGAGCGGTCGGCCCGCCTCTTCCTGCACGCCGAGCACCTCGGCCACTGCCTGGGGCACGAGACCTGGCTCCGTCAACGCCCCCAGTTCCACCAACCAGACGCCTTCGGGGAACTGCTCCAGCAAATCCGCGCCCAGTTGCAGCCCCAGGCGGGTCTTACCGCTGCCGCCGGCCCCCATCAGCGTCAGGAGCCGCGTTCGTTCCAGGAGCCCTTTCACTTCAATGAGTTGTGCCTCCCGGCCCACGAAGCTGGTCACCTGCTGCGGCAGATTGTGCTTCAGTTCCGGATGACAGAGCGAACGGAGCGGGGGAAAGTCGGCTGCCAGTTCCGGGTGGCGGAGCTGGAAGAGCACCTCCGGCCGGCCCAGGTCTTTCAGGCGATGCTCGCCCAGACTCTGCAGCGCCGCCCCATCCGGCAGATCGTCCCGCACCAATTCCTGGACGGCCGCGGAGAGCAGCACCTGGCCCCCATGTCCGGCGGCGAGGAGACGGGCCACCCGGTTCAGAGGGCGACCGAAATAGTCGCCGTCCCGTTCCTCCACCAGGCCGGTGTGCAGCGCCATCCGCACTCGGAGAGGCAGCCGGGCCTCCGCCGTGACGAGGGCCGCGGTGGGAAGCGAAAATTGTGCCGCCAGAGCAGCTTCGACAGCCTCGCGGGGGTTGGTGAAGACGGCGCAGAAGGCATCGCCCATAGTCTTGAAGACGCAGCCTCCGCGACTCTGAATGCAGGTCCGCAGCAGAGCGTCGTGCTGCGCCAGCGCGGTGCCCATCGCCTCGGGGTGCTCCTCCCAGAGGCGAGTGGAACCCTCAATGTCCGTGAAGAGAAACGTAAGTGGTCCGGCGGATGGTTCAGACATCGTGCGCTTCTCCGGGGATACTGCTGGCGACTCGTTGCGTCGCACGCCGCGGAATCTCCTGCCCCAACGAGAACGACACAGGGAGTCCTCCTTGAGGGAGCAGAGCTGCTTCCCCGCAGAGCGGGTGCAGTCTCGATTTCCGCGCAGGGGTTTCCTCTCCACTGCAAGGAGGGCTGATGGAGGCGGTGCCGCCTCGTCCCGCACCGCTTCGGCGCGTCAGCGGTGGGAAGGTCGGCGCCCCGGGGAGATCGGAGAGTCCCGATCCACTACGCGCGGGAGGGGCGAACCCCCTCCGGTACGCCACACGTCTGGGTGGAGCCGTGGCGAAGGCCACCTGCACCCGCAAGGCGAATTACTCCCTGATTTCCCGTCGCTCCGTGCGCCGGAAAGTAGACAATCGGCGATGCACCGGGTAAACTAGACATGTAGATGTCTATCATACGCTCTCATCCTCGACCGGGGTATCCGGACATTGCCGCGGCGCTGCGGGCCCAGGTGCTCGACGGGCGCCTGGCGGCGGGGGCGCGGCTGGCGGCGATCCAGGAACTGGCGCGCGAGTACGGCACCACGGCCATCACCGTCCGCCGGGCGCTCCGGGCGCTGGAAGAAGAGGGCCTCGTGCGGGTAGAGCACGGGGTAGGGACCTTCGTGGCGGAGTGGCGAGGGGATGAGTGGCCGTCGCTGCCCGGATTTGCCGCGGAGGCGGCGGCGCGGCAGTGGAGCACGGAAACGCGCGTGCTGGCCCGCACGGAGGGTGTGTGCCGGGCCGGGGCGGCGGCGGCACTGGGGTTGCCGATCGGGAGTCCGCTGGTGCGGCTGGAACGGCTGCGGAGTGTGGCGGGGCGGCCGGTGGTGTGGCAGCGGTCCTACCTGGCGCCGGGGTTTCGGGATCTGGTGCTGAATCTGCCGGAGGGTGGTTCGCTCTATGCCGCGCTGGCGGCGCACACGGGGCGCCCGCCTGCCCGGGCGCGGGAGGAACTCCGCGCGGTCCGCCTGGAGGGAGCGGCGGCTGCGCGGCTGCAGGTGACGCCGGGCGCGGCGGGGTGGATTGCACTGCGAACGACAGTGGATGGAGTCGGAGCGCCGCTCCTCTATGATGAGGCGGCGCTGGCGGGGAGCCGGGTGCGGCTGCGGGTGGAGCGCCGGGGCGGCGGCGCTCTGGGTGTCGCGTTGCTCGGTCTGGACTTTCCGGGCGAGGAGGAAGCGGAATGGGAATGGTAACCCTGCCGGACGCGCGGGGGCGGTTCGGTGCGTATGGGGGGCGCTTTGTGCCCGAAACGCTGATGCCGGCGCTGGAGGAGCTCACGGAGCAGTACCTGAAGGCGCGGGATGACGCGGAGTTTCAGCAAGAGCTGGAGTACTACCTGCGGCAGTACGTGGGGCGGCCGACGCCCCTCTACTTCGCCGAGCGCCTCACGCGGCACGCCGGGGGCGCCCGCATCTACCTGAAGCGCGAGGATCTGAACCACACGGGCGCGCACAAGATCAATAATGCACTGGGGCAGGGGCTCCTGGCGAAGCGGATGGGCAAGCCGCGGATCATCGCGGAGACCGGTGCCGGACAGCATGGCGTGGCCACGGCGACGGCGTGCGCCCTGCTCGGCTTCCGATGCGAGATCTACATGGGTTCCGAGGACATTGAGCGGCAGCGCCTGAATGTCTTTCGCATGGAACTCCTCGGCGCGAAGGTGAACTCCGT
>SXGS01558784.1_pt1 | contig 11861 bp, 12 predicted proteins | sample 3174681 | NCBI WGS metagenome assembly SXGS01 (sample SAMN11356861, study PRJNA531348) | freshwater metagenome | isolation source: freshwater sample F1-80 | place: China: Fuxian Lake, Yuxi | collected 2017-12-25 | reverse complement strand
TTGCCATGGTCGACATGCCCCATGATCGTCACCACCGGCGGGCGCGACTCTAACTTTCCATCACCTTCTTCTACTTCGTGGCCAACTTCGAGTGCCGCTTCAACATCGAACGCAACGTTCTCCACGGTGTAGTCGAAATCTCCAGCGACGAGGGCTGCGGTTTCCGCATCCAGTACCTGATTAATCGTCGCCAGCACCCCGAGTCCCATCAGACGCTTGATCACTTCCCCGGCTTTCACACCGATTTGTCGCGCCAAGTCGCCCACAGTCACAACTTCAGAGATGCGAATGACGCGCTTGCTCGCCCGAGGCGTCGTAATCTCGGTTTGCCGTTGTTCTTTCCCCGGCATTTGCATGCGCCGCCGTTTGTTCGCACCACCACCACGAACGACTTTCACTTCTCGTTCTTGGGGCTCGGCAGCCTCAGGTTTCTGAATGACTTTGCGCTTCTTCGGTCGCTGTTTATTGGCAACACTGGCGGCATCGCCAACAGCTTCAACGGACGGCGGTCGCATGGCGGGGGCCGGAGTCGGCGGAGCGGAAGCAGGGGATGGAGTTTGCGGGCGTACGCGAACCTCGGGAGGGCGTGGCCGAGGTTCCGAGGCCTCACGTAATTTCCCCAGGTCAATACGCCCGAGAATGCGCGGTCGCGCTGGGGCTTCGGACACCAACGCAGAGGAAGGGGAAGATGGCGACGTCGGTCTGTGCTCAACCGGCGGCCGGACTACCGATGGACTCTTCGCCATCGTAATTGGAGCAGCTTGGACAGGCAAAGGAACGGATACCTCAACTTTCTTAGCTACAGGAGACAGCGGTTCACTCTTCAGGATGACAGGAGCCTCTGGCGGTTGCGTTTGCTCGTCGCTCGTTAATGCGCTGACTTCTACCGGCATGGGACGAGGCTCTTGCTCCACTTCGACGGGCATGGGCGGCAATGAACTTTCAACCGGCAGTACCGGTATCGACTCCACCTCTTGGCTTTCGTCTACAGAGGAGAACGCTTCGACGAACGGAACCTCTGGCACAGAAGGAGCCAAAGGGGCAGGCCTAGAGAGTGACACCGACGGTGGAAGTTCAGGAACAGCAAAGGAGGACTCAACCTGAGGAAGGTCGAAGAACAGCGCTGAGGGTGAAGAGAACGGCTCGGTGACACTCTCCATGGCAAGTGGACTCTCTTGCTGCTCCTCACGAGCTAGCTCCGCCACCGGGGCCTCTTCTTCGTGAAGGACAGTGCGTGTGGAGCGGCGACGAATCGTTGTCGAACTCAGTCGGCTTTCCCGTACCTCTTCACGCGCCGTAATGACGTGCTCACTGGCCTGGTCCACTTCCGTGACGACGCGCTCTGCGACAAGACGCACTTGTCCAACGATAGGCTGGGCATCGGATTGGGTAGTGTCAGGTTGAACGAGCGCAATCTCCCGTTCCGAGAGGGTACTCTGGGCCTTCTTTCCGGTCAGACCGAGTTCCTCAAGTCTGGCAATCAAAGCATGGGTCTCCATGCCCAAGTCTTTCGCCAGTTCGTGAACGCGCTTGTTACGTGCCATAGAACCTCACCTTTTTATGACGATAATGTGGCGCTACGTTCGATGTGAGCGAGGTAACGCAGCCGTATTTCTCGCGGCACCACGGCTCGTAACGAACGCACGAACCCAGCCCGCGCTTTAGCAAAGGCGTGCATGCACGCCGGACGATGATGCAAATAGCCGCCACGGCCACGACTCACACCAGCCACCAGGGCGCCATCCTCGCTCAGCGAGAACCGCAACAACTGCACCTGACTGTCACGTTGTCCGCACCCCACACAGGTACGGGTCGGTCCAATCCCTCTCATACCCTATTCCTGCGCAGCAGCCTCCAGCTCTTCGGTCGCTGGAAGTTCAAGCACTTCTTCGACGAGCGGTTGCTCTTCAATCGCTCGCGCTTGAGCTTCGAGGTGGTCCTGTGCAGCTTGGAGAACGGCTGAGGCTTTCTCAGGGCCGATCCCTTCGATTTCTATGAGCGTATCAAGGTCGGCAGTCGCGACCTCTTCAGGAGATTTGAAACCATTCTGATACAACAGCTCTGCCGTCATGGCACCCAATCCAGCAATGCTGCTCAGTTGCGCTAAGGCACGCGAGTGCTCGACCTCAACTTCGGCCTCGGAGCGGACATCAAGCTTCCAGCCCGTCAGGCGCGAGGCCAGACGAACGTTCTGACCTTTCTTGCCGATCGCGAGCGAAAGCTGGTCATCGGGCACAATGACTTCCATAGCATGGTCGTCTTCATCGAGGATGATCTTCGACACCTTCGCGGGCAGCAACGCACGGCATACATATTCGGCGGCATCCTGTGTCCACGGCACGATATCGACACGCTCACCGCGCAGCTCTTGCACGACGGCCTGCACCCGGGTGCCTTTCATGCCGACACATGCGCCGACCGGGTCAACGTCTTGATCCGTCGAATGCACCGCGATCTTGGCACGGCTACCAGGCTCGCGTGCTGCACCTTTGATCTCGACGATGCCTTCGTACACTTCTGGGGCTTCTTGCTCGAACAGTTTAATCAGGAATCCAGGATGGGTGCGGGAGAGAATGATCTGCGGGCCTTTATGCGACATTTCGACGTCAACGATATAGGCACGGATACGGTCCCCTTGGCGATACCGCTCCCAAGGAATTTGCTCTTTTTCTGGTAAGACTGCGTCCGTGCGCCCGAGGTTGACGATGATATTCTTCTTTTCTACGCGCTGGACAATCCCAGAAAAGAGTTCACCTTTGCGGTTCTTAAATTCGTTGTAAATTAACTCGCGCTCGGCCTCGCACACTTTCTGAATGACGCTTTGTTTCGCCACTTGTGCGGCAATGCGACCAAACGCAGCAGCGGGGAGTTTGCTCAGCAATTCATCATCAACTTCAGCTTCCGGGTCCATCGTGCGTCGGGCCGTCTCACGGTCAATTTCGGTTTCTGAGTCCGTAACCTGCGCAACGACGGTCTTAATCTCGAACAATTCGACTTCGCCAATGTCGGGATTAAACTTCGCTTCGACACGCTTCTGTCCAAACGTCCGTTTGGCTGCGGACAGCATGGCACTTTCGAGCGCCTCAATGATGACGCTTCGGTCCATCCCCTTTTCTTTACTCACCTGCTCAATGACGCGGTTGAGGTCTGACTGCATATGCCTTTCCTCTCGCTTAGCGCTGCGCACCTTTTCTTTTTACCCCGACAGAAGGGAATTCGTATTCGGTCATAGCCTTTTTCACATCTTCCAAGGGAAGCCACACTTCTCCAATATCTCCGTCACAGATGCAGACGCGATCCTCTTCGACCTGGTCTAAGCGTCCGACGAACGTCCGCCGCCCCTGCCACAAATTCTTCGTTTGAATGCGGGCGCGTTGCCCGAGATAACGCCGGTAGTGGTCGGGGCGTAGGAGCGGGCGATTCACCCCCGGGGAAGAGAGTTCCAGACTGTAGCGCCAGGGCATAATGTCATGGACATCAAGCAGGTCGCTCAGTTGTCGGTGCACTCTCGTGAGGTCGTCTAAAGACACGCCGCCGTTACGCTCAAGCATCAGGCGAAGGACCCAGCGTCCGCCTTCTTGCCGAAGATCGGCCGCCCACACTTCCATCCCCTCTTCTTCCGCTACAGGAACGGCAAGAGCTTCAAATTGTCGGAGGATCTCTTGGGTCGTTGTTTGCATCCTGAAAAAAAAAGTGGGCGTTCAGCCCACTTTTCTTCGTTACGCCTGCCTCACACTAGACAATCCCCGTTTGGGGCGCAAGGGGCAGGCTCTTATTTTTTTACGAAGCGGCTTCTTCCGTCAGATCGTGGAGCGTCAACAGTTCAACCAGCTGATACGTCCGTTTGCCCTGCGGGGTCACCACTTCCACTTCATCGCCCACAGCTTTGCGCAACAACGCTTGCCCGATCGGCGAATGGAGCGAAATATGCCCAGCCGACGGCTCGACCTCTTCAGGAAACACAATCTGATACTCGCGAATCACTCCGTCATCGGCATCTTCAAGTTTGACGCGGCTGCCGTAGGCCACCATATCCCTGGGGATGCTCGACAGATTGTACAGCGAAAGCTGCCGCATGCGCTCTTCAAGCTGAGCAATGCGTGCCCGCACAAAGTCTTGCCGCGCCCGCGCCGCCTCATATTCAGCGTTTTCACTCAAATCGCCGTGCGCAGCCGCTTCATGCAAATCTCTCGGAATGCGGACGTTCAGTTCGTGATACAGCTCGTCGAGGTCTTTCTTGAGCCGTTTGACGATTGGCAGTTCCATGACTCCCCGTTCCTTTGGCAACACGCCGGTTTGCACTTGTCCATAAACACGACGGGGGATGGCTATGCGGAACGCCACCCCCCGTTGCGTAGTAGTGCTCGCTTCTATTTAGGCGGTCAAAATATGAATCGTGCAGGCGGACCCGAGTCCGATGACGTGAGCCATTCCCGCCTTTGCGCCTTCAACTTGGCGGCCTCCGGCTTGGCCGCGCAGATGCGTCACCACTTCGTAGATATTGGCCACACCAGTCGCACCCAGCGGATGCCCCTTGGATAAGAGGCCGCCGCTCGCGTTGACGGGAATGTCACCACCAATCGTAGTACGTCCTTCGTCAATCATGCGCCCGGCTTCGCCCTCACCACAGAGTCCCAAGTTTTCGTAGTGCAGTAATTCCGCCGTGGCAAAACAGTCGTGCAGCTCAACAAGGTCCAAATCCTTGGGTCCGAGTCCCGCCTTCTCATAGGCTTGCTTCGCCGCGTTCTTCGTCAGCGTGTTGACGTCGGGCATGGTCAGGTCCCGTTCGGTGTACGGGTCCGAAGTGAGGATTGAGCACGCCACTTTGATCGGCTTGGTCGTAAATTGTTTGGCCTTTTCTGCTGAGACCAGAATGGCAGCTGCTGCACCATCGCCCGTCGGGCAACACATATAGAGGGTGTTGGGATACGCGACCATGCGTCCTTTGACTACGGCATTGAGATCGACCTCGACCCGATACTGCGACAACGGATTGTGTACGGAATGCTTATGGTTTTTCACCGCGACTTTGGCGAACTGCTCAGCCGTGGTGCCGTATTTGCGCATGTGCTCCACACCAGCTTGGCCAAAGATCGCCGGCATGAGTCCACTGCCAAGCACCCCTTCCACACTCTCGCCACCGCTGCGTGCGCCGCCGCCGAGCAGGCCCATTTTGCCCATCTGCTCGACACCAACAGCCAACGTCACATCATACATCCCCGAGGCGACGCCGATGTACGCTTCACGAAAAGCAGTGGAGCCAGTGGCACAAGCATTCGCGACATTGAGCGCGGGAATACCGGTTTGACCAATCTGTTGGAGAATGCGCTGCGCATTCATCGCGTTGGCTTGGAACAAGTTGCCGCAGACGAACATTTCTACATCTTTGATGGACATGCCAGCATCTTTCAGCGCCAGCACTGCAGCATCAGCGCCAAGCTGAGGGACATCCTTATCTGGATAGCGGCCAAACTTGATCATGCCTACGCCGAGTACATATACCTCTCTCATGGTCGTCTCCTTTGCTGTTCGCTGAACGTGGCTCAATTGTGGCTGGGCTTAAAAAAGAATGCGACGATTTCGATGGTTTCTTCGGCTCCTTCAGCATTCTTCTCTCTACGCTCACGTACCGTGCGCGTCACCATTTCCAGGGGCATGCCGAAAGGAAGCTTCGCCGGGTCGGGTTCGACGTCAATGAGGTTGCACCGCACGCTGACCCCTTCGGGAAGGTCAACAATGGCAGACACATAAGGAACCGGGACGCCGGGAACGGATTGGTGAATAATAGAGTAGACGTATAAGGAACCACGGTCACTCAGGCGGACATCTTGCAGAGGCTCGGTCGAAGTGCATTTGCTACAGCCGACGCGATTTTCACCCAGATAGTGCGCATTGCATACCTGACAACGATAGCCTGCGAGATACGGCTTCTCGCTTGGGTCGCTGGGCAACCGCAAGAATTCGATAATGGGGCGTTGCTTTCGTAGTTCCGAGCTTCCCTCAGCAGCCATGACACGTTCCTTTCTCTGTCCCTGCGCAGGCTGAGGTACCAATACCTGAGCAAACCCAACGTGACAAGCCCTGAAAAGCGTAGAAAGGTGCCTTGTCCTCACAGGGGAGCAGGCAAAGAGAACGATACTGGATTCCAGCTTCCGCTGGAATGACGAAGCCTCTGCGTCTGTCATTCCGGGCAAGCGCAGCGCGACCCGGAATCCAGTCCGCTGAGTGAAAGCTATCCGCTACCGTTTATCCACCACATCCACCACGACATCCGCGCCAAGAGTGTTGTCCGGCTTCTTCGCCCCACAGCCGCGATCCTTCAGCATGCCGTCAGGATTGGGCTCGACCCGCCACGGTGGCGCTACCGCGTGCGGACAGGTGTCGTCAAGGGAGTCGGTATCCCCGTTCCCATCCAGTTGGCTATGGTCGATGGTGGCCACGAGCCGATAATCCGCGTGTGACACGGTCTTGGTGCTCTTCAGCGGATCGGGCACGCAGTCCGGATCGAACGTGACCTCGAAGGCTACAGAGAATTTCTTCTTCGCGCCCAACGTGAGCGGGAAGTGCAAGTTATTGGGATTGGGCAGCAAGGTCGCGGTCAGGTCTGGACAATTATTGGGTGTCACGAGCGCTTCGGCCCGCAGATGCACCATCGCGCCAAGCGTTTCGACATCAGGAATGACCTCTACACGCGGACTCTGATTCTGGAGCTGGAGGGCCACATACCTCGTCGGCTGTGGATGCTTTGCGGTGAGCGTCACCGTGCTCGGTGCAGCAATATCGAGAATGGCGAAATCGTAGGTGCAGGCATCGCCTAAACCATCGCCGTTGGTATCGGCTTGGTCGGGGTTGACCAGCGTCGGGCAATTGTCCAGCACATCGAGCACGCCGTCGCCTTCAGCGTCGGGATCGGTGGTATCAGGATCGCCGTCCTCATCGTCGTCCGGGTCACAGGCATCGCCCAAGGTATCGCCATCGGTATCGAGCTGGTTGGCGTTAGCCACCGTCAGACAGTTATCATCTACGTCCAACACGCCATCGTTGTCGTCGTCAGGATCACACACATCGCCCAGCAAGTCTCCATCGAGATCCGCCTGGTCCTGGTTGGCCACGAGCGGACAATTGTCGGCACTATCCGGCACGGTGTCCTCGTCGGCATCGAGAGGATCGCAAGCATCGCCGAAGGTATCGCCGTCGCTGTCGAGTTGGTCGGGGTTGGCCACCGCTGGACAATTGTCTTCGGCGTCGCTGACGCCGTCGCCATCCGAATCCGCCGTTGAAGCAACCTCAAACGCGCCGATGTCGCACGCGCCGCCTTGTGGCCGTTTGACTCCGCGCTGATCTGTCCCTTTACAGTCTGGATCGCTACTCGGAATCGCATCCAGCGCAGGACTGCCGGTCACCAAGGCATGGGTGAGCGTCGGGCCACCGTTGTTCGCCAACGCGGGATCGAGAATATCACTCAAGAGCACGCCGCTCCCCGGCACGATATCCGACGCCCCAGGAGTGAAACCGGACACCCCGGCATTGCCATTGACGCCGAAGAGGTTGAAGTCGTCGGCAATCACCGCGCTGGAACTTGCAAAGACTTCAGGACCGCTGGAAACGATTGACGTCGTGTTGCCAGCAATCAAGGTATGGCTAAGAATAGCGTTTGCCGAACCGGAGACGTAAAGGACCATCCCTGCGGCTTTAGAACTCCATGAATTGGTATTTCCTATCACCGTGCTGTTCAGGATCGTGAAGTCAAAATAAAAGGCAGTGACGTAAGCTCCCAGTCCATCATTCCCCGAGATGGTGCTGTTCACGATTATTATTTCCTCATTCTCTATGCTGCCAACACCTGCAAGGAAATTCCCAGAGATCGTGCTGCCGCTGATCGTTGCTCGACCGTGGCCACTGAACACTCCGACATCGCCATTTCCAGAGATCGTACTATCGATAATGGTCATATCGGTCAGAAAGGGAGGATACAGAGAGCTACTGAACACACCACGGCCAGCATTCCCCGAAATTGAACTATTGATAATGGTTAGAGAGCCACCGATGCCGAGATTCGCAAGGGCAGCAGTAGAAAAGGAAAAGCCGCTATTCCCCGTGATCGTGCTGTCGGACACAACGACCGAGCCAGTGCCATAGTTGAGAAGACCAGTCCCGTAGAAAGCGTCAGGATGAGCGGGAGACGCCTCCGCGAAAAGCCCACCGGTCAATGTGGCGTCATTCAGTGTGAAATCACCCGTTTCCCCCACCGCAATCAGGCGAAACGCAGGACTACTCGCGTCGCGCATAATCGTACTGCCATTCCCTTGAAGAGTGATCTCACTGCTGATCACCGGCAGGCCAGTTGCCCCATAGACCGCATTGTTCACGGTGGTCAGCGTATGCGTGCTACTGGCAGGAAGCACAATCGTGTCGGCTCCGCTGCCTGCCGTGCAATCGGCATGGGTCGCCGCGTCGTCGTTGGCGTTGACGATAGCTTCGATCAGCGAACACTGACCGTCGGCGTTGCTATCGGGAACGCTCGTAGTGACGTTGATGGTCGCGGCGATGGCCTGCCCCTGGCCCAAAGCCAACAGCAGTGCCGCTCCCGCCAGTGACAGCGCGAATTGTCGTGGCAAGAGATCCCGAGTGCGACGCGGCAAGGCGCGGAGCTGTTGGTAGTGCGCTGTGAATTTCGGCAGCAGCTCTCGTTTGCGGCGCAGCAGTTCGCGCACCAGCCACGGAGCTTGCTTGGCGGTGGCTGCCACCTGTGCGTGCCAGATGCCGAGAAGTGAGCGAGGACGCGGAATGGGTTTGAGGTGTGGGGACATGAGGGGTCCTCCTTTGCTTGAGTTTTGGAGTGCGGGAGCCGCGCTCCCGCTTTGTTCTGAAGAAGTGGCACTTCGCCATAGGCGGACGCAAAGCGTGGCTTCGCAGCCCAAAGCGCCAGCGTGGCTGGCGCACTCCATAAATGGCCAGTGGAGAGCAGATGAACTATGACAGACATAGCGGCCCGCGATTCGTCACTGGAAAACATGCGCAAACGCGGTCCTTGGTACCGGATAGAGAGAGTTTCGTCGAGAGAAAAGACGAGAAACGGCTAAATATGCAAGCTCGTCTCGGCTCGTCATTCCCCCGAAAGGTAGGGGCGAGGTGACCTCGCCCCTACAGACGTTTCATTGTCGATGGTGCGCCACAGGAACATGGTCATTCCCGCGCCTGCGGGAATCCCGGCTTTTGCCAAGCAATCATTAGGCACCCCTCCACCAGAAGCGAATTGCGAGCCGTCCCTAAGACCGTTATATAAGGCAGGTGCATGCTTTTCTTACCGCTGCGCTGAATGCGTTGTTTCCTCATCGCTGCTTGGGCTGTCGCGTGGACACGGCGCTCGACCAGCCGTTCTGTGCCACCTGTCATCGCTTCATCCAGCCTATCGAACCGCCGTTTTGTTCATGCTGCGGGGTGCCGTTTGTCACCGAGGCCGGACCAAATCATCTCTGCTCTCGCTGCCAGGAACAGCTACCATCGTTCCGTCAGGCGCGCTCCTGGGCCGTATATGCTGGCAGTAGCTCGACGCCACACCCGCTCAATGAAGCGATTCAACAGTTCAAATATCAACGCCGCCTCAGCACCGGCAAAGCGCTAGCGTCGCTGGCTGCGATTGGCTGTCCCCTCGACTCTGAACCTTACGATATGATCGTTCCGGTGCCGCTCCATCTCGAACGCCTGCGCTGGCGAGGGTTCAACCAGTCGCTACTCCTAGCTCGCGCCATCGGGCAGGCGAGACACACTCCCGTGGACCCGTTTCTTCTTGAACGCATCCGCTCCACCACGCCCCAGACGCAGCTCAAAGGCAAAGAGCGTCGCACCAACGTGCGCGGCGCGTTCCACGTCAGCGATGCAGAAAAGCTTACCGGCAAAACCGTGTTGCTCATCGACGATGTCTACACCTCCGGTGCCACCACCGAAGAATGTGCTCGCACCCTACGTCGCAGTGGCGCGGCAACAGTCGATGTCTTTACCCTGGCCCGCGCCATCATTCATTGAAAGATTATGACGACTCCTCTTCCCATCGGCGTGCTACTCTCCGGCAGTGGCACCAATCTCCAAGCCATCATCGACGCGATTGCTCGTGGAGAGCTAGCCGCTGCCATCAAGGTGGTCATCAGTAATCGCGCCGACGCCTATGGTCTGGTCCGGGCGCGTCAGCACGGCCTCCCAACCGTCGTCGTTCCTCACAAAGACTTCCCCACACGCGAAGCCTTCGAGGCCGAACTGATTCGCATCTTGCAAGCACACCATGTCGAGCTCGTCGTGCTGGCCGGATTCATGCGCCTGCTCTCGCCAGTGTTCATCCGCGCCTTTCGGCAACGGATCATGAACATTCATCCAGCTCTGCTCCCGGCTTTTCCTGGCACCCATGCCCAACGCCAAGCTCTCGAACGCGGGGTGCGCATCGCCGGTGCCACCGTGCATTTCGTCGATGAAGAGATGGATCACGGACCGATCATCGTACAGGCCGCTGTTCCAGTGTATCCAGACGACACCGAAGAGACCCTCAGTACACGCATTCTTGCTCAGGAGCACCGCATCTACGCGCAAGCAATCCAGCTTTACGCTGAAGGCCGCTTGCAGATCGACAAGCAAAAAGTCATCGTCCTCGACGAACGCCAATCCCCAAACCTCGCGCTACGCTCCCCTACTTCGGCATGACTATCGGCGCTGGCCAAATCGGGCAAATAGGAATCGACGAGTCCGGTAAAGGCGATTACTTCGGCCCACTTGTCATTGCCGGCGTCTACGTTTCCCAAGAACAAGAAGAGGTATTGCGAGTCGCTGGAGTACGCGACAGCAAAGCGGTTACTGATAAGAAAGCCGCAATCCTGGCCGAACAGATTCGCGTACTCTGCCCCTTCACCGTCGTGGCGATTGGTCCAGAACGCTACAACAGCCTGCACGCCTCCTTCAAGAATTTGAACAAGCTCCTGGCGTGGGGCCACGCCCGCTCGATTGAGAACTTGTTAGAGAAGGTTTCATGTGACCGCGTGGTCGCCGACCAATTTGGCGACGAGCGGTTCCTACTCAACGCCCTGATGGCAAAAGGGCGGTCAGTCACGCTCGTGCAAAAACCTCGGGCAGAAGAAGAAATGGCCGTAGCCGCAGCCTCCGTCGTCGCTCGCGCCGAATTTTTGCGCCGCTTACAAGAACTCAGCACGCGCTATGAGGTCGCACTGCCCAAAGGTGCCAGCGACCTCGTCATCACGGCAGGAAAAGCTTTCGTCCAGCGCCACGGGGCCGAAGCGCTCGGCCACGTCGCCAAGCTGCATTTTCGCACGACGGAGAAGGTGGTGGGGTAAGTGCGTAGAGGCATGACATGCTGTCCCTACCAGGACACAAGAATAAATCACACTGCACCACTGCCAAAGTCCGTGCCCCTATGCGCGGTTCGGAATAGTCACTACACTAGGCAGCCGAGGAAAGGCGTATGCGTTATTCGGTCTTACTTGAACCCATTCAAGAACCCGGTTTTGCAGGTTGGTATTATGCACATATTCCAACGCTCGATCTGATCACTCATGGTCAAGGTATTGAAGGAGCCCTTACTGCGGCCCAGGAACTCGTCGAGGTCTGGATTGCAGAAAAGCGCGTAAACGGAGAAGCGATCCCGATTGAGACAATTGCTTTAGTCGGACACATTGAGATTGCCGATGCCCTACTCAGCCCGTGAAGTCTTAGCAAAGTTGCTTCGGGCTGGATTCATCGAAGTTCGGCAGTCTAGGGGTCATAAAATCCTTCACCATCCAGACGGCCGCCAAACTTACGTCGCAATGCACCCCGGCGATCTACCGACCGGAACATTTCGGAAGATTCTCAAACAGGCA
>SXGS01730912.1_pt1 | contig 11869 bp, 10 predicted proteins | sample 3174681 | NCBI WGS metagenome assembly SXGS01 (sample SAMN11356861, study PRJNA531348) | freshwater metagenome | isolation source: freshwater sample F1-80 | place: China: Fuxian Lake, Yuxi | collected 2017-12-25 | reverse complement strand
ATCGCTGCTGCTCCAACACTCCAAATCACCCTCCCAGGTGCCATGACAGGGCTGGTTGTAGATGGCCGCAATAATGACGCCATCAGGTAACAACGTCAAGTTCGGCCAGGCGCAGACATTATCGATCGCGATGTAGTTTTCAATAAGGTTTTGAGATCTATACAAAACGTTACGGCAGTTGCCAGCGCGACCAGAGCAGCGAACAATGCTCGCCAGCGGCAAACTTCTGGTAATAAACGGTAAACAGGCTACCGTCGGCCAGTTCGACCGTCGAGGGATAGCCGAGATCCCAATCGGGCCCATCATCGCGGATGATGCAGTCCCATTCCCAGCTTTGCCCTTCGTCGTAGCTGATGCCAACGCGCTGACCATAGCCCGGCAGGCGATAGCCATAGGTCACAAGGAATGCGCCGGAGGAGTGGCGCAGCAGTTGGGGCGGCGAGCCATAGCCCAACGAACGGGGCAGCGACCAGGTGCGTCCGCCGTCGGTTGATTCGGTCAAGAGCGTGCTAAAGTGGATCAAGCCAGCCTCGGTGACATTGCCATGCTCACCTGGGCAATTCTCTAAGCGGATCGCACCCAGCAATTTACCCGAAGGCATTTCCAGCACATGCGCCTCGTGATAGCTGCCAGCGACGGTCTGCGGGCAGAGCGGCGGCGCCCCCACCGCTTGCCAGGTGCGCCCGCCGTCGCCGCTGCGCACGGCGGTGATGGTGGCATTATCTAATTCGTCCATGACGGCAAAGGGTTTGCCCAAGTAGAGCAGATCACCGTTGCGCAGGCGGATTGGCCCATGCGGCGATGTAACCGGCACGCGGATCGGCGCGCCCCAGCTGGCGCCGGCGTCATCACTCAACATCACCCAAGAACCGACATGCTGTTGGGCTAGCTCGTCGGTCAAGCTGTCCAGGGTGGGGCGCCAGCTCTCCGCCTCGGCCTCCCCATACAATTGACGCCTGCGGGCATCATCGGCGTGGCCGCGGTTGTCAGTGACAAACCAACTGACCAGCAGGCGCTTACCACCGAGGTTGACAATCCCCGCATCGCGATCATCCAGCGGCGAATCGTTGATCACCCGCGGCGGCGACCAGGTACGACCGTCGTCCCGGCTCACATTCAGCACCGTCTTGCCCCACGGACACATGTGGGAGCTACGCAGCCCAGAGCTAGCGACGAACAAGGTGCCGTCATCCAGACGCGCCACCGTAGGCCAGCCAAAGTATCCGAGCTTTTCATTCTGCAAGCGACAAACAACTCCGTGTTCAGCAATAAGATGGGTATACATCGTTTGTTCTGATCCTTTGAATTGGCAAGTTAATTATTTATTGTAGATTGAGAGATTGTGTATTTGAATCTCTCAATCTCTACTTGGAACAAGCCGTTTACTTGCGACTCCTTAAAGCATCGTCATGCGCGGATCCAGCGCATCGCGCAGACCGTCACCGGTAAAGTTGATCGCCATCACCGTCAGCACGACGGCAAAGCCCGGTGGCATCCATATCCACCAGTTGCGCTCCAACACGGTGATCGAATTGGCAGCGTTGAGCATTGATCCCCACGAAGGGGTAGGGGGCAAGACGCCCAAGCCCAGATAAGACAGCCCCGCTTCCGCCAGAATGGCGCCGGCCACGCCAAAGGTGGCGGCTACCAACAGCGGAGCAATGGCGTTGGGCAACACGTGTGCCCACATGATTCGTCGATCGGGCACGCCCGCTGCACGCGCTGCCAGCACATAATCCAACTCGCGCACCGAAAGGATCTGGGCGCGCAAAAGACGAGTCGTACCTGTCCAACCCAAGCCGCCGAGTACGGCCATTACATTCAAGATGCTGGGGCCGATCACGGAGACCATGGCAATGATCAAGATCAGACCAGGAAAGACCATCATAATATCAGTAATGCGCATGATAATCATATCGACCGTGCCGCCATAATAGCCGGCCAATGTACCCAAAATCAGTGTGATGACCAACGAAATTGAGACGGAGACCAGCCCCACCGCCAACGAGACGCGCGTGCCATAAACCAAGCGTGCCCAATTGTCGCGACCAATCGGATCGGTGCCAAGTGGATGTTCCAAAGTAGGGGCTGCCAAGGCATTGCGTGGATCCATGGCAGTCGGGTCACGCCCAGCAACCAGCGGTGCAGCCAGAGCCATCACGATTATTAGCGCTAGATAAGCCAGGCTGATCACCGCCATCTTGTGGCGGCGAAAACGGCGCCAGGCGCGCACATGTGCTGATTGGCCAACTGACAGGCGTGCAGTGGATGCAGTGCGCTGGTTGACAGTCAAAACCGATTGCGGCATTTTACTCATAGCGAATCCGTGGGTCAGCCAAGCCATAGGCCAGGTCGGCAACGAGGTTGCTCAAGAGCACGACCACGGCTGCGACCAGGACGCCGCCCATAACAAGGGGATAATCCAGCTGTCTCGTGGCCATGATCACGACCAGCCCAATGCCGGGGTAATTAAAGATCGTTTCGATCAATACCGCGCCACCAACCAAGGCCGGGATACGCAGCCCTAAAATGGTGATGATCGGCAAAAGCGCATTGCGCAAGGCGTGGCGCACCACCACAGCTCGCTCGGGCAACCCTTTGGCACGCGCGGTGGTTACATATTCCTGATTGAGCACCTCCAACATGCTGGAGCGGGTGTAGCGCATCAATCCGGCAAGGGTCTCATAGGTCAACGCCGACACGGGCAGGATCAGATGCTCCAAATAATCGCCCCAGGTTTGCACCCCCGGTGATGAAATGCCGCCCGTAGGCAGTAGGCGTAACTTGAGGGCAACCACATAGATCAGCATCAGCCCTAAGAAAAAACCGGGCATGGCGGTGCCACTAAAGGCAACACCGGTGAGAAAATAATCAAGCCGAGAATAAGGCCGGAGCGCTGAAATAATGCCAAAGAGAATGCCGCCAATCGTCGAAATGAGCAAGGCCAGCCCGACCAGCCCAATTGTGTTTCGCAATCCCTTACCAATAAGTTGTGCCACCGGCTGGCGAAAGAGGATCGAGTTGCCTAGGTTGCCGGTCAGCGCCTCGCGCAGCCAGATGGAATAACGCACGACCACCGGCTGATTCAGCCCCAGCGCCTCGCGCCGTGCATCCAAATCAGCTTTCTTCAGGTTGCGAAACTCTTCGGGTGAAATCATGGCCGAAACCGGATCGCCCGGTGCCATGGCATAGATTCCATAATTGATCACTGTAATGCCAAAGAGCAGCGGGATCATCAAGAAAAGCCGACGTAGGATGTAAGAAGACATTTGTACAACCCTTTGGTTTTATCGTAACCAGGCTCTGCGTGGTGATGCCACCTGGACGCTCCGCGTCCGTTGGGGCGCGGAGCATCCAAACGGCATTCTGCCGGATACCGACAGGCCAGCGCCAGTGCCTAGTGCTGTCACTTGCATAAACTCACGTCTTGTCAATTGCTGTGCCATATTTGAGCCTCCTTGTGTTGAAAAAACGGAAGTCGATTTATATACAGGCTCCAGTTCATTCACAAACACCGATGCTGAACCAAATCCTGATGCAAAACATATGTAAGGAAGAAAACAGCCAAGCGAGACGGTCAAACCAGTTTATCAGATTGTCCTACAGATTGTTACTAATTCACTGTAACCGAATTGAGCCAAGATGTCAAACGCCAAGAAATGCAAAGGGGGAGAACTAGCACGCAATCTCAATCGGCAAGAGAAAAATCCGATTGCGCTCGCCCGACTCGGCCGGGGTGGGTAGCCAGCCAAAGGGGGTACGATCATAAGCTAGCAGCAGGCGATTGGGCGCAACTTCGATGATTTCAGTGTAGGCGGTGGTCTGTTCCGCAGTGATCTGATAACCAGCGTTGGGCGCCCAGCGGTTGTGATGGTCCAGCACATCAAGCGACTGCCACTGTACGCCACGCTCATCGTCGGACAGCCAGAGGAAGAGGCCAGGTCGCCCGGTCGAAAGCGCCAGCACGCCATTCTGTAACCGCTTCAAACTCGGCTCGACGCTGACCGCCGGCAGAACATCGGGTACAGACCAGGTGCGCCCGCCATCGGGACTGTAGCTGCGGCGCAAGGGGAACGCGGCCCCGCCGCCCATACGCATGACACACATCAGGTCGCCATTCGCCAGTTGCACCAAGGATGGCTCGCCCGGCCCATGGCCGCGTGGCTCGGTGGTGGGAGCAATTTCGGGACCAGCCACGGTCGATAGATAGCGCCAGGTGCGCCCGCCATCCTCCGAGGTAACGACCACCACCGAGAAGAGCGGATCGCTGCGGTTGCTTTCATAGGTTCGACTGCTGCCATAGAGCGTCGCCAGCAGACGCCCTTCGACGAGGAGCGCATCGCCGTCAAAACACAAATTGACGCGGTGCAGGTTGGGGCGATAGGGGTTGGTTTGGGCGGCCACGGACCAGGGCCAATCGAGCAAGCGCACCCCCTGCGGCTCAAAGATCACGCGCCGCCCGGCTTGTTCAATTCGGATGGCCGCCCCGCAAAAGTTGTGTTGATCGCCCGGCGTCAAGGCATGGAGATAGGCCGGGATGGCAAAGAGCGCGCCATCGGCCTGCGGCACATATATCATGGGCTGATGTTCGGGCAGGATGTCGCAGCGCGGCGTCCAACTGTGGCCGCCATCCGCCGAGACCTGGTAGCCGGAGAGGTCAAATGGGTTTTCGTTGGTGTCGGCGGCCAGCGAATAGGTCAACAAGAGTTCGCCGGTGGGAAACTGCGCCAGGGCGGGGAACCAGCCATGCCCGATACTTTCCATGATCTGGATCGGTTCACCCAGGTGGACGGTTAGGTTGTTGAGTTTGAGAGTAGTCATCGAATCGTTCCTTTATGCGCACTTCAGCTTACACCACCACACGTAAACCACAAGCACGCACATGGAACACGCCCTGCAAGGTAGCGTAGTAGGTGAGCAGCACCGTGCCGTCATCCAGCAACACCAGGTCGGGCGTGCCAAAGCTAAAGCGCTGCAATTCATCCCAAATGCGCTCTTCCACCGCCGCCAACGCGGGGAGCTTCACCGGCTGACCATTCATCCGTCCTTGCTCGGCATCCCACAGTTGAATGGGCTGGTCGGTCGCCCAGGTTGTACCGCCGTCGTCGGAATGCCAGAGTAGGCTGCCCAGCGGGGGGTGGCGATAGTTGCTGGCGGCGATTACCTGCCCGGCGGGCAAAACGAGTGGTGCGGTGATCTGCCCGACAAAGCCTAGGCTCCCCGCCGGACTCCACGTCTGCCCATGATCGGACGAAAAACAACGATGGACTTCAATCGTCCGTTCGTTCTCCTGCAAGAAAGTCCACAACAAGGCAATCACGCGGCCATCAGGCAGCAGATCAAAGCGCGCATCGCAGAGATTGAGGCGGCCTGTCTCATCGCCAGCCACCATGATCGGCGCTGAAAAGGTGCGGCCATCATCCTGCGAGATGATCAGGCCTGTCGCATTCACCCCCGATGGAATGCGACATTCAATCGGCACACAGACCGTACTATTCGCCGCCGCAAACGGAGGACCCGTCACCCCGACCCGCTCTAGGGGATGGAGATCCGGTTGTTTGGGCGCTGACCAACTGACGCCGCCATCCTCGCTGCGGGACAAAAAGAAGCGGAGCGGGTAGCGATCCCCATCCGCGCCAAAGGGATAGGTATTGGGCGGCAACCCTTCGACGCTGCCAAACGAAGCCAAGAGCGCGCCCGTTGGTGTCTGACAAAGCCCACCCGTGATCACCGTTTGGGTGGGGTTGGCGCTGAGTCCGTTGGCGACAGTTTGCGGCACCGACCAATGTCTGCCCCCATCTTCCGAACGTTGCATGAGCAGCACGCCATCGTGACTATGTTTGGTCGCACCTTGGCGATAAATGCAGGCGACCGCACCATCCGCCAAACTGGCCGATAGCGGAAAAGCACAGGTGACAGCGCGCTCGCCAGCAGCCAGGTTGGGCGAAACGGCAACATCAAAAAGGATTTCAACTTGCATTTATGTCCCTCATTTTAGCCGTTGTATTTGGGCTGCTTGGGTGCGACGTTGCGTTGCAGGCGCAGGTTGCGTTCCGTCAGGGGCAGCAGCACGCGTGCGCCGCCCCGCCGGTGTGACTCGATCAAGGCGAAGATGATCTCCAACCCGGCCAGGGCCACGCCGGTTCCCCCGCGCGTTGGTTGCCCCGTGTCCAGTGCCTGCACCAGGTCTTCGATCAGACGCAGCGTGGTGCTGACTCGCGGCGGTTCGGCAAAGGGCGCCGCCACTATTGCCTTGTGGCCGTGGGCATCGATGATTTGGGGACGGCGCAACTGCCAGCTTAAGGCATCATTCACCGCGGTCAGTGATCCCCGTTCGCAGACTACTTCACAATCCGCGCCCCCGCTGGTCGCCAATAGATAAGCCATCACGCCGTTCTGAAAACAGAGAATGGCATCGCCCGCTGGGTCTTGGCTCAGGATCTCGCCCTCGATGATCTGGTCAGCATTGTGCAGCGTGGCCTGCACCCAGGCGACCGGCTGGTCGTTGTTGAGGCGCATTGCCCAGTCGATGTAATGGCTGCCCATGTTAAAGAGGGTGCCGGTGTTGGTGATCAGAATACTCTTGAGCGCGCCGATTTCGCTGCTTTCGATAAACGCCTTCATGGCATCATATTCGCTGGCCCAACGCCGATTGGTACCCAGGTTAAAGACAACGCCGTTGCGTTCCACCGCCGCCACCATCGCTTCGGCTTCGGTCATGGATGCTGCCAGCGCCTTCTCGGCGTAGATCGCTTTGATGCCATGCTCGGCGGCATAAATCACAATTTCGGTGCGCGGCTCCGGTTGGGTCGCCACGCTGACAATGTCGAGGTTTTCACGGGCGATCATCTCACGATAGTCGGTGTACTGTGCCGCCGGCGGCACATTGTGGCGGCGGCCAAACTCGGCCATCACATCAGTGCGCATATCAGCACAGGCAACCAACGCGGTGCGCGGGCAGGCCACAAAGCCGTCGGCATGGGAAAAGGGCAGCACAATCGTCGGATAGCCGATCACCTCGTTGTCGATAAAGCCGCCCATCCGGCTACAGCCGATGACCGCGGCGCGGTAAGTTTTCATGGATGCTCCTCTTTTGTCAGATCGCTAAATTATTGCCGGGGTGACTTCGACAAGCTCAGTCACCCCCTCATTCCCACATCAACAACACCCCCATCGCCTCTGCCGGCCGGTCGTAGAGCAGATCGTAGGCGGCTTTGGCTTGGGTAAAGGGGAAACGATGGCTGATGAGCGGATCAACCTGGATGCGACCAGCCTGCACCAACTCAATGGCGCGGGCAAGCATCACTGGGCGTGTGGTGGCGTTGTAGTAGCCGCCAATCAACCGTTTGCGTTGGATCTTGCCGGCATCCAATGGCAGCGGCGCACCGTGATAAAGACCAATGAGGTGCAAGGTGCCACCATCGCACACCATCTCCTGCGCCTGGGCAAAGGAGATCAAACCGGCCTTGCCCCCCACGCAGTCGAAGACAACCTCAGCCCCATTACCCTCGGTCAACTGACGCACCAGCGCCACCGGGTCTTGTTCAGCGGTGTTGATCTCCACAGCAGCGCCCAGCCGTTGCGCCAGTTGACAACGGGCGGCAATCGTATCCACAACAATCAGCCGTGCCAACAGATGCTGGCGCGCGGCCTGCATCACTAGATTGCCCACCAAGCCCTGTCCCACCACCACCACTGTGTCGCCGGGGCGGATGCCGGGAACCTGCGCCCAAGTGACGCCGCCGGTGACCAGTGGCAGAAAGGCGGCCTGTTCAAAGGAGATGTCATCTGGCAGCGGCCAGACCGCCGTCCCTTCCATCGCGTCCATATCAAGCAAGACATATTGCGCATGGGGTGCGACGGCCACTACCCGATCCCCCGGCTGGAAGCGCGTTGCGGCTTCAGCGCCCACCGCCGCCACCACACCGCCCACCGAATACCCCATGATCGCCGGGTCGATGGCCTCTTCGTGCATATAGCGGCGCAACACTTCGGAGCCACGACTGATGAGGCTGACCTGGTTCTTTACCAGTACATCGCACGGGCCACATTCAGGGATAGGGGCTTCCTCCAAAATGATATTGCCAAAGCCCTCCGGTTTTGCAACGCGCAGCATGGAAACCTCCGAAAACACTGCAGAGGCTATCGATTCAGCACGCGCAGGGTGCGATCAGCCAACGGCAGGGCAACCGGCTTGCCCGCCAGGTGCGAGGCGTAACAGGCCAAGCCCAATTCCAACGCCGCAGCGCCATCGCGTCCCGTTGAAATAAAGGGGGCGCCGGTGTGCAAGCTGGCATAGAGATCCACCAACAACTGCTGGGTTGGGCTCAAGGTGTGCGGCGTACTTGGCAATGGTTTGACAATCAGCTTGTGGGGGTACTGGCGTTTGATAGTGGCCGGCAGGGTCGGTTCAAAGCGCTGGAGCCAGCCATCGCCCACCATGCTGGAGAGGAGAATGGCGCCATTGCGCCCGCGCACTTCGACACGATCTTGGTCACTCAGCGTATTATCAAAGAGACCGGTCATGCCATTGGCAAAACGCACCAGACCGCGCGCCGGCAGATCTTGTGCGGGGGCGTAGTCGGGCACTTGCGCATAGAGTTCCACGGCATCGCCCGCCCAATAGCGCATCAGGTCGAACGTATGCGTACCGACATGCAACATGCCGCCGCCGCCGTGGACTGTTACCCCGGTGAGTTGGCCCAGCGCGCCGGCCTCAACCAACGTTTTGCTCTGGCGCACCAGCGCGCTGAAACGATTGGGATGGTTAACCGCCAACAAGACGCCATTGCGTTCACAGGCGGCGAGCATGGCGTCGGCCTCGGCCATGCTGGTGGCCAGCGCTTTTTCGACAATAATGGCTTTGACACCCGCTTCCGCCGCGGCAAGCGTAATCTCGGCTTTTTCTGGCGATTGAGTGCAGACGGAAACCACGTCGGGGTGCTCGTCACGCAGCAGTTGGCGAAAGTCGCTGTAGAGCGCTTTGACCCCGCGCCGTTCGCCAAAGGCGTTGAGCTTCTCCCGCCCCCGATTGGCGGCGGCTACCAGGGTAAAGCCAAGAGTGGTCTGGTAGGCTTCGGCATGGTTGATGGGGTGTATCACATAGAGTCCGGTGTGGCGATTTTCCCCCTGATAATAACTGGGCGGTTGGCGCTCGACTACTTCGTCGTCATAACTGTTGCCAATCCGCCCCACACCGATAATGGCCGCACGATAGGTTGGCTGCTTCATTAGCGTCCTCCTTATTTTGATGCTAGCATATCGTGGTGGGCGGGCATAATCTGCACCCACGAATAATCCGTCGTGGTCGCGTCTGGATTGCCGCCGGCGTTGCTCGGAACAGATTTGCGCAGAATGAACTCGGCTTTGTCCAGGGTGTGATAGCCGATATGCGCCATTTCAAAACATTCGATGGCATGGTCAACAGTGGCGTTGAAATCAGGCAGAACTAACGGTCCCGTATCCACCTACAGCGCGGCGGCTCTTGCATCAGATTCATCGTTTTGATCCGATATTCCAGGTGGGCGCGCAAACCGCGCCCAGCATCGACCAACTCGGTGCGGCCAGGATCAGATGCTCCAAATAATCGATCCAGGTTGTCACCCCCGGTGATGAAATGCCGCCCGTAGGCAGCAGGCGCAACTTGAAGGCAACCACATTATTCAGCAACAAACCCAAGAAAAAACCGGGCATGGCGATGCCGCTAAAGGCAAAACCGGTGAGCAAATAATCAATCCTAGAATAAGGCCTTAGCGCTGAAATCAAGTAAAAGAGAATGCCGCCAATCGTCGAAATCAGCAAGGCCAGCCCAAATGTGTCACGCAATCCCTGACCTATAATTTGTGCCATCGGCTAGCGAAAGAAGATCTAGTTGCCCAGGTTGCCGGTCAGCGCCTCACGCCGTGCCTGTAGATCAGCTTTGGTCAGGTTGCGAAACTCTTCGGTGAAACCAAGACCAATCCGGATCGCCCGGTGCCAAGGCATAGACGCTGTAACTGACTGCCCGATGCCAAAGAGCAGCGGCATCATCCTGAAGAGAGGGCGTAGGATATAACGATACATTTGTACAACCCTTTGCTTTGACAGGGTGACATGGCGACTTCGCCAGTCGAAGTCGCCTTATCGCCCTGTCACCCACTCACCTTGTCATCTTACGCTTCCACCGTAATATTTTCCCACCCCCAGTCATTGCGGGTCCACAGGGCGTAAATGGGGTTCAGACCGCCCTTGACCTTTTTGTTGATCACCCAGATGCCGGGGACGCGCGCAAGCGGGATGACGCTGACCTGTTCACTGCCAAGCACTTGCAAGCGATAGATGCCTTGCTTGATCTCTTCTGGATCGCTAGAAAGGCTGATTCTATCAGACACTTCCGCGGCTTCGGGTATGTCGATAAAGGGTAATTTATCAGGTGCGTTCAGGTAGTAGTTGGCCCCTTCGCTGGGATCGGCGCCCCAGACCTGACCGCTAAATAACATGTCGGTGCCGTTCTTCTCCGCCTGCAGAGTACCATAATCAGCGCCAACGATCTGGTATTCGATCTCAATTCCCACCTCTTTCCAATAGCCCATCGCTAAGGTCCAGAGCGGCTCCCATCTGGGGTCCACAGATTCGACCATAAAGCGCAGTTTACGGCTGGAGTCCCATTTGGCTTCTGCAAGCAATTCCTTGGCTTTAAAGGGGGAATAAGTGTATTTTGGCACATCTGGCCCGACGCCATGACCGCCATATTCAAAGATCGCGCCCGGCACATAGGTTGCGCCCCTATAGTAGGTATCGCTTATTGCTTGGCGATCCAGCGCCCACCACATGGCCTGGCGCACCTTCTGCTCAACGGTTGCAGTGTTAAAGAAGAAGGCATGATTAGCCTGGCCGGCGTTGAGCTTTATGTCAACATGGTCCATCTCTTTGAAACGCGGGTATTCACTGGGCGGGATCGTGCCCACATGGCATTCACCACTCTCCAGCGCAGCAGCTTGAGCTTGCCCGTCGGTGTAGGCAGTGTAGATTATTTTATCCAGCTGGATTTTACCCCGGTGGTAATCATCATTGCGGGCAAAGTCGATATATTCGTCGGGGACATATTTGGTCACTTTGAATGGGCCGGTGCCGATGCCCTGTTCCAGCGCCCAAGTGGTCTTACACAGCCCTTCATTCGGCAGCAATTCGTCCAGCGGTTTGTCACTCAACAGATGTTTGGGGTTGATTACAGTAGCACCGATCGTGTTGAGGAAGGGGTTGCGATAGGCGCCGGTCAGGTCGAAGACCACGGTGAAATCGTCGGTCTTGCGAATGCCGCTGATCTCCGCCGCCGTCCCCGCTCGATATTCCTTGAAGCCGACCACCATCAATTCCAGGCTTTCAGGGGAAGTATGGAGCGAATCTTTGTGGCCGACAATGAGATACGTGAAGATCACATCATCGGCGGTAAAGGGCGCACCGTCATGCCACTTGACTCCTTGGCGCAGGACAAAGGTGCAGGTGCTGCCGTCAAAGCTCCAACTCTCGGCCAGGTCTGGGAGGAAATCACTAAAGTCGTTGTTCCACTGGATCAGGCCGCTATAGGCCAATCGACGCTGATAAAGATCTTGGGTGCCGGCGTAGTTCCACGGCACGCAGAAGTTGCCATAGGTGGTCTTTTGCGGGTAGCCGAGGACCAATGTGCCGCCGCCAGTTGCAGGTGCCACCGCCGCGGCGGTTGCAGCGGGGGCTGCGGTTGCAGCGGGGACTGCGGTTGCAGCGGGGGCTGCGGTTGCAGCAGGGGCGGCAGTCGCAGCGGGCTGCGCCGGCGCGCAGGCGGCCAGAATCGAACTGCCACTAACTGCACCCGCCAGCTTCAGGAAATCGCGTCGAGTCGGTTTCTTTCTGT
>SXGS01605146.1_pt1 | contig 11869 bp, 8 predicted proteins | sample 3174681 | NCBI WGS metagenome assembly SXGS01 (sample SAMN11356861, study PRJNA531348) | freshwater metagenome | isolation source: freshwater sample F1-80 | place: China: Fuxian Lake, Yuxi | collected 2017-12-25 | reverse complement strand
GCGCCCTGCACTTTGTGGGTGCGTCCGGATTTGATCTCGCCGTCGCGCTGGCCGTTGCCGTTGCCGATCACTTCGTGGTAGCCGATGTCGTTCCAGCCGTTCCGGATGACGTGCTGCTCGCGAATGCTCTTCACGGATCCGTGGGATCCGGCGCTGTGGTGGATGATGAGCTGCTTCGGGGTGAAGGGCATCAGTCGATGGCGCATTCGCCGAGGACGTTGGCGAGGGCATCGCCGGCATCCTCGAAGTCGGCGGCTTCGATGGCGGTGACGAGGGCCTGGGCGTGGCCGAGGAGCACGGCTTGCTCTCCGCGCTTGAATTCGTCGCGGAAAGCGGCGCGGCACATCGGCCGGGCGGCGGCGGGGGTGAGCTGCGTGAGCAGGGACTTCAGCAGATCGTCGATGCCGACGCGGCCGCCGAATGCCTGGGCGAGACCGGCGAGGGCCTGGAGGGTGTTGAACTTCATGGGTGTTGTCTCCGTGAGCCTTCTAGGGATGCAACGCGCTGCGAGATTTGCGCCATGTCTCTGTGGATCTCGTTGAAGCTGTCGCGGTCTTCGCTGCGGTGGCGGTCGAGCTCTTCGGCGACTTTGCCGCCAATGGTCTCGATGCGGCTGAGCTGCGCCGTGAGCTTGTTCCAGCCTCCGAGCAGCGGTATCAGGAGGGCAACAACAATGGTGAGACCGGTGAGGACGCTGTCGAGCATGGTGGTGGTGGGGTGAGCGGCGGCGGGATCAATTCGCCGCCGCTCTGGCCCCCTGGTAGAGACCGGACCTGGAGTCGTCCGGTGGTCATGTAACCTGCGGCGCGCCGGCTCTCCTTGTGGGAGGGGAGGGATGCGGAAAGCTCCCTCAGGACCAGTCCCAACGGAGTTCTGTGTGCCCAGGTTGGACGGGGAAGGCGGTGTGGCGGCTGAGGGCGCCGGCAGCCTGTATCAGCGTGTCACGGTCCGTTTTGAGGTAGTTGTAGGTGGTGGCGACGCTGGCGTGGCCGAGCCAGGCGGAGGCGGTGGCGACGCTGGTGGATTGGGCGACCTGGGAGGCGCACCAGTGCCGGCAGCCGTGGGGCTGGTAGATGGCGGGGTCGAGACCGGCGAGGGATGCGACGTCGCGCCAGATGGTGCTGAAGGCGGTGTCGGAGAGACGGCGGGTTTTGTCGATCGGGATGAGGGCGGGGGATTGGTGATCGTGCCGGGCGACGAAGAAGGCGCGTTCGACGGACCATCGCTGGATGGCGCGCAGGAGGGGCTCTGCGACGGGAACCCAGCGGGTGATGCCGCCTTTGCCGCAGCGCACGCGCAGCTGGGTGGGGGTGATGTCGCTGGTGTCGAGGGCGATAATTTCGGCGCGGCGGAGTCCGGCCATCAGGAGCAGGTGGATGACGAGATCGGCACGGCCGCGTTCGTAGCGCTGGCGGGGGAGCCGGCCGAGCATCTTGAGCATGGGGGCTTCGAGGAGGCGTTGGACTTCGGCATCGGTGGGGACGGCGCGTTGGGCGATGTCGAGTCGGGGTCGGCGGACGCCGGTGGTGCGGTCGAGGATGACCTCGGCGGCGCCGCGCGCTTCGTGTCTCCAGGTGGTGTAGGAGCGGATGCAGGTGAGGCTGACGGCGCGGGTGCGGGGTCGCTGTCCGGCGGTTTGCAGGTGTTCGAGGTATTGGCGGACAAGACTGGGGGAGATGTCGCGGCCGTCGAGCCATTCGGAGAAGTCGCGAAGGCGCCATTGGTAGCTGCGAATGGTGCCGGTGGCGCAGCCGCGGTCGTTGCGGAGGTGGTTGATGTAGTCGGAAATGTCGGTCATTGGGTGACTCCCGGGGTGCAGGTGATGAGGGAGTCGTGAGTGATGCAGGTACGAAAGTGGGGTGTCTAAGTGTGGCAGGCGGGTGGCCAGGGTGTGGTGGTAGGGCTCTAAAGACCGTCAGCTTCCCAAGCTGAATGTCGTGGGTTCGAGTCCCATCTCCCGCTTCTTTCCGCCCATTCCGGATGGTGAGCCTTTCCCTGGCCGTATCCTCTCTCGCGAACCACCTGCCGGTGACTCGGTCTCCCATTTGCTTGCAACCAGGCTGCCCTGCGATTCAGGTCGGGTCACTCCGCTGTCGATGCGCTCGGAACTGGTGTGTCCGGGGACCCGGGTGCTTGAGTCCCGTGAACCGATCAGCCCGAACTCGTTCCGGCGGAGGTCCGGCTCTCAATCGATGAAGGAGTTGGCAAGTGGAGTTGCGGTCCTGGGAGTTTCATTGGCACAGCAGGGGTTGGCAGGGCTGGAATCGGCTGCGTTGACATTTCACGCGAGTTGTTATGAGAGCGAAGAGGACCGAGATGGATCGTTTGATGGGGGCGATGCTCGGATTAGCGGTCGGCGATGCGCTCGGCGCTCCGGCAGAGTTCAAGTCCCAGGCGGAGGTAAAGCGACTCTGGGGGACGCTCACCGACATGGTCGGCGGCGGCCCGTGGGCGCCGGGGGAGTGGACCGATGACACCGGGATGGCGCTCGCTGTGGCGGAAGGGATCCTCGCGAATCCAGCCGATCCGGTTGAGGATGTCGGCCGTCGCTTCCTGCAGTGGCGAACCACGGCCAAGGACGTCGGATCGACGATCGGCGCTGCCCTTCGAGGCTATCGCGGAAGCTGGCCGGATGCTGCTCGCGGCACGCATCAAGCTCGCTCGGGAAAGGCGGCGGGGAACGGTTCGCTGATGCGGACCCTGCCCGTCGCGCTGGCGTACCCTGCATTGCTCGAGATGTCCGAGAAGAGCGCGCGGATCTCCGCGATGACCCATTGGGATCCCCAGGCGGAGGTCTGCTGCATCCTCTACGGCCATTGGATCCAGCGGCTGCTGGCGGGAGAGCCGCGACTCTCCGCATGGGAAGCTGCGTTGCACGAAGTTCAGGCTGGGCTCCCAGCTGTGCACAGGTTGCACGACTGCCCGGGCTCTGCACCGCTTCCGCCCGGCTTCTGGCCGCGTCTCGAGGCGGCGACGACCCTGAACTACGGAGAACTTCAGCGGTCCGGCTATGCGGGGTACGTGGTGGAGTGTCTCGAAGCGGCAGTGTGGTGCTGCGTCCATGGCGAGTCGTTGGAAGACGCGCTGGTGAAGGCTGTGAATCTGGCGGGTGAGGCGGACACCATCGCCGCGGTTGCCGGTGGCGCCGCAGGCGCCGCGTGGGGCTACGAAGCCATCCCAGCGCGCTGGCTCGACCAGCTTCACGAGCGAGAGCGGCTGCAGCAGGTCTCTGAGGAACTCCGCGACCTCAGATCTCATCACCGCATCTATGAGAATCTCAAACTTCCACGCTTCACTCAGAACGAAGGAGAAGCCGTCCCGCGAGTTTACTCCGGCCGAAATCCCCTCAGCGCCCGCGACGTGCGGAAACTGCAGCAGCTCGGCATCACCCACATCCTGGACTTGCGGGAGGAAGCGGAGTGGTCCGCACCGGGCCGATCAGGTGGTGAGGCGTTGGAAGCGCTGAGTCGTACCGGTCTGAAGAGAGTGCACATTCCAATCACCGACATGGGAGCGCCCGATCTCTCCACGATAGACCGAATCATCGCGGCGTTGGATGACATGCTCCGGTGTCCCGAGCATCGGGTCTACTTGCACTGCCGCGCGGGAAAGGAACGCACCGGCGCCGTACTGCTCGCGTATCACTGCCGAGCCACCGGGCAGAATCTCGAGAGCGGTTTGAGGGAGCTTCAGGCACGATGTCCCAACATCAATCCTCTATCGCACCAGCAGGTGGCGGTGCGCCGTTGGCTGGCAGCGCAACCTCGGGTCTGAAGTGTGCCCGTCGACCCATCCGCCGAAATAGTTCATCGTCGATCGGGAGGGAACCGAGTAGGGCGTGTAGGAGTCTGAACTGCGACAGGCCGCCTCAGGTAAGGGGTTGGGTAAAGGAGTAAGAAGTGATTTCTAGACGCGTTCTAACCGTGCTGGCCGCTCTGGCCGTGCTGCCGATCGGCTCTGCCGCCGCGCAGAATAAGGCTCCCGCCAAACCTACCAAAGTGGCGGATGGAAAGTACAAGAAGGGCCCCGGCGGGCTCAAGTACGCCACGTTGAAAGAGGGAACCGGCGCCGTAGCGAAGTCCGGGCCGGTCACCGTGCATTACACCGGATGGCTGACCAATGGAACCAAGTTTGACAGCTCGGTCGACCGGGGCCAGCCGTTCGAATTCAATCTCGGTGGTGGCCAGGTCATCAAGGGTTGGGATGAGGGTGTGAAGGGAATGAAGGTTGGTGAGAAGCGCCAATTGGTCGTCCCTGCGGACATGGGTTACGGCGCCACCGGAACCCCAGGTGGTCCGATTCCGCCAAACGCCACCCTGATCTTTGAGGTCGAACTCCTCAAGGTCAACGGAAAATAGTTTAGTGTCCTCAATGACGCCGCTCCTCTCCGGGGGCGGCGTCATCGGCAGGAATTGACCCGTCGGAGCCGCTCCCATGCGATGTCGCGTCTTTCGGGGTCTGGCGGCGGTCATCCCCGTTGCAATCCTTGCGGCGAGCGCGCTCTCGGCAGGGACAGCTTTCGTGGAAGGGCAGCCGCTGGTGGCGCAGGCGCATCGAGTCGCCGAGTCACTGAGGATATTGGGTCATCCGCTTCCCGCCGGCTCGGAAGCGCTGATCCGACGCGCTGCCGGTCGACCGGACTCGCGGGAGGCGGTGAAGCTCATCCGCCGGGCGCTGGATGCTTATTGCCTGGCAGTGGTTAAAGTGGCGGCGGACGGCACGACTGCGGTGTCTCGAGGCAGCGTTGCGGCCGAGCTGGACGAACAAGGCTGGCGCAGTTTCCTGGTGCGGGTAGAGAATGGCGCCGGTGCGGTGGGCGCCCTCCGAGTCAGCTCGCCCAGCGCCAGAGACATTCCCAACGGGCCGGCGACTGAAGTGAAGTTGAGGTGGCTTGGCCTCGATGTCGTGACATCACGTCCGATGCTCCCGCAGCTCAGCGGTCTTCCGCTGGAGTACCGGATCCTCCAGGTCTATTCGCGCGGCGCGGGCGCCCGTACTGCCCGGCTCGACTTCAACGTTGGCGGAATTCCAAGGCCGGGACAGCCCGCACGCAGCCTTCATGTGCGGACCTGGAAGTTCCCGCGGGATCTTTCATCCTGGCGCGCGATGAATCAGTGTCGCCTCTCGAATCGCAGTGGCGCGATGCGAGTGGAGGGCCTGGGCGTCGATCCTTACCTCGGAACCGATGTTGCTGCGCCGGGCGGACGCCTGGTGCTCCGGTTCCAGGCCCGCTTCGAGCGCGTGGGCTTCGGGCAGCTCTTCTGGTGGACCGAGGCCCGGCCTCGGCCGGACGGAGCGCGCCAGGTCGTGTTTCAGGCGTTGGAGGGCAGTGGTGGGTTCCGGGACTACGCCATTCCGTTTGAAGTGGAGAGCGATCTGCGGGGGATTCGGATCGACCCCATGGGCACCCCGAGTTGGGCGGAACTCAAAGAGATCTCGCTCTACCACGAGGATGATCCCGGCCCGAACACGGCAGCGCTTTCGGTGCGTTTCGTCACCAGGCCCTCAACACCGGTCCGACTGTCGCTGCGGGACGAGCTTGGCAAACCGGCCACCGTGTGCCTGGACATTCGCGATGAACAGGGCCGGGTGTTCCCCTCCCAGACGAAACGCCTCGCCCCGGACTTCTTCTTTCAGACCCAGGTCTACCGAACGGATGGTGAGACTCTCAAGCTGCCGGCCGGCCGATATCGCGTGGTTTGCAGCCGTGGGCCTGAGTCGATCCCTGAAACTCGGGAGCTGATCGTGGGGAGGCAACCGGTCCGGTTCGACTATCAGGTTCGCCGATGGATCGATCCGTCCCGCTCGGGGTGGTGGTCCGGGGATCATCACATTCACGCCGCCGGGTGCCAGCACTACACCAGTCCTACAGAGGGTGTACTCCCAAGAGATATGGCGCGTCACATTCGAGGCGAGGATCTGAAGGTCGGGGCTGCGCTGACCTGGGGTCCCTGCTTCGACTACCAGAAGCAGTTCTTCAAGGGCAAGCCCGATTCGGTCTCTACCTACCCTTACCTCCTGCGATACGACGTGGAAGTGTCCGGATTCGGCAGCCATCAGAGTGGGCATCTCTGCCTCCTCCGGCTGCGGGAGCAAATCCCGCCCGGAGGATCTTCCAAGGAGCACTGGCCCACTCTCGGTCTCAACACCCTGAGGTGGGCCAAACGGCAGGGCGCTATCTGCGGTCCCGCGCACTCGGGGATCGGTCTGGGCGGCGGCGTCGGGCGTGTGGCGGCGACGGACGGACCGGGGGGTCTGCCGTCGTATGTGATCCCCAATTACGATGGGATCGGCGCGAACGAGTACGTGGTGGATGTGACGCACGAGGTTCCCGGGCCGTCCGGTCGCCCGGTCCCGGCTGTCGACTTCATCTCCACGATGAACACCGACCGCACCGCGGAGTTGAACATGTGGTACCACACGCTCAACTGTGGATACCGCGTGCGGGCGAGCGGCGAGACCGACTTTCCGTGCATCAGTGGCGAGCGGGTGGGACTCGGCCGCGTCTACGTGCGCCAGCGGGGCAAGCTGACGTACGACGACTGGTGCGAGGGGATCCGGGAAGGTCGCTCATACGTCAGCGACGGCCGTCATCACTTGATGGACTTCGCCGCGGTAGCCGCCGCTTCCGAATCCGTCGGAGCACGGCGCGTGGCCGTGGGAGAGGGCGGCTCCGAGATGCGCCTCGCGGGCCCCTCCGGCATTCGGGTCTCCGTCGAAGCCGCGGCGCGGTCGATCGACGGATCGGGAACCGTGCCGGTTGAAGTGGTGGTGAACGGCTACCCGATCCCGCTCGCCGATCTGGCGATGGACGGTCGCACTCGACGGCTGGAGCGCGAGATTCGAGTCGAACGGAGCAGTTGGATCGCCATCCGCGTCCGGGGCCGGGCTCACACCAACCCGATCTTCCTGCTGGTGGGTGATCGACCGATCCGCGCATCCCGCAGGAGCGCCGAGTGGTGTTTGAGGGGCGTGGAGCAGTGCTGGATGCAGAAGGAGCGCACGTACGCGCAGCCCGAGATGGCCGACGCTCGCGTCGCGTATGAGCACGCTCGTGCTGAATATCGCCGAATTCGCGCTGAGTGTGAGGTCGACTGAGCGCCGTCGGTGTCTCAGCGGGGCCAGCCCTATCGGTTGAGGTGCAGGATCCCGCGGAGATCCGGGGTAACGTGATGACATGTCGACTCGACCAGATCTTTCGCGAGTTTCCCGGGCCGGAGCGACCGCCGCGCTGGTGGGGCTTGCGGCGCTGTCCACGCTCTCGGCCCATCCCGTCCGTTCCGACGTCGGAACGGACGCGGCGAGTATCCTGGAAACACGGTGTCTCTCCTGCCACAGCTCTCAGAAGCGCTCGGGAGGGGTGGAGTTGACGACGCGCGCCGCCGCGGCTGGGGTCTTGAAGGGTTTGCTGGGGGGACGTCTGGCGAAGGCGGTGCGGGAGGGACGGATGCCTCCCAACAGTCGGCTATCCCGCGAGGAGCAAGGCGCATTGCTCGCATGGGTGGAGTCGGGGGCGCCGCTCAGGCGAACTCTGACAGCGCGGACAGCCGCTCCTTCCGCCCCGGGTCTCTGGTCGCTGAAGCCGGTCGTGAAACCCGAGCTGCCGAACACTCGGTTCGATTCCCGCTCTCGCAACCCCATAGATCGCTTCATTTTCCAGGCACAGCTTCGAGAAGGACTGACTCCCTCGGGGGAAGCCGACCGGCTCTCCCTGATACGACGAGTGACCGTGGATCTGACAGGGCTCCCCCCCACCTTCGACGAAATCCGCCGGTTTCTCTCGGATCGTGAGCCGAATGCCTACGACCGTGTGGTCGACCGCCTGCTCGCCTCCACGGCGTATGGAGAGCGCTGGGCTCGACACTGGCTGGATGTCGTGCGGTTTGGCGAGAGCAACGGGTACGAGCAGAACCACCTTCGCGCCAACGCGTGGCCCTATCGAGATTGGGTGATTCGGTCGCTCAACGAGGATTTGCCGTTCGACGAGTTTGTTCGCCGCCAACTGGCCGGCGATCGAATTGCGCCGGGTGATGAGAGGGTGGAGCCCGCAACCGGTTTCCTCGTCGCCGGGATTCATGACACGGTGGGGAACCAGGCCGAGGAGGGCGCCCGGCAGCAGCGGGCCAATGACCTGGATGACATTGTCGCCACGACCGGAGAGGCATTCCTGGGGCTGACGGTGGGCTGCGCGCGCTGTCACGATCACAAGTTCGATCCCATCCCGCAGGCGGACTACTACAACCTTGCCGCCGTGTTCGCGGGCGTCCGTCACGGCGATCGTCCCCTGGGTGCAGCCAAAACGGATCGGGATGCAGAGAGGACTTCAGTCATCGCGGCCCGAGAATTTCGAGCGGTGGCAGCTCGAATTGCCGACATCGACTTAATCGCAAGGGAGCGGGTGCTTCGGAAGCAGGGCGTCATCCCCGTGCCGAGGCCGGTGATCCAACCTCGCAGGAATGTGGATGACTTCCCGCCGGTTGACGCGCGTTTTGTCCGGTTCGAAATCCCCGCCACTCGAGACGGGACTCAACCTTGCCTGGATGAGCTGGAGGTGTTCGAGTCTCCCGACGGGGCGAATCTCGCTTTGTCCGAAGCCGGAGCCAAGGCTACCGCCTCGTCGGCACTGCCGGGGTACTCGATTCATCAGGTTCGTCATCTCAATGACGGTCGATTCGGCAACGACTGGAGTTGGATCGCCGCCGAGGCGGGCGCCAGCTGGGCGCAAATCGAGCTCCCGCGGGAGTACCGAATCTCACGGGTAGCGTGGGGACGAGATGGCCTGGAGCGACCCCGCTTCACTGATCGCCTGCCGTCCCGCTATGCGATCCGCGTCTCACGGGATGGCGCTGCCTGGACCACCGTGGCAACCGAGGCAGGACGCGCCGGAGGCACGGAAGCCATACCCCAGGCGGATCTTGTGGCGGAGCTCGCGCCGGAGCAAGTTCGAGATCGCGCGACGCTTAGCACACGGTTGGATGGCCTCCGACAGCGGCTTCAGGCCGATGGCGGCGTCCGAACTGCCTACATCGGGCAGTTCGCGGCTCCAGATCCGGTCTATGTCCTCAAGCGTGGGGACGTGATGCAGAGAGAGGCGGAGGCGATGCCTGCCGCGCTGTCGGCCGTGGGTCCCGGAACGGGACGACTGTCGGATGAAGGGAAATCGCTGTCGGCAGAAGGGGATCGGCGGTTGGCGCTTGCCGCCTGGCTCACGCGTGCCGAAAATCCGCTGACCGCCCGTGTTATTGTCAATCGCCTCTGGCGCCATCACTTCGGGAATGGCCTGGTCTCCACACCGAGCGACTTCGGCCGGAATGGCGACCGGCCCTCGCACCCGGAGCTGCTGGATTGGCTGGCTGCTACGCTGGCTGCCCCCGAGGCGTCCGGCGGCCTTGGGTGGAAGCTGAAGTCGCTCCATCGACTCATCGTGACCTCCCACACGTATCGCCAATCCTCGGCGGATGATGCGGCTCGTTCCGCGAAGGATGCTGGGAACCGATATCTGTGGCGGATGCCGCTGCGACGCATGGAGGCTGAGGTGATCCGCGATGCGGTTCTTCAGGCCAGCGGCAAACTCGATCGGCGCATGGGCGGGCCCGGCTACCAGCTCTACCGGTACCGAGTGGTCAACGTTGCAGCCTACGAGCGCCTCGAGGAACACGGCCCTGACACCTGGCGCCGCGCCATTTACTCGCAGGCCGCGCGCGGGATTCGAGATGAGCTGTTGGGCGTATTTGACTGCCCGGAGAGCGCACAGCGCACCCCAAAGCGTCCGAGCACGACGACAGCGCTGCAGGCACTCAGTCTGCTCAACGGTCCCTTCACCGTACAGCAAAGTCGCTTCCTCGCCGAAGGCGCCGCGGGGCTGCCTATTGATCAACAGGTCGACCACCTCTACCAGAGGATTCTGGGTCGGGATCCGAACGGAGACGAGCGCCGCGAGGGCCTTGCGATGGTTCGGAAGCATGGTCCGGCTGCGCTGGCCCGGGTGCTGCTGAACAGCAGCGAGTTCTTGTACTACTAATCGCGAGCTGTCGGGGCGACGTCGCCTCGACAGGTGGGATCCCCGATGAGTTCCAATCCACACCACGATTCTGGACCGTTGACCCACGACCGCTGGCTCGACCGGCGTCACTTTCTGGGCGAGATGGGCTCGGGCCTGGGAGGGATCGCTCTCGCCTGGATGCTCGGTGGCGAGCGCGCGGCTGCCGCCGAAAACCCCGTGGCGCCGAAGGCATCGCATCGTGCGCCGAGAGCCAGCCGGGTCATTCAAATCTTTTGTCCCGGCGCGGTGAGTCAGTTGGACACCTTCGACTACAAGCCCGAACTCATTCGGCGGCACGGGGAACCGCTGCCCGGAACAGACTCGCTCGTGACGTTTCAGGGACCGAACGGCAACTTGATGCGGAGCCCGTGGGAGTGGCAACAGTACGGCCAATCGGGCACGTGGGTCTCCAGCCTGTTCCCGCATCTCTCCCAACATGTGGACGAGATGGCGTTTCTCCACGCGATGACCGCGCGCACCAACACACATGGGCCAGCGCTGATTCAGATGAACACCGGGTTCGTCACCGAGGGATTCCCCAGCATGGGGGCGTGGCTGACCTATGCGCTCGGCTCGGAAAGCCAGGATCTTCCCGCCTTCGTGGCGATCCCCGATGTTCGAGGCCTGCCGCCGAACGGGCCCGCCAACTGGAGTGCCGGGTTCCTCCCCGCAGCTTACCAGGGCACCGGCTTTAACACCGAGCGCCCCATTGCGAATCTGCAGTCGCCGCGAGACTCCAACCCGGATCAGGAGTCGTCGATCCGGAGCCTTCTCGGCCGGATGGATCGGGACTTTGCCCGACGCAATCCCGGACACTCCGACCTGGCCGCTCGCGTCGCGGCGTATGAACTCGCCGCCCGCATGCAGCTCAGCGCGCCGGAAGTCACCGACATCCGACGGGAGAACGCCTCGGTGCTGAAACTCTACGGCGCCGACAGCGAAAACCCACACAAGGCTGCGTTCGCCAAGAACGCGATCCTTGCGCGTCGACTGCTGGAGCGCGGAGTGCGCTTTGTTCAACTTTACTGTGGGGGACCAGCCTCACAGGTGGACGGTCTGCTGAACTGGGATGCCCACAAGACGCTGAAAGCAGACTACGAGCGGCACTGTCCGATTCTCGACCAGCCTGCTGCCGCGTTGCTCACCGATTTGAAGCAGCGTGGCATGCTGGAGGACACTCTGGTGCTCTGGACGACCGAGTTCGGTCGGATGCCGACCCATCAGCGTGGGAGTCAGGGTCGCGATCACAATCCGAACGGCTTCACGGTTTGGATGGCGGGCGCCGGCGTGAAGGGTGGCGCCCACTACGGAGCCACGGATGCCTTTGGTCATCGGGCGCAGGAAAACGTCACCACAATCTACGACTTCCACGCCACGGTGCTGCACCTGCTCGGGCTCGAGCACAAGCGACTCACCTACTACCACAACGGTGTTCAGCGGCGACTCACCGACGTTCACGGTGAGGTGATCCATCCCGTGGTAGCCTGAGGGGGCTACTCGTGCCGGAGCGCCTGAAGCGGGGAAAGGTTCGCGGCCCGTGCGGCCGGGTAGATGCCGAAGAACAGGCCGATTGCCAGCGCGCAGGCGGATGACAGTGTGATCGCCGTTACCGACAGGGTCACCGGCCACCCTGCGAGCGCGGCCCCTGCCCAGCACCCCAAAACGCCCGCTCCGATACCTAACACTGCGCCGATGCCGCAAAGCGCAAGGGACTCAATCAGAAACTGAACAAGCACATCCTTCTTGCGGGCGCCCAGAGCTCGTCGAATGCCGATCTCGCGAGTTCGTTCCGTGATCGAGACCAGCATGATGTTCATGATCCCGATC
>SXGS01106942.1_pt1 | contig 11873 bp, 7 predicted proteins | sample 3174681 | NCBI WGS metagenome assembly SXGS01 (sample SAMN11356861, study PRJNA531348) | freshwater metagenome | isolation source: freshwater sample F1-80 | place: China: Fuxian Lake, Yuxi | collected 2017-12-25 | reverse complement strand
TTCGGCGTGCCGGCCGCGACGAGCGCGTTCGCCGCGGCGAGCTGCTTGTCGATCTCCGCCTCGAAGGCGTCCTGCGGGCGCGCGCCGCTGACGAAGATGCCGTTGATGAACGACGCCGGCGTGCCGCGAACGCCGGCCTTGCTGCCCGAGGCGATGTCCGCGTCGACCTTGGCCTTGGCCTTGTTCGACTCGAACGCCGCCTTGAACTTCGCGCCGTCGAGGCCTGCCTGCGTCGCCCACGCCACGAAATTATCGGGCGTCAGCGCTCGCTGATTCTGGAACACGAGCGCGTGCATCTTCCAGAACGCGTCGTTGCCGCCGAGGTCGAACGCCGTCTGCGTCGCGACGTGCGCGGGCACCGCCTGCTGATGCATCGGCAGCGGGAAGTGCTTCCACACGATCCGCAGTTTGTCGGGCCCGTACTTCGCCTCGAGGCCGGCCAACGTCGGCTCGACCTTGCTGCAGTACGGGCACTGGTAGTCGCTGTAGAGGACGACGGTGACGGGCGCGTCCGGTGAGCCCCAGCTCGGGTCCGTGGCGTCGACGGGCACCTTCGCTGTCGCGTGGCTCGCGGGGACGGGCCCCTTGGACGAGTCGGCGGTGGCGTGGAGGCCCCCGTGGTCGTGGCTTCTCAGAACGCCTCGGGCGAGCCCCATGCCTGCGAGCAGGCACAAGATCATCCCGACGATGGCAGATCCTCGGTTCATGGTGATTCTCCTACCGTCCTTGGGGGCGGCTACTTGGCTTCCTTGAGCGCCTTGTCGATCGCGCGACGGAAGGCCGAGAAGGGCTGCGCGCCCTCGATGAAGTAGCCGTTGACGAGGAAGGCCGGCGTGCCGCCGATGCCGATCTTTTCCGCGGCCTTGATGTCCTCGTCGACGGCCGCCTTGTGCGTGCCTTCGTCGAGGGCCTTCTTGAATTTCGCCAGGTCGAGGCCGAGCTCGCCCGCGTACTTGTCGAGCTGCTCCCGCTTGATGCCCGGATCCTTCTGACCTTGAAAGAGCTTGTCGTGCATCTTCCAGAAGCCCTCGCTGCCCTTCTGCTTGAAGGCCTCGATGGTGGCCTGGTGCGCGAGCGGCGCGTTCTGGTGGAACGGCAGCGGGCGGTGCCGCCACACGATCTTGACCTTGTCGCCGTAGCGCTTCTCGACCTCCTTCAGGGTGTCGTTGACGCGCCCGCAGAACGGGCACTCGAAGTCCGAGAACTCGTAAATAACGACCTTCGCCGCCTTGCCGCCCTTGAAGGGGGCGTCCTTCGGCGCGGGGCCCGGATCCTTCTTCTCGAGATCGCCCGGACCCTTGCCCTCTTCGGTCGCCTTCGCGTAGACGTCCTCGAGCTTCGTGCCCTTCGCGACGAGCTCCTCGGCGCGCTTCAGCTCTTCGTCGATGATCTTCTTGAAGGCATCGGCCGGCTGCGCGCCCGAGATGCGGCGGCCGTTGATGAAGAAGTGCGGGGTGCCGCCGGCCTGGAAATCGCTCGCCACGCCCTGGCAGTCTTCGAGGATGTCGGCGTACTTGTTGTCCGCCATCGCCTTCTTCGCCTTGGCGACGTCGAGGCCGAGCTCCTTCGCGTAGCCCTCGAGCGCCGCGTCATCGAGCGCCTTCTGGTTCGCGAACAACATCTCGTGCGCCTTCCAGAAGCCCTCGTCGCCCTTCTGCGCGTGCGCTTCCCGCGCGAGGTTGGCCGCGGGGATCGCGCGCTTGTGGAACGGCAGCGGGTTGTCCTTCCACACGACGCGGAGCTTGCCCTTGTAGGCCTCGAGTAGCTCCTTGATGGTCGGCTCGACGCGCGAGCAGAAGGGGCACTCGTAGTCGCTGAACTCGACGATGGTGATGAGCGCGTTCTTGGCGCCCTTCTTCGGATCGGCCTTGCTCACCGGCACCTTCCAGATGGTCTTGTCGGCGGCCGGATCGGGGCGCTCTTGCGGCTTCTGATCAGCCGCAGGAGCTGCCTTCGCCGTGTGGTTTTTGTTCGTGAGCGTCGTGTAGACCTTGTCCTTCGGCGTGCCGGCCGCGATGAGCGCCTGCGCTTCGGCGAGCTGCTTGTCGATCTCGGCCGCGAACTTCTCCGGCGGCTGCGCGCCGCTGAGGACGACGCCGTTGACGAACGAGGCCGGCGTCCCTTGCACGCCCGCGGCCTTGCCCGCGGCGATGTCGGCGTCGACCTTGGCCTTGGCCGTGTTTGCCGCGAGGGCGGGCTTGAACTTCGCCATGTCGACGCCGGCCTGCGCGGCCCAGGCGTCGAAGTTCTCCGGCGTCAGCGCGCGCTGGTTCTGGAACACGAGCTCATGCATCTTCCAGAAGGCCTCGGAGCCCGAGACCTCGAAGGCGGTCTGCGTCGCGATGTGCGCCGGCACGGCCTGGGCATGCATCGGAAGCGGGAAGTGCTTCCACACGACGCGGAGCTTTTCCGGGCCGTACTTCTCTTTCATCGCCTTGACCGTGGGCTCGACCTTCGTGCAGTACGGGCACTGGTAGTCGCTGAAGAGGACGATGGTGACCGGCGCGTCGCCGGAGCCCCAGTGCGGATCGGCCGAAGAAATCGGCACTTTCGCGTCGAGCGCGCTCCATGCGGCCCCGGCCGCGGCGCCCTCCTTCGTCGCCTCGGCGCTGCCCGCCGGGACGTATTTGTCGAGCCCCCACATCAGCGCGATGCCGCCGATGAAGCTGAGAATGAAACCAAGAATTGCTGAACCCTTACTCATTTCTGTCCTTACTGAAGCGGTGAGCCGTCTCGCCGCGTGGTGATCCAGGCGTGCCGCACGCGCGCGAGACGAGGCCGAGATGGCAGCGGCTCGATGGCGTGGGTCGGCGACGCGCACCCAAACATTTCGACGTAGCGCTTGTTGCTGGATGGCCCCCGCGTCTCGGGGGGCTCAGGCGCGTGGCGGGCGCTCGACGCGGCCCTTGCGCGCGTCGCGGCTGCGTCGAAGGTAGCGTGGCTCATCGAGCCTTCGCGGCGTGCGGGGCGCGACGAGCGGCATCGGCTCGCCGGCGATCGCCTCGAGGGTCGCCGCCGGGAGCTCGAGCGTTTCGCCGCGCGAGTCGCTCGCGACATGCGAGAAGTGCGACCCATCGGGTGAGCCCTGGGCGTACCCGAAAAAGGCCCTAGAAAAAACGTGGCATCCGCCCATCGCCTCGATGCGCGCTCCGCTCACCGGATAAACGGGGCGCGGCGCGATCTCCGAGGCGCCGTCGGTCGAGCACAGCGCGGCGTCGAGATCGCGCGGCACCACGACCGCGGGGATGCCCGCGTCGCTGACGACCGCGGGGATGCCCGCGTCGCTGACGCCCGCGGAGGTGCCCGCGTCGTAGACGCCCGCGGAGGTGCCCGCGTCGCTGACGCCCGAGGAGGTGCCCGCGTCGTAGACGCCCGAGGAGGTGCCCGCGTGCGCGAGGGACGAGCCGAGCAGGCTCGCGACCACGATCGCAAATGCGACGAGCGTCGCCCGCACGGGGGCGAAAGTCGACGCAGCTCGGCGCGGGCGCAACATGAGCGGCGGGAAGCTAGTCGCCAACGCGGGTCGAAGCAACCGTCCGCCGAGCCCCGAAAAAACCGTCCGCCGGAAGTTGTCCCACATCCACCTTCATCGGCACCATGGGCCTCGATGCAGACTGACCGCACCCAGTCGATCGAGCCGCGGGACGAACAGCCGGATTGCTTCGCACAAGAGGGGCTCCCGCGACGCTTCGGTCGCTACCATCTCTTGCGGTTGCTCGCGCGCGGCGGCATGGGCCAGGTGTTTCTCGCCTCCACGGTTGGCGTCGAGGGGGCCGAGCGCCCGGTCATCATCAAGGTCATTCGTCGCGAGCACGCGCGCGATCCGAATTTTCTCGCGCGGTTCCTCGACGAGGCGCGGGTGCAGTCGCAGCTGCAGCACTCGGGGGTCGCGCAGATCCTCGAGGCCGCGATCCACGAGCCGACCGGCGATCCCTACGTCGCGCTCGAGTACGTCGAGGGGCGCAGCCTCGGCAACGTGCGCCGCCGCATCACCGACGTCGGCTACCGCCTCGCGTGGGCCGACGCGGTCGCGCTCGGCAACCTCATCTGCGAGGGGCTCGCGCACATCCACGAGCGCACCGATCCGGCGGGCCGCCCGCTGCGCATCGTGCACCGCGATCTGTCGCCGCACAACGTGATGGTCGGCTACGCGGGCGAGGTGAAAATCATCGATTTCGGCACCGCGCGCGGCCAAAACCGCCGCTGCCACACCGTGGCCGGCGTCGTATTCGCCAAGCCCGGCTACGTCGCGCCCGAGGTGGCGAACGGCGACTCGGGCGACTCGCGCGTCGATCTCTACGCCGCGGGCGTGATGATCTGGGAGCTCTGCGCGGGGCGCCGCTTCCTCCAGGGCGAGGCGCCCGAGCACATGGCCGCCGTCGCCGCGGGCGCGCGCGACCTGCCGCCGATCGCCGACCTCATCGGCGCGCCTTCGGGCCTCGATCACGTCCTCGCGAAGATGACGGCGCATCGCCTCGAAGATCGCCACGCGAGCACGCACGAGGCCGCTGTCGAGCTCGCCGCCATCCTGCGCGAGAGCACCCCGCTCGCGAACGGTGAGCGCGGCGTGCGGGCGCGCGTCATGCAGCTCATGTACGCGCTCTATCCGAACCAGCCGGGACGTTCGCGGCGCGAGTTCGCGAAGCTCGTCGGCGAGGCGCGCGCGAAGTGCCCCGATGAGTGGGTGAGCCCCATCGAGCAGCTCGAGCCCGAGCCGCGCGGGAGCCTCGAGGGCGATGGCGAGCTCCTCGCCGGGACGCGCTACCGGCTGCGTCGCGAGCTCGGGCGCGGCGCCAGCAGCGTCGTCTACGAGGCCGAGCACCTCGAGCTCGGTCGGCGCGTCGCCGTGAAGGTGCTCGACGCCGAGCACACCCACTCGAAGGCCTTCGCCGCGCGATTTCGCCGCGAGGCCCGCACGCTGTCGCGCCTCGTCCACCCGGGGCTCGTCCGCGTCTACGACTTCGGACAGGCGAGCGACGGCAGGCTCTTCTGCGCGATGGAGCTGCTCGAGGGCGAGGGCCTGCGCGCCTTGCTCGATCGCGGCGAGCCGGCGGCGTGGCGACGCTCGGTGCGACTCGCGCTGGACGCCGCGTCCGCGCTCGTTGCGGCTCACGGGGCCGGCATCGTGCACCGTGACATCAAGCCCGAGAACCTGTTCGTGACGACGAATGGGCAGCTCAAGATCCTCGATTTCGGGCTCGCGAAGCTCGAAGGCGAAGCGGCCGAGGGCGACGCGACCGACGGCGACGAGCGCGTCGGGGGAAACAGCGCGAGCGACGCGATGACCCTCTTCGGCACGCCCGAGTACGTGGCGCCCGAGCAGGTCGTAGGCGGGAGCGTCGATGCGCGCTCCGATCTTTATTCGCTCGGCTGCGTGCTCTACGAAATGCTGACCGGGAGCCCGCCGTTCTCCGACGCAGCGAGCGTCGTCGTCCTCGACAAGAAGCTGAAGGGCAGCCCCGAGGGCGTGCGGTCCCGCGCGCCGGTTCGCGGGATCCCGCGGGCGGTCGATGCGCTCGTCACGAAGCTCATCGCGCGCCACCCGAGCCGCCGTCACGCGACCTCGAGCGAGCTCTGCTCGGCGCTCGGCGAGTGCCTCGACGCTCCGACCCGCGAGCGTGCACGCCGCCGCACCGTGGGCGCGAGCGTGTTCGCCGCCGTGATGGGCTTCGGCTTCGTGCTGCTCGCGGCGGAGGCGAGCCCGCTCCTCATCGACCTGCCGCGCCACCTGCCATGGCTGCGCGAGTCGAGCGGCGCGCTGCCGCCGGCTACGCCCGAGCGTACGCCCGAGCGCGCCTCCCCGAGCGTCGCGCCGAAGAGCCACGTGCCCGCGCCGACCGACGGACGCCGTGCGGCCGAGGGGCCGCAGGTCGACAAGCACGCGGCGACGACCACGATCGTGTTGCCCACGACGACCCTCGCCGAGCTCGAGGAGTGACGCGCCGTGTAGTGAGTCTTCGAGCTCGCACACCAAGCACCGAAGCTTCGCGACGCGTCGTCCGCTGAGCGCGCGACGGCACGCACGACGGGCGCGCTTGGTCCCCCATCCCATCGCTGGTAGACGGCGCGAGTCTTGGAGCTCCCGTCTCGAGAACCGCACGTCGGCAGCAACGTAGTCACGGCCGGTCCACGTCAGCGGGCGGTGCTGCGCCTCGCGCTGCCGACGGTGGGGGCCATGCTCGCGCAGAGCATCGTCAACGAGGTCGACATCGTTTTTCTGGGGCGCTTACCGTGCCCCGAGTCGTCGAACACCCAAGCCGCGCTCTTGCCGTCGCTCGTGATGCTGTGGGCGTTCGGCGGCTCGCTCAGCGCCATCTCGGTCGGCACGCAGGCCTTCACGGCGCGGCGCGACGCCGAGGGGCGCCACGTCGATGCCGGCTCGGTCCTCACGAACGCGCTCGCGCTCGCCCTCGGCGCGGGCGTCGTCTTCACGCTGCTCGCCTACCTCGCGATGGACAGCGTCATCGCGCTCGCGGCGCCGACCGCGGCCGTGCGCGAGGCGGCCAGGTCATACCTCGAGTGGCGCCTCCTCGGCATCACGTCGATGGCGGCGACCTTCGCGCTCAAGGCGTTCTTCGACGGCATCGGCAAGACGCACGTGCACCTGGTCGCCAGCGTGGTGATGAACGTGCTCAACGTGATCCTTTGCGTCGTGCTGATCTTCGGCTCGCCGGGGCTCGGCGTCCCGAAGCTCGGCATCGCGGGCGCGGGGATCGCGGGCTTCGTCTCCACCTGGGTGGGCCTCGCGGTCATGGTCGCGTTCGCGCTGCGCCCGGGCTGCCGCGCGCGCTACCAACCCTTCCGCGCGCCGTCGCTGAGTCGCGCGCTCTCGTGGGATCTCGTGAAGCTGTCGACTCCGTCGGGCGTCGCCACGGTGGTCATCATGACCGGCGTCATGATGTTCGTCGCCATCGCGCTCAAGCTCGATGAGCTCGCTCCCATCGGCGCCGTGTCGGCCCTCTGCCCCGGCGGCAAGGCGGAGCCGGTGAACGGCGCGGCGACGACGGTGATCATCGGCCTCTTGAAGCTCACCTTCAGCGCGGGGCTCGCCTTCGGCACGTCGACCGCGACGCTCGTCGGCCAGAGCCTCGGCGAGAAGGACGCCGCCAAGGCCGAGGCCTTCGGCTGGACCTCGGCCAAGCTCGGGCTGCTCATCTTCGGCGTGGTCGGGCTCGTCGAGCTCGCGTTCGCCCCGCAAATCCTCGCGTTCGTGACCCACAGCCCGCTCGTTCAAGCGGCCGCGCTCACCCCGCTCAGGATCATGGGCATCGCGACGCCGATCATCGCCGTCGGCATGATCATGGTCGAGGCCCTCTTCGGCGCCGGCAACACGCGCTTCGTCATGATCGCCCAGTTTTCCCTGCATTTCGGTGTGCTCGTGCCGTTCGCCTACGTGCTCGGCGTCGTCTTCGGGCTCGGCCTCTCCGGGATCTGGATCGCGGCCGGCTGCTATGCGCTCGCGTTGGCCGCGGTCATGTGCTGGAAGTTCCGGCGCGGCGAGTGGAAGACCATCGCGCTCTAGCGCCCTCGAGCCTCGCGCTCTTGCGCGTCATTCGCGAGCGAACGGCGCGCTCCCTGCAGCACCGCCATGTTAGGGTCCGGCCCCTATGGGCAAGCGTGGCAACGGCCAGAAGAAGTCCATCACCAAGCGCGACGACGCGAGCGAGGCGCCGGGCAGCGACGATGCGGTGAGCCGCGACGCCAGTGCGTCCGACGACCGCAGCGCAGCCGAGCCGCTCGACGACGTAGCCGCAAAGCTCGCCGACGATCCGCCCGAGCCCCCGCTTCGCGGTGAGCCTTGGGCGCTGCCCTTGGCGCGCTTCGAGCGGCTGTGGACCTGGCTCGAGACGCGCATGCTCATGGTGACGCTCGGCTGCCTCATCGCCACCCTGTGCTTCTGGTTCGGCGTGCGCGGCATGAAGGATCCCGTCTCGGCGCAGTCGGTGACCGGCACCGTGTGGCGAGCGCTCTTCGGCATGCTCGCGCTCGGCGGGCTCGCACGCTTCGTCACGAAGAAGCTCGGCCTCGAGGAATCCAAGCGCGCGCTCGTGACCATCGCTGCGGTCGTCGCCGGCGCGCTCGGCGCGAAACTCTGGCGCTCCGTCGGCATCGAGTACTTCACCGGCGTCCTCGACTGGCTGCAGCAGGGCTCGTCGATCTGTCTCTTCGGCGGCCTCAAGGGGCTCAGCACGCGGCTCACGATGCTCGTCTCGCTCATCGGCGCCTCGCTCGCGTGCAGCGCCGGTACGCACATCAACGTCGACCTCGCCGTGCGCCTCATCCCCAAGGGCTTCGCCAAGCACGCCCACATCGTCGGCAACCTCGGCGCCGCGCTCGTGTGCCTCATCTCGTCGTGGGGCTTCTTCGACTTCACCGCGGTCTCCGGCTTCAAGGCCTCGCCCGATGCGTCCGCCGGCGAGAAGGTCGCGCACGTCGCCCACCACGTCGGCGATCACGCCTTCTTGCTGCGAAAGCAGCTCGGCCTCGACCTCGGCGCGCTGCCCTACGTCATCAAGGGCGAGAAGTGGAACCACGACTCGCGCATGAACGGCCGGGAGTGGAACCGCTTTCTCGACGAGGGCGGCTTCGCTGAACGCTACGGCGCGGCGAACGTCGCCGACGTGCGCGCCACGGACGCCGAGCTCGACGCTCCGCGCCGCCCGTTCGTGGTTCTGCCCGGTGGCAGCGCGGCGGGCGCGCTCATCCACACGCTCGATCTCATCTTCACCGTCGGCTTCCTCATGATCGGGCTGCGATTTCTCCTGCGCGCGCTCCTCGTGCAAGGCGGATGCATGTCGCACGACCCGCACGCCACCGAGCCGCACGACGGGGCGCCGCACGCCGGTTCGGGCGGCCCAGAGCCGGGCGGCCCACCCACGAACGACTCGCTCGCGAAGGAGGTCGCCTGATGTTCAAGCTCCTCGGTGGGCTCCTCGCGGTGCTGGCCGTCATCGGCATGCCGCTCTTCGCGGTGCTCGGCGCCGTGTCCATCCTCAGCTGGCTCTCGAGCGAAGATCCGAAGCACCGCTTCATGCGGCACGTCGCCGCCAACGTGCTCGAGGACAAGTTCGCGGACTCCAGCATCCTCGCGACCATCCCGCTCTTCGTGCTCGTCGGCTACCTGATGGCCGAGTCGAACACCCCGAAGCGCATCGTGCGCGCGGCCTCTGCGACGCTCGGCTGGATGCCGGGCGGCCTCGCGGTCGTGTGCATCGTGGCGACGTCCATCTTCACGATGCTCACGGGCGGCAGCGGCGTCACCATCGTCGCGATCGGCGGTCTGCTCTACCCGGTGCTCGTGCAGCGCGGTTACCCGGCGGGCTTCTCGCTCGGGCTCGTGACGACCTCGGGTGCCGTGGGTCTGCTCCTGCCGCCGAGCCCGCTCGTCCTCATCTACTGCTACGTCACCGGCGTCGACGTCGGCCGCGCCTACAAGGCGACCTTGTGGCCTGGCCTCGCGCTGGTCGCCATCCTCGCTATCTACTCCGTCTACACGAGCATCAAGAACAAGGTCCCGACGCAGCCCTTCGATCCGAAAGAGGCGGCCGCGTCGATGTGGGACGTGAAGTGGGAGGCGTTCGCGCCCGTCCTCGTGCTCGTCGGCCTCGGCTCCGGGCTGATGGAGCTGCACGAGAGCGCGGCGGGCGCGGCGCTCTACACGCTCATCGTCGAGGTCTACATCCATAAGGACCTGAGCTGGAAGAAGGTGCTGCGCGTCGTGAAAGACGCGGCCTCGCTCGCCGGTGCGCTCATCGTCATCCTGGCGATGGCCGCCGCGCTCACGAACTACATCATCCACGCCGGGATCCCGCGCGCCGTGCTCGAGTGGTGCGTCGCCAAGGGCATGACCGACACTTGGCACTTCCTCATCGTGATGAACGTCTTCTTGTTCATCATGGGCGCGCTGATGGACGCCTTCAGCGTGCTGCTCGTGGGCCTGCCGCTGCTCGTGCCGCTCGCGGCGTCCTTCGGCCTGCACCCCTTCTACCTCGCGGCGATGTTCCTCCTTCACCTCGAGATCGCCTACGTCACGCCGCCGATCGGCCTGAACCTCTTCATCTCGAGCTTCCGGTTCAAGAAGCCCGTGGTCGAGGTCTACAAGGTCGTCATGCCCTTCTTCGGGCTGCTCGTCGCGGGCTTCGTCCTCATCTGTCTCTGGGAGCCGCTCTCGACCTTCACCGTCAAGGACGAGATCGCGAAGATCCGCGCGGAAGCCGAGCGGATCGGAGTCCCCCCGACCGAGGCTTGGGTGCTCGAGTGCATCCAAGAAGATCGCAACAACGTCTTGCCGTGCCGGCCCGACGACATCGCGAAATTCGGCAAGGACGGCAAGGGCCTCGCCGTCGCTGGCGCTGAGGCCGGCGAGGACGACGACGACGAGGACGAGGACGATGCGTCCGACTTCGACGAAGAGGACGACGAGAAGCCCACCGGCGACACGAAGCCGGCGAGCTCCGCCGCGGCCGCCCCGGAAGAGCCGGACGAGGAAGAGGACGACGACGACGACGAGGATCTCTAGGAGCCTGGTGTTGCTCGGCGCGCGGACCTGGCTCCCTCCCCCGCTTCGCGGGTGGAGGGCGTAAAACAGGCGCGTTCGACACCCGTCTCGTAGGCGCGGCGCTCCTCGGCGAGCGCGGCGCTCCTTGGCGCAGCCTGATGAGCGCGCGCTTTCCGGCCTTCGTCGCGCGCCGAGCTCGCCGAGCTCAGTCCTCGCCGTCCTTGTCGTCCTCGTCCTTGTCGTCGTCGTCGCCGGCTGCTGCGGGAGCCGTCGCGGCGGCGGGGGCCTCGATCTTGAAGCCGCACTGCTTCATGCGCTCGGGGCTGAGGAAGCGGCGCGCGCGACGCTTGGCGATGGTGTTGGGGAGGCGCTGCTCGGGGTCGAGATCGCCCGCCGCGACGACCTCGTCGAGGAGCTTCACGTAGCCTTCCTTGTCGGCGGCCTCGGTGCCGTCGTGGCTCTTGTTGCAGAAGTACTTCGAGGCGTAGTTGTACTTGGCGAGCAGGTTCGAGCCCTTCGTCAGCTCGATGGCGCGCTCGAAATGTTTCTTGGCGTCGTCGAGCTCCGCCATCGAGGTGCGCGCGTGGTACGAGCCGAGCACGACGTGCCCCGAGCCCTTGTTGTACGTCTCGTCGAGCTCGACGGCGCGCTCGATCATCTTCACGCCGACGTGGAGCTCGCCGACGACTGCGCTGTCGTCCTTCAAGAGGTTCACCTTCGAGAGCCACGCCTGCGCGGTCCAGAACAGGAACGGCGCGTCGTCCTCGGCGCTCGTGAACTGCGCGACCCACGCCTTCATCGTGTCCTGGTTCTTCTTCGCGTCTTCGAACCCGGCGTGCCGCTTCTCGAGGACCTTCGTGCCGTAGAAGATGGCGCGGTTGTACGCCGCGACGGCGCGCGCCTTGTGGTACTCGGCAAGCTCGCTGTCCTCGCCGTACAGATCTTCCGCCTGCTCGAGCTCGTCCTCGATGAAGCCGAAGCCCGTGGCGCTCCAGCTGCGCGTCAGGAGAAAGAGCGCGTCCTCGTTGTCGGGCCCGAGGAAATGCATGCCCTCGAACTGCGCGAGGCCCGCCATCGCGGCGGCCTTCGCCACCTCGTAGTCGCTGATGGTGTTGACCGCCGCCGACGCCGTCCGCGTCGACTTGATCTGTCCATCGAGGAGCACCTTCTTGATGCAACCGCTCGTTCCGAGAGCGACCGCGCCCGCCACGAGAAACGACCCGAGCTTGCCTGCCTTGTTCATGGCAGGCGTCTTACTCGATGGGGCGGCGGAAGGACAGCCACCATCGGGACGCGCCCGCGAGCATCTCAGTAGCGGTAGTCGTCGCGCTTGTACGGGCCGTCGACCGGGATGCCGAGGTACTCCGACTGCTTC
>SXGS01628522.1_pt1 | contig 11876 bp, 11 predicted proteins | sample 3174681 | NCBI WGS metagenome assembly SXGS01 (sample SAMN11356861, study PRJNA531348) | freshwater metagenome | isolation source: freshwater sample F1-80 | place: China: Fuxian Lake, Yuxi | collected 2017-12-25 | reverse complement strand
CCAAGCAATCCTCGGTCTTGGGTGGTTGGTTAGACCTTTCCATTCATTGTTTTCACGTTGAATTCCGAGCGGACCATCCGCCCAGACTCAGGGGACTTTCACCCCCGGACTCACACAGCTTCACGAAGCGCACCCCAATCTCGATTATGAACCAACATTTCATCTCCCGCCGCAACTTGCTCAAGAGCCTCGGCGCCACCGCCATGCTTGCCCGCTTCGGTTGGATGAACGCGCTCGCCCAGGCTAATCCGCCGGACTACAAGGCGCTGGTGTGCATTTTCCTCGTCGGCGGCAACGACGGCCACAACACCATCGTGCCGCTCACCCAGTCCGAGTTCGATCTCTACGACGCGGCCCGCGGCACGCTTGCCCTGCCCGATGTCAACGGCCCGATGGTGCAGGTGCAGGATTACACCAATGGGACACCCTACGGCCTGAACCCCGGACTCACAGCACTGGCACCGCTCTGGGGCACGGGTGCCGGCACGGGCCGCCTCGCGGTGCTGGCCAACGTCGGAATGATGGTCAAGCCGGTGACTCGCGCGCAGTTCCTGGCCAACTCCGTGCCGTTGCCGACCAATCTGTTTTCGCACTCCGATCAAATTCAGCAGATGCAGGCGGCCATTCCCTCCAGTTCCACCGGCACCGGCTGGGGCGCGCGCGCGGCGGACATGGTCAACGGGCTCAATGGCGCCTCTGCGTTTCCGGCCGCCATCTCGTGCGCGGGTCCGGCGCTGTATTGCACCGGCAACATCGTGCAATCGGCCAGCCTGCTGCCCGGCTTCGATCTCGATCCGAGCGGCATGAACCTCTGGCCACCCTCGGCCACCGCCGCGCGGCTCAACGGATTGCAGCAGGTGCTCCAGTTCGACAGCGGTCTTGCGCTGGTACAGGCCGCGAACAAGGTTCGGAAAGACGCGCTGGACTTGAACGCGCTGATGAAGAGCGGCACCGCAACCATCACTTCACCGTTTCCCGGTGGCAGCCTGAGCGATCAACTGAAGCAGGTGGCCAAGCTCATCAAGCTCCGCGACGTGACGGGCGTCAAACGGCAGGTCTTCTTCTGCATGTTGGGCGGCTTCGACACCCACGGCGCGCAGGCCTGGCAGCACTGGGATCTGTTGCGGCAAGTCAGCGAGGCGATGACCGCGTTCTACCAATGCACCGAGCAGGAACTGCTTATCCCTAACCAGGTGACCAGCTTCACGCTCTCGGACTTCGGCCGCACGCTCGAACCGAGCGGCAGCGGCTGCGACCACGGCTGGGGCAGCCATCACCTCATCCTGGGCGGCGCGGTCCAAGGCGGGCGCATTCATGGCACCTTCCCCACGCTGGCCCTGGGCGGCCCCGACGACAGCGGTACGCGTGGCGCGCTCATCCCGACAACCTCGGTCGAGCAATACGCCGCGACCCTTGCGAAATGGTTGGGAGTATCCGACAACGACCTTCCAACCGTTTTCCAAAACCTCTACACGAACCTCGCCGACTTCGGTGGCCAGCCGACGTTGAACTTCATGAGTTGAACGGACCGGTGCAGGGTGGAGTTCAGGAGACCATGATTGAGTGCTGAGTTAGCGCCGTGCCTCTCATTTCTTCTCCCGGAATTCCTCCGGCAACACCTTCACCCCCACGTCGCGGTTCAGCCGCGTGTCCCGCGCGCGGAACACCTCACCCATCCCGCCCGCGCCGATGCTGGCGGTGATCTGGTATTGGTTGAGCGCGGTGCCGATCATTGGTCGGTCCAGGGATTGGCCACGGAAACACCGGGGAAATCCTCCGCGTTGCGGGTTGCCACGGTGAAACCATGAACCTGTGCCGTGGCGGCCACCAGACTGTCCAACGCTGGTGGCTTGTGTCCCTTCTGCTGCTGCGCGGCATAGTAGTCACCCCACGCAAGTGCCACTTCCCGATTCACGGGCAGGATTCGCCCCTCGAAACTCGCGATCACTTCCTCCAGCCACTTCGCCAATGCCGCGCGTTTGCGGCTCTGAGGATACAAGGCCACCCCGCGTCGCAATTCGCCAACCGTAACGGCGGAGATGAACAAGTCAGCTCCGTGCTGATCGAGCCAGGCCAGAACGCGCGGATCGGGCACCGTCCGCGTCGCTTCGGACAATACATTGGCATCCACCAGATAATTCATAGCGCCGCCTCGCGCACGACATCGCGGACCCGGTCCAGGTCGAGATCCCTGACCGGGCAGGAGCGGAGCACCTCGATGAGCGATTTCCGTGGCGGCTGTAATTTTTTGTAATCGGCTATCGAGATGACCACGACCGCCGGCTCGCCATGCCGCGTGATGATCTGGGCGCCCTTGCTCAGGGCGCTGTCCACAACAAGACTGAGCTGGTTCTTTGCTTGTTGAAGCTGCCAGGTATTGCGCATGGGAAAAGGCTAACCGATCAATACTGGCCTGACTAGCTAGAATCCCGGATGCCGGGCTTCCGGATCACGGCATCTCAAACCCGTCTCCGGAAATTCTTCCGGCGCACATCGGGCGACGAAGTCCCTAGGCAACACCCTTTACCGCCACGTCGCGGCTCAGCCGCGTGTCCTGCGCTCGAAACACTTCTCCCATGCCGCCCACCCCCAGCGGGGCCACTATTTCATAGGGGCCGAATTGAGAGCCTGCCTTCATCGTGACTTCCTTAGCTCCGCCGTCCAGTTGATCACCACCGTCAGCGGCGCTGATTCCGCGGCCTCCACAATCGTGCTCAGCAGAAACTTTTGTCCATCGCTGGTCACGGAGTAATAAGGGGTGATTGAGATTGCCACCCGCACGGAACTCGAAGAGCGCCACCGGCACGCCCGCCTCGAAACTCGCTCCGCCCTTGACCGCCACCGCCATCAGTTTCCCGTCCGGCGCGTGATAGAACAACTCATTCCCGTCCCCCCGCCAGTGCGGCCCGATTCCGCCACCCGTCGAGATCTGCCGCTTTCCGCCGCCCTTGGGGAAGCTTTGGACATAGATCTCATACTTGCCCGATTCATCCGCAGTGTAGGCTATCCACTGCCCATCGGGGGAGAGCACCGCCGCAGCTTCGTTGGCCTCGGTCTGAAGAAACGGGAAAGGCTTCTGCTCGCCGGCTACTGGCCCCACAGGCAGGACCCACACGTCATATTTCGTTTTCGGATCGATCTGGCGGTAGATGATGAAGCGTCCGTCGCGCGACCAGTCAGTGGGAAATTTGAAATAATCGGACTTGAGCAGCAGCGCATCTTGTCCGGCCCCACTGGCGGCTTTCTCATACAGGTGCAAAACCCCGTCGCGGTTCGAACACCAGACGATGCGGCTCCCATCGGGCGACCAGACCGGGAAGATGTCGTTCGCCGGATCGAAGGTGAAGCGCGTGACGTTCCCGCCCGTTACATCCGACAGCCAGAGATCGTTGTTCCCTGTCTGAAGGTCGCGGCGGGTCACCATGAAGCGCTGATCGTCCGGCGAGAGTCTGAGTGTGCTCGTATGATCCACCCCATCCAGGGATCCGGTTTTGCTGCCCCCGCGATCCACCCAGATCAATTGATTGCGCTGTCGGTTGGGGAGCGGATCAATGACCAGCACGCCATTTTCAGAGACCGAAAAATTCCGGCGGCCTAAGCTGAGCACAGGGCCCAAAATTACCCCGACAGGCGCGGCGACGGAGAGCGGCTCGCCGGTGAGTCGCCGCTGAGTGGCGTCAAAGGGCTGGGCCATCAATGCCCCTTCACGCCCGAAGAGCAGATACCCCGCACCTCTACCGGAAGGCGCATAAACGGCGTTCGAGTCGTCACCGACCAGCCGCTCTTTCACTCCCCCATCGAGCGAAGCAAGGTAAACCCCACGGGCCCCCATTTGCGCAGTAGAAGTGGAATAGAGAAAATGACGGCCATCCGGCAGGAAGCATGGATCTGAATAATCCGACTCCTGGCGTTTCAAGTCGGGTCTCACCACTGAGGTCACTGCGCCGCCGGTGGCTGAGACCCGAGATATCCCGGCGCCGCCGAGGGACGAAAAGAGGATCACGCCATCGCGGCTCCACGTGCCGCCAGTCCCAATGCCAACATCGCACAGCGTGGCGGGGAGCCCGCCGGAGACCTCGATTTTCTTCAGCTTGCCGCCCGCGAAAAAGCCGATCGAGCCGCTGTCGGGCGACCAAAAAGGATAGGCTGCGCCTTCAGTGCCGGCGAACGGGTTCGCTTCCGTCGCATCGAGCACGCGCACCCAGAGCTGGACTTTGGCGCCCGTCGCGGCGGTGAAGGCCACATACCGGCCATCCGGCGAGACGGCGAGATGGCCGAAACTCGACTTCTCCGGCGGCAGGATGGAAAGCTTCATCACGCGCTCCTCCGCTGCCGGCTGGCGCGTGAAGTACGACCAGGCGAAACCGAGCGCCGTCAGCGCAGCCAGTGCGGTCGCAGCAATCCACATCCACCTTTCATGATTCAGCAGGCGCAATCTGCCCGCACTCTCTGTCATCGCGGGCGATGCTGTGGCCGTTTCCAGCCGCGAACCTGAGGGTGTGGACAAGGCTTCGAGCGCAAAGCCAAGATCGCTCGCCGACTGGAATCGCCTCTCCGGCTGCTTTTCCAGACAACGCTGCACAATTCGTTCAAGCTGCGCCGGAATCTTGCAGTCGGTTTCTGTGATCTCCGGTGGTTCCGCTGTGAGAATCGCGTTCATTGTCTCGACCGGCGTGTCACGCTTGAAGGCCCGTCGTCCGCCCAGCATCTCGTAGAGAATCGCGCCGAACGCGAAGAGGTCCGACCGGTGATCGGTCGTCTCGCCACGCACTTGCTCTGGCGACATGTAGGCCGGGGTGCCCATCACGCGGCCCGGCTCGGTCGTATCGGTGGCGGGCTGGACTTGCGTGGAGGCATCAGGGTCGGCTTTGGTAAGGACGCGTTCCACCGCGTCCCCAATTTCTCCGGCAGCGTTCTCCGTCGAAACGGATGGGGACGCCGGGGAACGCGCCCTTACCGGGATCAGCTTCGCCAGACCAAAATCCAGAATCTTCACCCGCCCATCTTTCGTGACGAAGAGATTGTCCGGCTTGAGGTCGCGATGAACGATTCCTTTGCCATGCGCCGCCGCGAGTCCTTGCGCGATTTGCAGAGCATACTCGGTGGCTTTGCGCAGAGGAATTTGTGGGACGCCGGGGAAGGCATCCCTACCGAGTTCCTCGCGCAGCGTTTTGCCTTCGAGCAATTCACTCACGAGATACGGCTTGCCTTCGTGCTGGCCGACATCAAACACCGTCATGATGTTCGGATGATTGAGGGCCGCCAGGCTCTTCGCCTCCTGCTCGAAGCGGCGCAAACGATCTTTGTCATCCGCGAAATCAGCGGGGAGAACTTTCAGCGCCACATCGCGTCCGAGCCGCGTATCCCGGGCGCGATAGACCGCACCCATCCCGCCTTCACCGAGGAGGCGGGTGATCTCGTAAGGACCGAGTTTTGAGCCGGTGTTCATACTGTGCTCGACGGCGAGGATGGCGGACACGGAGTTTCTGCCAGAGGATCTCCGTGAATTCGAGGGGATTCTTGAGTGGAATCTCCACCGTCGTATTCCGGGACGAAACCCGCAGCTTGCCCTCATCAGGAAATCATCCGTGCAATCTGTGAAATCCGTGGTAGAAACAGGTATTCCAAAATTATCCTGACATTTCGATTTACCCCTGTTCAATGTGAAGAAACTGAATTCGCACCGAGTTGCTTTCACTCTCATCGAGCTTCTAGTCGTTATCGCCATCATTGCCATCCTCGCGGGAATGCTCCTGCCCGCTTTGTCGAGAGCCAGGGAGAAGGCGAACAGCGCCGTTTGCCAGGGCAACCAGCGTCAGATAGCCCTCGGCCACAAAATGAACCTCAATGACACCATCGAGCGCTTTGGGGATCCCGCGGTTTCACGATGGTTCATCGAGAAGGTCGGCAAGCCTGGCGAAGCCTGGATGTGCCCCAGTGCGCCACTCAGAAGGGGGTTCAATTCAAAAGTTCCCGCCACCATTGAACTGGGGTCCGTAAAAACGGCCTGGTATCAGGAACAGTGGGAGAGGAGCCAGGCAAGCAACTTTCGCTGGCTTGAGCAGTCTCAGTCGCGAGCGCCTTTGACCAACTCTGTTCCACGCTCCGGTGGCTACGCTTTCAATTACTGGATTCTGGGAAACAATCAGGTATGGCGGATACCTGCTTCGATTCATACTCCCCAATTGCTGTTCAATTCGGAGGCGCAAATCGAAACTCCCGGCATCACACCAATTACAACGGATGCCATCGATTGGTGGGTGGCACCGCACGTGGATGATCACGGCCCGACAAACCTGGTGCAGGGCGGTGAGCGGTTCGCCAGCATGGGTTCCGCGACTGTTTCAAGCGGGACCATGAGATCGGCAGCGATTCCAAGGCATGGAGGCAGACCATCGCCCGTGCCGGTCTCCTATCCTGAAACCGCCAAGCTTCCGGGGGCTGTGAATGTTTCTTTCTACGATGGTCACGTGGAGCAGGTGAAACTGGAACGGCTTTGGCACCTCACCTGGCACCGTGATTACATCCCTGGCCCGAGACGATTGCAGACCAAGGATTGGCTGAGTCAGTGATTTTTCATGGAACAACTGTACCTCGGCATTGAAATCGGCGGCACCAAATTGCAGATCGTCACCGGCGACGCTTCGGGAGCGATACTGAACCGGTGGCGGCACAGCGTGAAGCGGGACGAAGGAGGAGCGGGCATTCGTTCACAAATCGCGACGACGGTGAAAGAAATTCTCGCTGAAAACACATTGGTGGGCGTGGGTGTCGGGTTTGGCGGGCCGGTGGACTCACGGACAGGAAGGATTTGCTGCTCGCATCACATTGAAGGCTGGTCGGACTTCGAACTTGGTGAATGGCTTGGCAAGCTCGTGAACTCACCGATCCGCGTGGACAATGATGCGAATGTGGCAGCGCTCGGCGAATCACGACATGGGGCGGGGCGAGGGTTCGATCCGGTCTTTTACGTTACGATGGGCAGCGGCGTGGGAGGGGGATTGGTCGTGCAAGGTGAGATCTACCACGGTGCCATTCCGGGAGAGTCGGAGATCGGTCACGTCCGACTGGACAAGAGCGGGATGATTCTGGAGAACCGTTGCTCCGGCTGGGCCGTGGACCGCCGCATTCGCGAAGCCCTATCGGGCCATCCTCAAAGTCTGTTGACGAGTCTGGTGGGCAGCGAGCGAGGGGGCGAAGCCCGCCATCTTGGATCAGCGCTTGCAGCTGGAGATGCTTTGGCTCGCCGGATTCTCGATGAGACGGCGGAAGATATGGCCTTTGGACTCTCGCACATCACACATCTCATGCATCCACAAGTCATCGTATTGGGCGGTGGATTAGCCCTGCTCGGCGAGCCGCTGCGCACTGCCATTGCGACACATTTGCCGCGCTTTGTAATGGATGCGTTTGCCCCTGGGCCGGAAGTGCGGCTGGCGGAGTTGCGTGAAGATTCGGTTCCAGTGGGGGCGCTGGTCCTGGCGCGAATGCACCAGTGACACACAGCAACACAATGGAAGCTTGCGGCTCGCCACACCAAAGGGATAATCGCGCCCCATGAAAACCTGGATCGCGGATTACATTACGTCGCAAAAAGCCACTCTTGATTCCATCCCTCTGGATGCCGTGGCGGCGCTGGTCGAAACCTTCCAGAAAGCGCACGCCGAGGATCGGCAGATCTTTGTCTTTGGGAACGGAGGAAGCGCGGCGAACGCCTCGCACTTCATGACTGACCTCGGGAAGGGCGCTTCGGACAAACTTGCGAAGCGATTTCGCTGTCTGTCGCTCAACGACAACACGAGCTGGATGACGGCGCTGGGAAATGACTACAGCTACGATGAAGTTTTTGTGCGGCAGTTGATGAATTACGCCCGGCCCGGCGACATCGCGATGACCATGAGCGTCAGCGGGAACTCACCCAACCTCGTCAAAGCCATCGATTGGGCTGCGAAGAACGGCCTTCACACGGTGGCCCTGGTGGGGGGCAAGCGAGGCCGCCTCGCAGAAATCGCCCGTGAGGTGATCGTCGTCAATTCCGAGCATTATGGGCGCGTGGAGGATGCTCACATGGGCATCTGCCACATGCTTTGCTACGCCTTCATGGAAAAGGCCGTCTGACGGCCATCCATGCTTGCGCGGTGGTGTTGCGGCGTGCGCCGGGCCGCACAGGAGGATTTCGGATATTGAGCAGTGTGTCTGTGGGATTGGCGGAATTGAATGCTTGATGCATAGTATCGCTAAATCAAACTCCTGACATAACCAACGCCATTCTCTTATGCGCCATCATAGAATTCCGACTCGGTCTGCGTTTACCCTGATCGAGCTCCTGGTAGTCATCGCGATCATCGCCATTCTTGCGGGAATGCTGTTGCCCGCGCTGAGTAAAGCAAAATCAAAGGCCAAGCAAACCGCGTGTCTGAGCAACATGAAACAACTCGGTCTTGCAACCGTGATGTATGTGCAGGATAACGGAAAGTATCCTGGCTGCCTCTTCATCCAAAATGGCGTCCGTTACGTCTGGCAAGCGAGACTCTTTACACAGATGGGAACGAACCGTGCCGTGTTCGCATGTCCAGCCGCACGTTTCGACAGCCGGTGGGATACGAATGTAAACAAGACTTTGGGGGCAACAGCAGTCACCGGCCCGGGACGGGATCCATGGGGGATCAGCAATACAACCCTCTTTTCCATCGGCTATAACGATTGGGGTGCTTTTCCCGCCGGAGGCGAGAGGGGGCTGGGTGGAGATGTGGATGTGTTCCCAGAGGTGAGGGAATCCAAAGTCGTGTCACCAAGCAACATGATCATGCTGGCGGATGCCAAGCCTGGTGATGGAAATCTCAAAGACAAGAGCGGAACCTACGACGCGAACGTGGATCCGACCACGGCTTCCGAATGGCCATCAAACCGACACAACAAGCGGAGTGTGCTCATGTTCTCTGATGGCCACGCCGAAAGCGCGTTGCGCAATGATGTCATAGATCCGAAAAACGATAAATGGCACAGGAGTTGGAACAACGACAATTCGACCGCAGGCACCTGGACGGTTGACAGGACGCAAGCCAACAAGACGGATCAGTAACCGGCCCATCCAAGGAGTCCTTTGCGTTTTATTCCGCGCACCGGTATTTTCGAGGCATGGTTTACGATGCATCGCTGGAGCTGTTGCTCGGCAAAGTGTGGGATGGCGGGAGGATAACTCCGGCTGAAGCACTACGACTTTATCGGCTCCCGTTGGAGGAACTCGGGGCGTTGTCAGATCGTCGGCGTCAACTAGCGCGCGAACGTGCTTACAATGGGCGCGGCAACCAGATCGTCACCTACATCGTTGATCGAAATGTCAATTACACCAATGTCTGCAATGTCTATTGCAAATTCTGCGCGTTCTATCGCACCGAACAGGATGACGATTCGTATGTGATTTCCCACGCAGAGATGGATCAGAAGATCGAGGAGACCATGGCGCTGGGTGGCACTCAGATTCTGATGCAGGGTGGACATCATCCCAAATTGAGCAAGCAGTGGTATCTCGATCTTCTCTCTCACATCAAAAGCAAGTTTCCCCAGATCAACATCCACGGCTTCAGCCCAAGCGAGTTCATTCACTTTCGCGACGTGTTCAATGAGCCGCTTGACCAGATCATCCGGGAATTCAAGAAGGCCGGTCTCGGGTCAATTCCCGGCGGTGGCGGAGAAATCCTCGTGGACCGTGTGCGGAAGCGGATCTCGCCGTTGAAAGCGATGAGCGATGATTGGTTGAACGTGATGGACGTGGCGCATGAGCACGGATTGAACTCATCGGCGACGATGATGTTTGGCCATGTTGAAACCATCGAGGATCGCATCGAACACCTGGAGCGGGTGCGTGCGCAGCAAGACCGTTCGCTTCAAAGGGCGGGAGCCACAGATGGAGAGGGGGCGCCGGTCGGCTTTACGGCTTTCATCTGTTGGACCTTTCAAGCCGAGCATACGAAGCTGAAAGCTCCCACCGTCGGCGCTCACGAATACCTGCGAACGCAGGCGCTGAGCCGGATCTATCTGGATAACATCCCGAGCGTGCAAAGCTCGTGGGTAACTCAAGGGCCTGACATTGGTCAGATCGCGCTGAAGTACGGAGCCAACGATCTCGGGAGCATCATGATCGAGGAAAACGTGGTTTCGCAGGCTGGGACGACCTTCCGGATGACCGTGGCCGACATGGGCCGGTTGATCTCTGATCTCGGCTATGAGCCCCGTCAGAGGGATAATTGGTATCGGTTGCTGAACTGATTAAGAAATAGGGGTTGTTTCGTTCCTCCGTTTTTGGCAGCAATACGTGATGTCGTCCCAAGCCGAGCGCGCTGAAAGCCTTGTGTCTCCATCCGCGCCTTCGCCAACTGCGGCGCGGCCCCGACTTGAATCAATCGATCTCCTGCGCGGCTTGATCATGGTCGTGATGGCCTTGGATCACACGCGAGACTTCTACTCGAATGTCAGGTTCGATCCTCTCGACTTTGAGCGCACAAATGTCCTGCTGTTCCTCACACGGTGGATCACTCATTACTGCGCTCCGAATTTTCTCTTTCTCGCTGGTGTGGGGGCGTTTCTCACCAGCACGCGAGGAAAGACTACGGGCGAGTTGTGCTGGTTTCTTCTTTCACGCGGCCTCTGGCTGGCGTTCCTTGAGGTGACCTGGGTTCATTGTCTGGGATGGTCGTTTAATTTTGATTTGCACCATGTCGGTGTGGGGGTGCTCTGGGCCATCGGATGGTCCATGGTTGCGCTGGCTGGTCTGATATGGCTCCCAGTGAAGGTGGTTGGCGCTTTCGGTGTGGCGATGATTTTCCTGCATAACGCGTTTGATCGGGTGACTCCCGGCGATCTGGGTTCGTTCGGCTGGCTTTGGCGGGTGTTGCATGTCCCAGGAGCGTTGAACCCCGCGCCAGGATGGTCCATTGGCGTCGGCTACGTGCTGATTCCGTGGATGGGTGTGATGGCGGCTGGTTATGCGTTCGGCCAGATTTACTCTTGGGAACCAGCGAGGCGCCGCAGACTGTTGCTGCAATTGGGCTTTGGATTGATCGCGATGTTCATTGCCGTCAGATGGCTGAACATTTATGGCGATCTTCGCCCTTGGTCGCCCAAGCAAAGCACCTTGTTTACGCTCTTTTCGTTCATTGATTGCCACAAGTATCCCCCGTCCCTCAGCTACATCCTGATGACCGTTGGACCGGCAATGCTCGTTCTTTGGTGGCTCGATCGCGGCACCCCGGCGCTGCTCAGGCCATTTATCGTGTTCGGTCGTGTGCCCTTGTTTTATTACCTGCTTCATCTGCCGCTGATTCACGGTTCAGCGGTTATTGTGGAATACTTGCGACACGGGCGGGCGGGCTGGCTGTTTCAAAGTCCCTGGGCAACTGGTGAAACCATCCCTCCAACAGCAGGCTTCGATCTTCCGGGCGTGTACATCGCTTGGGCTTGCATGATCCTGATCCTCTATCCTGTGTGCAATTGGTTCGCCAAACTCAAGCAACGCCGCAAGGACGCCTGGTTGAGTTATCTGTAGTGATCTCGATTCCAGGACGCGCGGAATTCATGCCTCATGGGTGCTGGACCCTAAGAGGTATCCATGTGATAGGAACGCGGAATTCCGCGCTCCGAGTGAATTGTCACCGCTCAGGCCGGCACTAAAAAGCCCGGGATCAGTTGCCTGACTCCCGGGCTGTGCGCATGCGTCTTCGCTCAACTATTGTTTGATCGCAGGATGATCAACGCCCCTTCGGCAGAGCGCTGCGTCCGGCATAAACGGCGTTCCTCCCAAGCATCTGCTCAATGCGCAGGAGCTGGTTGTTTTTGGCCGTGCGATCCGTGCGGCTCAATGAACCAGTCTTGATCTG
>SXGS01494620.1_pt1 | contig 11876 bp, 7 predicted proteins | sample 3174681 | NCBI WGS metagenome assembly SXGS01 (sample SAMN11356861, study PRJNA531348) | freshwater metagenome | isolation source: freshwater sample F1-80 | place: China: Fuxian Lake, Yuxi | collected 2017-12-25 | reverse complement strand
GATACCATCTGAAACTTTCGTCCACCGGATTTTCTTCATTCATTCCACCCGGCATCCCTGCCAGTGGAAATATGATATGTTCCATTTGATATGCTGAGTCATTGTGGAAGCGTTCATAAAAGGCTTCAAAATCTGCAGGCAGTTGGGGCTCTTTTTTTCCGCAAGCTGCAAGAACAATTGCAGTAATTGTGATAAGCGTGAAAACTTTAAAGATTCTCATTCTATGAAGTTTCTTTTTTCCTGACATAAACAAAATATATACCTCTGAATAATTCATAATGAACATCATACATCTGGATCAATGAGTCCAGTCTAATTTGTGCTGTGGTAAATCCACCACTTGGTTTTATCTCAAATGGATCAACAAATAAATGCAATTTAAAGTCAATTTTTTTTCTTCCATATGCTTTATAGAGACCCTCTTTTATACCCCAAAGAATATGTAAAGCTCCTATTTCGTCATCCGTGTGTTCCAGGATTGACATCTCAGCACTACCAACAAACTTCTTTTTGAGTCTTAAAATGGACGACCATCTCTGCTGAATATCCACTCCTACCTGGTATGGAGCTGCAATAACAGCAGCAAATCCTTTTGTATGGCTCATTGAAATAAAAAACGACGAATCTTTCAAATATGGTTTACCATACTCATCTTTTAAAATTGGACCCCGAATATCGCGCTCACTCAATGTATGTACCAGCTGCCTTGCAGCAAGCCATTCAACTCGTTTTCTACCTTTAATTAAATTCAGCTGCTCCTGCTCTTCCGGCCAAAATGCCAGCTGATCCAGAAAATACTGCTCGGTTTCTGTAATTTCCCAGATGCCCAGGATACAATGATCTTCTAAATTTTTTCTATAAACTAGCGGCATCTGTCACGAATAAAGCTGATTTTGTAGCAAATTCCAGTATGAAAGTCTCTCTTATACAAACATTAGGTGGACATGCGGCCGCAATTTACAAATTAATTCCGGGTCACCTGACAGGAACATTTATCTCCTGTGGAGGAGAAGGCTATGTTGTAGAATGGGAGCCGCAGGTTTCAGATAAGGGGCAGCTAGTTGCCAGAGATACTGATAGTCTTTATTGTAGCAATATGTTTGACAAAGAGCAGCTTTTTCTTGGAACTAAAAACGGAATGCTCATCAATTGTAATTTGAATAAACCACAGGAGATCAGGAAACTTGATATTCACAGGAAAGGTATTTACTCTATTGCATCAAATGATGAATTTATATTCACGGCCGGAGGAGATGGCTGGCTCAGGGTATTGGATAGAAATTCAATGAATTTAATATTCAGTTATCAGTTATCCGGCACAGCCCTCCGATCTGTTGTTTTGATCCCCGAAACTAATCAATTACTGGTTGCAGGAACACAGGCCAAAATATTTCAATTAAATGCACTCAACTTTGAATTGATTTCCGGCAATAGTTCTATTCACAGCAATTCAGTGTTTTGTATGCTCATGAAGTCAACTGATGAATTCTACTCAGCAGGAAGAGACGCCTCATTGAACTACAATACAATAGGAAATTCAATTGAAAATAAAATTTCTGTGCCCGCTCACATGAACACCATAAATGATTTGGCTCTGAATCAGGATATGTCACTTCTTGCTTCTGTGAGCAGAGACCGAACCATTAAAATCTGGAATCCGGAGAGCCTTGAATTACTAAAAGTAATAGATGGACTTAAATTTCGATCGCATACACATTCTATAAATGCTGTCCTCTGGCATGACCAGGAGACACTTATCAGTGCAGGAGATGACCGAATGATTAAGGTTTGGAAAATTGAAGTTTGATACTTAGGAAAGTGATTGGATAATGTATAAGCTGGCTGCTGAATTAATCTTCTATATTTGCAATGCGATTAAAGACTTTTGAATAAAAATAGAGCATGATTTTATCAGATAAAAAAATACTTGAGGCAATTGCAACAGGCGAAATTGTTATCGAACCTTTCGATCCTGCATGTTTGGGCACCAATTCCTATGATGTTCATCTGGGAAAATATCTTGCGGTTTACAAGGACAGAGTACTGGATGCCAAGAAGCATAATACGATAGAAAACTTTGAAATCGGACCGGAAGGTATAGAACTTCAACCGGGCACACTTTATCTGGGAGTGACAGAAGAGTATACAGAAACCCACAATTCTGTACCTTTTCTTGAAGGGAAATCAAGTGTGGGCAGACTGGGAATTGACATACATGCTACAGCAGGAAAAGGTGATGTGGGTTTTTGCAACGCATGGACACTTGAAATATCCTGTGTGCAACCTGTTAGAATTTATGCCGGGATGCCAATTGGTCAGTTGATATATTTCACAGTAGACGGAGATATTGAAAATTATTACAACAGAAAGCCCGGAGCAAAGTACAACCAAAGATCCATCAAGCCTGTAGAGTCTATGATGTGGAGAAATCAGTTTTAATAACTCCGGCTAATGCCGAAGCTCATCTAAGGTCATATTTCAGGTCTAACTACTTCATTATGAATGAGTAAATGTCACATTCCAGTCATTGTTTGATGAATTCATAAAATAAACCTGTAATCATAGTGTTGTTTTGAATCTTAGGTATACTTTTGTGCTTTTAAAGCGCACATAAAATTGTTATATCATGAGACGTATAGCCCTTTGGGTTATAGGTGTCTGGATTTTGCAACCTGTTAATGCACAAACCTTAACATCTGCCCTGGCTGACGATCAGCTTCCGGCATTTAGAATGCAGCACTTCCCGGCATCCTTTCATCCTGCACGGATGAAATCTGACTTCCTTATTTCAGGGGGCTCAGCAAGTTTTTATAGCAACATATTTTACCTGAAGAATACCAACATACTGGACCTAAGAGATAAGGTTCAAATGTTATTAGTTATGCAGGAAGAGGAGACATCTGACTCAAAAATGGATGCTATTGGTCTGGGTTTCCATACGGGCCGTTCAAGATATCAGGCAGCAGGACAAGCTACTTTTTACGGACCTGCTTTTTGGCACAGAATCAGTCAGCATTGGAGTGTGGGTATCTATTCCAGAATCGGGGTCATGGGCTCTGCAGGGGATATTCCGAATGAATTAAATTATCCATCCTATGATTCACAAAAAAATAATCAACCTTTTCTAATCAGATCCTTTTCGGGAAGTGCCTTCAGTATGGCTTCTATCGGAGTGCATGCATCAAGAAATATTTCATTGCCTGATTGGGAGATTAATGCAGGTGTGAATCTTCAGTGGAATTTCGGACTGGATATGCTTGGAGTGCGAATGAATCAGGATATCAATTCCTGGACCAAACTCCAAAACAATGGTGTGCGAATTTCCAATGCATCAGTTCAATGGCAGTATACATACTCAAATGAAAATCTTGAAAATTATAAGCTGAAAATTAATGGACAAGGTGCTTCCGCAGATTTTGGAATTGCTCTGAGACCCAAAAAATCCAGATTAAAATGGGAGGCGATGTTGTCCTTAAATCAAATCGGGTTCATTCAATACAATAAATCAACTAAGGTCCATAATGTGGAATTCGAAAATGCAGTAGAATTAAACGCTGAAGAATTTAAATCCTTTACGGATCTGCGCTCCTATTCCGCAAATCTCGAGACTAAATTTATGAAATCAGATGGCAGTTCCAGTACTTCAGAGAAAATAGCGATACCTACTAATGGATCTATATCGGGATCATTTCTGATACATTTGGATGCTAATGTCCAGTTTCAATCACTCTTTTCACTACCTTTCACTAATGCTGATTCAAGAGTAATCATGGGCTTTCAGTATGACTTTCGCTATTGGAAGCTTTTCCCTTATGCTACGCTCACTAATTGGCAGACTTATTCCCCGGGATTAGCGATCAGGGCGGGATACTTTACTCTGGGATCAAATAATGTCAGCGCCTTTTTCAATTCTGACAGACTGGATCATGCAGACTTTCATCTTTTATTCAGTTATAACTGGGTTGAATGGTCGCAAAAGAAGCTCCGGAAGAATAGGAACAATAAATGCTATTCTTTTTGAGATAAAATATTCTGGGAAAAGGATTAATTCAGAGTTCAACCGGATTTGACCCGGTTTACCTTTGAATCAAAGTCACATCACCTTTGTAAAGCAATGTTGTCCCATCAAGGAAAGTGACTTCAATTGCATAAACATACACTCCGGTATCCATCATTCTGCCATTGAATCTTCCATCCCAACCTACAGTTCCCAGATTGCTTGGTTCAATGTTAACATTTTCGTACATCATTGCCCCCCATCTGTTGAATACTCTCATACTGTTGATTGAAACGACTCCCTTCCCTGTGTACACACTGAATACATCGTTGATCCCATCCAAATTGGGTGAAAATGCATCAGGTATAAATACATATCTGCGTTTGGAAACCCTGATATTGATATTATCTGAGCCCATACATCCATTCTGATCTATAACAGTTAATGTATAATTTGTACTTCCCTGAGGAAATGCTGTAGGCTCCGGACAATCATCACATGTCAGAGTGGATCCGTTGTTCCACATATATTCATCTACGCCAACAATGGATTGAATGAAAGGGATAAGCGTTATTGAATCTCCCAGATCAATTGTTATCTCATCCTCCAGTTCAACAATGACAGGAGGTGGCTGGTTTACAATGATTGTCTCATCATATGTGCATCCCTTACTATCAAATACACGAATCAGATGCTCACCAGCCAATATAGGAGTATTGATTCCAAGTGGCGATAGAGGGCCATTATCAACGTTAAATGAATAAGGAGGACCCGAGCCACCTGATGCTGTAGTTACTGTTATCGTAGTAGTCTGTCCAAAACAGATAGGCTCGAGTGGAATAGGAATGGTCGCAATTATTGGCACAGGCTCTGTAACAGTATATGAGGCGGTAGCACTACAACCTTTAATATCAACAACGGTCACCACATAAGTTCCTGCTGAAAGTCCTGAAGCAACGTTACTTGTTGATATGTCTGGTGTCCATCTATATTCCATATCACCTGCATTTCCACCCACAGGGACTACAGTAATTTGACCATCGTTTGTTCCGGAACAACCAAGATTACTTGTAGCAAGAGAATCAATATTTAGTTCTAATAAAGCCGGTTCATTAATCTGAATCAAGGTATCCAGAATACATCCTCTGGAATCTTCCACATTGAGTAAATAAGATCCCGCTGAGAGACCACTCAGTGATTGTCCGGAAGTCATCAGTGTAGGCCATACATAGTTATATGGCCCTGCACCACCTTCAACTTCGATAGAAATAGATCCATCAGAGAGTCCAAAGCATGTGACATCATCGATTTTTGTACCACCTTCATTAATTCTCATCATATCAGGTACAGGAATGAAGGCTTCATTAGTTCTGCTGCAGCCGTTTTCATCTGTTACAGTAACCATGATCACTCCGGCGCATAAGTTTACCCCCACACTGGACATCACATTCAGGTCTGTCTGACCTGTGGCCCATACCACATCAAATGCTCCGCCTGGAACTGCACCACCGGAAAGCGTCAGCGCAATGGATCCATCACAATCTGAATCATCACATGAAACAGCCTCCGGAATTCCAAAACTAAATATTATTGACGGTGGTGGGCTGAGAATGATATTAAATTCTTGAGAAGGACAGCTGCTGGCATCCGAAATGGTCACATTGTAATCACCAGCAATTTGATTATTCAGAATTGCTGTATTTGCGGTGGTATGATCCCATCGATAAGTATAAGGACCTGTTCCACCACTCACAAGGATTTCTATCGTACCATCATTTTGTCCCGGGCATGTTGGTGATGTGTTCAGTATATCTACAATCAGAGGAAGTGGCTCATTAACGAATACAGAATCCATCTTGGCGCATCCGGTGCTGTCCGTTACTGTGACAAAATGATAACCGGCCATCAGATTGGAGATAGTATTTGAAGTAGATGAATTACCCCAAAGAATGGTGGCGGTCGGATCGTCTACTATTATTGTAGCAGTCCCGTCGGACCCTCCCTGACAAGTGACCGGATTAGTAGTAAAGCTGACTTCAGCACCCGTGGTGGGAATCTCGTAAGTACCACTTATAGTACATCCATTAGCATCAGTTACCAGCAATTCATAGATTCCGGGCGTTAACCCCGTCAAATCATTTGTTGTAAATGCTCCGTTGTTCCAATTGAAATCATATGGTGTAGTACCTCCACCGGCAATTACAGTAATTGCCCCATCGTTACCAGGTCCATTACAGGAGACAGGTACAGAAAATATCTCAGTTAAGCTTAAAGCAGTTGGATTGGGAAGATCAAAAACAGAATCAATCTGGCATCCGTCTCCATCCATTACCGTAACCGAATAGATACCTCTTGCCAGATCATTGATGCAACTATTGGGTGAAGTAGTGCTGGCATTTCCGCCTGACCATATAAAAACATAAGGCACATTGGGTGGAGAGCCACCGGATTCTGTTACATTTATACATATGCTTCCATCAGAGTCTCCTCTGCAGGAAGGCGTTTCAAAGCTGGTGTTAGTAATTGTCAGCACTTTGGAAGGAACTAAAGTAATGGAATCAACATGACTGCAAAGATTGGCATCTGTAATCGTAACTCTTACTTTACCTTCACCCAAATTATTTCTTGTAGCCAATGTGCCACCACCCTGCCATAAGTAATTGTAAGGACCCAATCCTCCGGTCGGTGCAACTGTAGCAGAGCCATCACTCTTTCCGGAACAAGATGGGGGAACAGAAATAATATTGCTGGTAATACCTATTACACCTAAAGTAGTGGATGCCGTTGCCGAACAGCCATTGTTATCTATAACAGTTATCCCATAAAAACCAGCTGGAAGTGTTGTAATTTCATTGACACCAAACTGGCCTGTTGACCATTTATAAATATAAGGTACAGTTCCGCCCCCTGCGGATGCAAGGACCCTTCCATTTCTGTCACCTACACACCTAGGATTGGTCGGACTCACATTAACGAAAATAGGATCTGCCATCGCTACCGTAATATTCAGTATGGAAACATTGCCATCAGCATCCGTTACCTGAATGGCATATGTATCAGGTACTAAATTGGAAATGGTGATTAATTCATTTGCAGTATTAAACATACCGCTTGCGATAGGACCTCCGCTATTATTTAATGTATAATTGTATGGTCCTCTGCCCCCGGCAGCCGAAAAGGTAACTGTCCCTGTATTTGTTGTAGTACTACAGCTACGACCATAAGTACTCAGGATAACAGGGTCGATAATATTAACTTTCCCATTTATAATAGCATAATCAGCCAGTCCATCGGGTGTAGAAATCTCAATAAAAGTAGGCCTGTCTGAAAAATTAACATCCGTCATATTGCCTGGAAAACCTATTGCAGTAAAGCAAAGCTCAAACAAAACTGTATTGTCTGGGAGACTAGCAGGAATAAGATTAATGTCAAACCAAATAAATCTGAGTTCTCCGTTAGGTGCATCAAATAATTGAAAATTTGTTAGATTCATTCCTGGCAGAGGAGCCGGGTTAGGAATATTTGGAGCATTGAATCTAATGATTGTAGGATCCCAATTAATAGAAAATTGAACAGATTCAGCATCAACCAGATTGCTCACGGTAATTGGAATACAAAAGAATTGACCAGGAGTTACATTAACTGTTGGCATTCTAAATTCCACTTTATTTCGAGGCATCGAGAAAGAAAATTCACCCGGACATGCTTTACCATCAACTACACGAATTCTATAGTTACCTTCCTGAGGAACTGTAAATTGCACGGTGGCTCCGTGTGTGATACCAGTAGGATTAGTGATTGTGCCTCTTATTGCCGGATTACTGATAAGTTCTATTTCTACATTGGTATAAAATCTTCCCGGCCCTGTTTGGTCAAACTGAGGTAAGCCACCACTGACTACAAAAGTTCCATTGAGAGCTGTAGGGGTAGGCGTAGATAGATTTGAAATAGTAATTTCATTGAGATACACTACACTGAAGGCAGTTGCAACATTTGCATTCGTACACAATCCTGAAGGTGTACCTTCATATGTGGCATTGGCAAAATCGTCGACTGTGATCAAAGAAAACCAAAGCTGAATCGGATTACCCCCGTTGAATAAATTTTGTAAATTCCCCTGATTTACAAATGAGTGTGTTCCGTTCGGACTTCCATTGTTGTCTACATAAATCCCGGTAGCCGGAGCCGGTGGTCCAAGAAATATGCAGGGATCTGTCAAAATATCATCAAGGGTAGGTCCTGAAATAGTTGGCCTGCAATCATAAAAAGCATAACCAATACCCGGAGCCGTAAATGGCAATGGGTCACCGGTCAAATCTGCATCATTATTACCGGTAAAGAAAATTCTATCATTGAAGCACATGTATATCGTTTCTCCCATCCGATCATTACTGAATCCAGTATAGTTAGACCTGGTCACAGTGCCGGCATATTGGTCGTTACATCCTCTCAGGCTTCCTGAAATATCAGTTTCAACTCGCTTAACAGGAATCGGCTCTTGTGCACTTAAAGTGAAGGCTGAAACTACAAAAAATAAAAAGAGGCTATAATTTCGGATCATGGGGGATAATTCAATATACATGGGGCTAAGTATTCAGTTCAGAGCGCAAAGATAGATCAATATTGTTTTATGACAATTTTTTTTAACATATTACCTTATTCATATACTGCCTTTTCTACACTATGGTTTTATATTTTGTGTAGCTATTCAAAGATATCAACATTGACATATAGATACGTTTTAATTTCCTTTTGTGGTATAAGAACATAAGTGCCAATGGAAAATCACAATCAATAAATGCGAAAGAAGGTTTTCAGTCAGATTAACTACACAAAAACGGTGGTGGTTGGCAGCTATTATATATTATATCGCTTTTTTACCGATAATTCCCCTTTCACAATGACAGAGTGAATTAAATCACTGCCAAATGCATATGGAATATAAGCAAGAGAAGGCAATGCCGGAGTAATGAATACACTGCCCCATTTACCTTTTTGAATGCTCCCATATTCTGATTCCAGCTCCATGGCATAAGCGCCATTGATAGTAGCGGCATTCATAGCTTCTTCAGGCAACATCTTCATCCTGATACAAGCACGCGCAACTACAAAAGGCATATTTCCGGATGGAGTAGATCCCGGGTTATAATCACTTGCTAAAGCGACCGGTAGTCCTTCATCTATCATTTGACGGGCCGGAGCAAATTCCATACCCAGGAAAAATGCTGTTCCCGGCAGTAATGTGGGCATAGTGTTCGTCCCTTTTAAAGCATCTATGGCAGCCTGATCCATCGCTTCAAGATGATCTACACTGAGCGCATTACATGCAACTCCGGCCTGTACTCCACCTGTAACGCCCAATTCATTGGCATGTATTTTGGCTTTCAGGCCAAATTTTGCGGCGGCATTTAATATCAGAATCGTTTCCTCAGGCGTAAAAAATCCTCTGTCACAAAATACATCACAGTAATCTGCCAAATTTTGCGAAGCTACTTCCGGTAGCATTTCTTCAATAATAATTCGGATATACTCTTCTCTATGTTGTCTGTACTGAAGGGGAATGGCATGCGCACCCAAAAAAGTAGATTTTATATCGATACCTGAAGATTCTTTCAATCTTTTAATCACTCTTAGCATTTTCAACTCAGAATCAAGGCTTAGTCCATAGCCGCTTTTGATTTCCACAGCCACAGTGCCCATGCGAATGATTTCCTGCAATCTTTGTTGAGCACTTTCAAACAATTCATCCTCAGTTGCAGCGGCCATTTTAGCAGCAGAGTTTAATATTCCACCCCCATTTGCAGCAATCTGCTCATAAGTAAGTCCATTTATCCTGTCAACGAATTCCTGTTCGCGACTTGCAGCAAAAACAATATGTGTATGTGAATCGCACCAACCCGGAAAAACCCAGCCACCTTCAGCATCCAAAACAGGTCCAGGCTCTGGAAGCAAATCCGGCATCAAACCAAAACTGTGGATTTTACCTGATCTAATTCTCAACCATGCATGATCCAGACATGGCCAAATCATCATCTGAGCTCCGGAAAGAAATCCGCTTTGATGATCCCGCACCTGATGCAGCTTTCCAATATTGGTAATCAGCAGATCTTTCAAATCCAGGGAGAATTAATTATTGATTGATTTCCTTTACAAAGCCCTCATAACCTTGCTCTTTCAATAGGTTGACAAGAGGTTTGGCAGCATCATAAGCTTTGTATCTGCCAATCATGACCTTATAAATGGTCTCTGAACCACTCTTTTCTATTTTTATATGCACTCCGTCTCCGAAGATTTCTTTGAATTCATTTCTTCTTTGATCTGCATTTTCAAATCTGTTGAATGTTCCCACCTGAACACTATAATATTTTCCATCATCAGTTGTGGCAACAGTGGCAGAATTATTCGTATTTGGCTTTGCTGGAGGAGTAGTATTTGTTGCAGGTTTTTCAACAACCGGATCAGGTTTTTTGGCTTCGGGTTCCTTAATGGTAGTATTAGTAGCTACGTCGGGAGATTTTTCGGCTGGTTTTTCGGTTTTGTTTACCACCCTTTTGTCAACCGGCTTCTCTGCTGGTTTATCAGCTGGTTTATCTTTTGTTTTTTCTGTTTTGACTGCTACTTCTTCTTTAGGCTGAGTAACTGGAACAGATTTTGGAATTTCATCCTGTTTGGGAGCAGAAGGTATTCCTGATAGTTTAATTGCTTTATTTGCCAGATCAAAACGGTGTCCCTGAATAAGTTCCAGGAATCTTTTCGGTGAAAGGGACTCCTCATACTTACCTAAAATTCCTCCTCCCTGATCAAAGACAATAATGGTAGGCAAAAACTCCACATTGAATTGAGTTCTTTGGGCATGACCATCGAAATCATCAATGTTTACCTTTACTGACAAATAGTTTTTATTTAAAAAATCAATGACTTCCTTATCCTTAAAAGTATTGTCTTCCATCCATTTACAAGGTAGGCACCAATCTGTATAGAAAAAAGCCATGTACAATTTGCCTTCTTTAATGGCTCTGGATTTTGCAGTAGTCATACCACCTTTGATAAAGTCCACCTGACCCTGACTTTGAGCATTTGCGCTCAGGACAATAAACAGCGTTAATGTCAATATGTATTTGGAAAAACACTTCATAGCAATAATTTTGATTGAGGTCAATAGGCCTTCAAAAGGCAAAGTTAAACAAAGAAGATACATTCAATAAATTATTAATTCGATTTATTTCAATATCTATATCTTTTCAGGTCAAAGTATTACATAATCACTGGCCGGCATAAAACACTTTTGAAGCATATTAGTCCGATATACGAATATTTAGACGTAGATTTCAGAGAATGTAGTACTAGTATTGCTAATATTGCCTGGGTCAATACAAAATTTTTTCAATTGGCTTGGATTCGTACCTTTGCCGACTAATTTGATCTATCTCTATGAAAAGACGAGCAGCAATTACCGGAGTACAGGGTTATGTGCCGGATGATATTTTAAGCAATAAGGACCTGGAAAAAATGGTAGACACTAATGATGAGTGGATTACCTCAAGAACCGGCATCAAAGAGAGGAGAATAGTACGTGCTCCCGGGATGACGGCATCCGATATGGGAAAGATTATGGTAGAAGGTCTCCTTGAAAAGACCGGCACGCATCCGGATGAGGTAGAATTATTGATTTGTGCGACTATCACTGGAGATCTTGTATTCCCGGACACTGCCAATACCATCTGTGATAAGGTTGGAATCCGAAATGCATTTGGATTTGATATCAATGCTGCTTGTTCTGGTTTTCTTTTTGCCCTCAATGTAGGATCCAAATTTATTGAGACAGGACACAAAAAAGTAATTGTGGTAGGCATGGACATCATGTCATCCATTATCGATT
>SXGS01609437.1_pt1 | contig 11877 bp, 11 predicted proteins | sample 3174681 | NCBI WGS metagenome assembly SXGS01 (sample SAMN11356861, study PRJNA531348) | freshwater metagenome | isolation source: freshwater sample F1-80 | place: China: Fuxian Lake, Yuxi | collected 2017-12-25 | reverse complement strand
TTTACAAAGTTAGGCAAACACAAACACCTCCAAAAACACAATTCACAAATCAATTAATAATAAATACTTTTATAAAAAAGAATATTGTATTTATTATTAGCATGTTAATACTGTCAATAAATAATTTGAGTTTTTCTTGTTAATGCATTTATCAAAAAATAATAAACATTCTTCTAACAGTTATAAACTATACAGTTATTTTAAAATCAGAAAATTAGAAAGTAATTAACATAGTGTTGATAAAGATAGGTATTGATAAATAGTTCACCAAAAAATACTTTTACCGGTTAATTACTTTGTTTAAATAATTTGAGTTATTTTGAAAAATAATTCATTGAAAATAGAGAGTAATTTATAAGGAACATTTTAAAGTAATATGCCAAAAAAATTAGCACAAAGTTTTCAACATCAAAAATGGATTTCAACAGGTAACTTGTGAATAAAATTTAACTCACTGATTAACACCAAACAACCATGAAAATAGCAACAGGAAGTGATCATGCCGGATTTAAACTGAAAGAAATAGTTAGAAAATATCTTTTGGAAAAAGGTATTGAAGTAAAAGATTTCGGAACTTACACTGAAGATAGTGTTGATTACCCTGATTTTGCTCACCCGGTTGCTAATGCAGTTGAAAATAAAGAAGTTGATTTTGGAATTATTATGTGTGGCAGTGGTAATGGAATAAATATGGCAGCCAATAAACACAAAGGCATAAGAGCTGCTTTAAGCTGGAATGCAGAAATAGCTAAACTTGCTCGCCAACACAACGATGCCAATATACTTACTCTGCCGGGAAGGTTTATTGAAGAATCAGAAGCTTTAAAAGCTGTAGATGTGTTTTTAGAAACCGCTTTTGAAGTTGGAAGGCATCAGAAGAGAGTGGAAAAAATCTAAGCTTTTATATGCTCAATAAATTCAAATTCAAAAACCTCTGCCAGATTTTTCTTCATCCTTTCTATTACTTCTTCCATATCTATTTTTCTTCCCAGTTCTTTTTGTAAAGAAGTAACACTTTTATCAGGTATTGCGCAGGGAACTATGTTGTTGAAATAATTTAAGTCTGTGTTTACATTTAGCGCAAAGCCATGCATGGTAACCCAACGGCTAGTGTGAACACCAATAGCAAGAATTTTTCTTGCTTTGCCCTTTTTGTAATAATCAATCCATACACCGGTGTGGCCTTCATCACCGGGAGAGGCATTATCAATACCGTATTCGTGTAATGTTTTTATAGCAGCTTTTTCAATCTGGCGAAGAAAAAGATGAATATCGGAAGTAAAGTTGTCTAAGTCAAAAACAGGGTAACCAACCAATTGCCCAGGCCCATGGTAAGTAATATCGCCACCACGGTTTACATGATAAAATTCTGCGTGTTTTTCTTCTAATTCATCATCGTTTAAAAGCAGGTTGGTTTCATCACCACTTTTGCCAAGTGTATAAACATGTGGATGCTCGCAAAAGATCAAATGATTAACCGTAGGAACCCGTTCCTCCGGAGTTAAATCACGGTTTTTGAGTTTGCGAGCAATGGTATCCTTAAAAAAGGCTTTCTGAATATCCCAACACTCCTGGTAATCAATCAAACCAAGATCGTGGAAGAAAACTTTTTTGTTTTGCATCAGATTTTTGAAAGTGCTCCTTTCAGGCGGTCAATCACATTTACTTCTGTTGCATCTACATTGCGTAGCTGTGCCATGTAAAGCGAAATCCAATCACCAAGATGGGTGAGATAAATTGATTGTTCAAGCTTTGATTTCCCTTTTGAAAAGAGTTCAATGATTGTAGAAGTGCAACCTGCCATTACTTCTTTATTATTTTCAATTCGGCTTTGTGTTCGTGAATAATCGCTGCTGTTGCGGAAAATAACCACTCCCAACTTTTTGTTTTTGTCAACCCAGCCCACCAACTCGTTGTGATTCATTTCAGGAATAACATTATGCCAGCAAAGCATTTTTGAATTTTCATTTACCTGTTGGCGGAAGCGGATTGAAACACCTTCAAATCCGGTTGCGCTATAAATAACTGGAATTTTTTTGTAAAGCTTTTTAGCAACGCGGAGCGCAAGTTTTTTGATTCTTTCTTCTTCTTTCTTCAACAACGCAACTGATTTTTCCAGTTCTTTTTCAAAACGGTTGGATATAATTCCTGCGTAATTCAACACAAACAAAAGCTGTGTTAATGAGTAACCAAGACAAGATCGCGGGGGCATTCCACCCGGAATAATAATATATTGCAACTTGTTTTCTTTAGCAAGATCAATCACTTTTCCGCCTGATGAAACACAGGCTACGGTTGCATTTTTTTCCAAAGCTTGTTGCATGGCATTTACCGTTTCTTCGGTATTTCCTGAGTAAGAAGAAATAATAACAAGAGTAGTTTCGTTTACAAAAGCAGGAAGAAAATAATCTTTGTTGACAAGAATAGGGGTTGTTGCTTCATCGCTAACAATTTCGGAAACAATAGTTCCACCAATGCCTGATCCGCCTAAACCGGAAACAACAACGTTGGCGAAAACTTTTCCGTTGAAATTTATTTTATTTGCTCGGCCAATTTCTATGGCCTCTTCAAGTTGTTTTGGGAAGTTTGCTATCAGTTGTTCCATTAATTTTTTTTAAAAGGGAAACAAAAATAGAAAATATTAGGATTTACTAACCCATTACCTCTTCCAGAACTTTGTGCGAGTGAACTTCACCCATGCCCTGCAAGTGTAGGCGGTAATAATTCATCAAAGACGAAAGCAGCTCTTTACGATGCGATTTATGTATAGTAACTGTTGCATGTTCGTTCAGAGAACACCGCATCAGTTGTGCGAAACAACGGGCGGTTTCACCGGAAATAAAATTTGCATGTAAGGGTTTTCCGCTGAAAAAAACACCTTCTTCCAGATCGAAATAATTTTCATTTTTTGAATATTCATTTCCGGGAAAAAAGCCGAGAAAGTTTGTCAACTCTACCAAGAATGCAAGGTGAAAATTAGAGCAACTATTTTGTTCCTGGTCTAACAATAAAACGCTTGAGCGTAAAAATTCAAAGAGTGGTATATTGCTTTCTTCCTCCTTTACAGAACGGTAAAAAACTTCTGCCATGAAAATAGCAATTGAGCTTTTGGAGGTGTTGTAAGGAATGTCGCTGAATTGTGGCGAGCAGGTTGCTTCTTTTATGCGTTGCAGACTTTTGTTTGTTTTGTGTTCAACTGTAATTTCTAAACAGGTAAGCGGCTGAAGGAGTGCGCTCTTTTTATTTTTTCCGGTGTGGATGAGATAGCCCTGCAGACCAAAAAGTTCAGTGTAAATATTGGCAATTACCGCTTTGTCGTTATAGCGGATTGTGCGTAACACGATTCCCCGTGTTGTGAACAGCATTAATTTATTATAAGGATTTTGGTTACATGTGTTTGCGAACCATCTTCGTTAGAGGCAAACACTAAATAAACTCCTGTTGCAGCTTTTTCACCGTCAAAACCTTTTCCGTTCCATATGGCTTGTCCGCCATTTGCGGTTGTGGCATAAACTAAGTTGCCGCTTACATCTGTAATTTTTACATCGGCATCTTTTACCAGACCTTTTATGGCAATCGGTCCATCGTAATTGTGGTGCACCGGATTTGGATAAGCATACACATCGTTAAAAATATCTCCGCCTTCAGTTGCTGTTCCTTTGTAAGAAATAATTCCTTTATCGGTGCCTATAAAAACTTCACCCGTTACATCATCAATAGCAATACTTAGTATATTGTTTGAAAACATCGGACTGTTTTCTTCGTTGAAGTTAAGCAACTCCTGAGTTCCGTCAGGCGACATAAGAAACACGCCAGCATTTTGTGTTCCTATCCATTTGCGGTTGCCGCCATCTACTGCTATTGCACTTACAATTTCAGTTTCAAAAAGGTATTGAGCGTAGCCGTCCTGCTCTATTAAAATCTGTTGACAATCAAAGTTTCCATTGCCCGCAAAAATTTCACCCGGTGAATAAAAAACTGCAATTCCTTTGTCTGTTCCTACCCATATTTCTCCGTCCAGGTCTTGGGCAATGCTGTAAACATAGCTGCTGGGCAGGCCACCGTTGCCCGTGGATGTTGTGAGTGTTTTGTACTTGTCGTCTGAGGTAACATCAATGGTATAGTTATCATTGAAAACAAGCAGGCCTGAACCGTAAGGCATCATCAGCCATTTTTGATTATAGGTATCAATAACAAGATCTCCAACAATTTTGCTGCTGTTAAAATTTGGAGGGCTGAAATTTTTCCAGCTTCCATTTGTTTTTAAAACACAAATGGGTGATAAAACATTCGAATTGCCTACCCACAAATTTCCGTCAGCATCAAAATCAAAACCGCCAATTCTTGTGTAACCAACAATGTCGTTTAAGGCTGAATTTGAAGTATCGTAAGCCTGCGACTGAACGCTGTTAGTTATTTCTGACATTCCGTTTACCCAAGCTCCCGCATAAACTTTTTCGGGGTTAACAGGGTTAACAGCAACGCGAATAATATCTGTAAGCGAATTACCATTTACAGCTATGGGATAAATGGTATTCCAGGAGTTGTTAATATAAGAAGCAATACCATTTGACTTGAATTGAGGCCCCCAGCTTGAGCTTACTGATCCTGAAGCTACCCAAAGATTACTGTTTTCAACCGACATATCAAAGGCTGTTGCAAAGCGCGGACCGTTAGGGTGAACGTTTGAATAATTCCAGATATCTGAGCTGTGAACCAAGCCTTGGTTGCCATCTGCAATCCAAACATCGTTTATGCTATTAGCAAAAGCTTCGTTTGGTCTTGGTCCGGAATTACCGAAACCGAAATATTCATAAATAACCAACACATTGTTTCCATTAGAATCGTATACTGTAAGGTTATAATTGCGGCAAACAGTCATATTGTTATAGCGAGATGTTATGCTTTTTATATCGGGATGACCAACAGTATCAAAGTAGTTCCAGTTGGTGCCATCGTAAACATACATGGTATCGTTATCATTTCCTGTTACCTGAATATTGGTGTAAATTTTACCGCCATGAAACTCTATAGCACTATACAGAGATAGATCCAGCGTTGTAGGAGGCAAGTTGTTATATTTAAACCAGAAATTATAATTTGCAAGGTTGGATGCATTTACATCGGCATGATAAATTCCGGCTGTTGTTGATGCATAAAATTCGTTTCCATCGGAGGTAATATCGGTTACATTTATATTGTCGCCATTTGGTCCGATGTAGTAAGTGTCTTTTATTTCTTTCTTCAGCAGGTCCACTACTACAATTCCAAAACCGCAGGCCAGATAAGCGAAGTTATCTTTGAAAAATATTTTGTTGATGATTTTATTTCCGGGAATAATTTTTCGCTTGATGTCGGGAATATTAATGATGCGGTTATCTTGTATTAAATCAATATTGGCGTTAGTGTAAGCAATTGCCAGCGTGTTGGTAAAGCTGTCGTAATTAATGGTACTGAAACCGATGTCGCTTAGGCCGTTGATTTTGCTTAACTTATCAACCGTTGTTTCTGATTTACTGTAGTAAAACAAACCCTCTTCTGATGCGCAGTAAATTCGGTCACCTGCCTCTGTAAGGGTTTTTGCACTATTGTAGGGCAAGTGGTCGCGCCATTGCCCAACTCCAACCCCTTGTGCAAATACAAGTGAGTTGATGAGTGCAAGAAACAACGTTGACAGGAGTTTGTTGATGTGCATGAGCGGCAAATTTAGGATTTTATCTAATGTATATCTTCGTGAACTTTTTTACCACTAAGGGCACAAAGAGATTTCTTGTATTAACTTTATTAATTTAAAAGTATTGTGAAGGATAAAAAGTTTTCTCGCAAAGGCGCAAAGGCGCAATGTTTTTTTTCTCTGGCTGCAGCGTGTTGCGTTTTCTTTATAATTTCTTGCAACAGAGTTGATGGCTTGCTTGATGAAGGAACCACGCTTCCTGATTATAAAGGTTATACTCCAGCGGGTGACACACTGACACTGTCAAATTTTACTAAAGAGGAAAAAATTATACTCGTAAATTTTTGGGCAGCCTGGTGTGCTGATTGCTTGAAACATAATCCCGAATTAGTGAACATTAATTTGAAGTATAATGGAAAAAAATTTGGTGGTCATGATTTTGAAATGGTGAGCATTTCATTAGATCAGGATACCGGTCTTTGGAAGCGCAGAATTAAACAGCAAAATCTGAACTGGAAAAATCACATGACCGATTCGAAGGGTTGGGATTCTAAGCAGCTAAAGGCTTTCAGCGTACATGCTATTCCCGCAAATTACCTGGTTGACCACACGGGAAAAATTATTGCCGTAGATGTGGAGGGTAACGAATTGGAAAAAATATTGACAGAATATTACGCGCACTAATTACTGAGTGCGGTAAACAATTCTAAAGCCTAAATCTTTCGACATCTGGCGATAGAGTTTGTTCATTTCGCTTTCTATTTTGCGAATGTCTTGCCAAAACTGGCAAGTGTGGAAATAGAGAATATCCAACGTAGTGCTTCTCAGAAAATCGATGTCTTTGGTGTAGCCCGAAATAGCGAGCGCCCCTGTTTTATTTAAAAAATTAGTGAGTCTGCGTTTGTTAATTCCCAGTGTTTGGCAGCAACCAAAGTGAATAATTTTTCCTTCCAGTTTTCCTTCCAAACGCTCGGCAAGTTCTTCTAAATTGATGTGTTTATTTCCTACCTGTATGCTGTTGGGCAGACCATGAAAAGCGTAGTAGTAAATGATGTATTTGTTGTATTTTTTTTTGCTGTATTCTAAACTAACGTGTGCAATTTCTTCCAGCGTTGCGCTGCGTTGGTAATAAAATTTTACGCCCATGTTCAGGTTCAGCAATTTCAGTGCGGGTTGTATGCTGTCGGTTTTGCGCATGTCTTTTTCCCAATGCCCTTCAATGCAAAAAATATCCTTCTTGTAGCTTTTGGTAATTACGTTTGCCATGGGTTGTTAAAAACAGTCTGCGAAAGTAGTAAAATCCACTGCATTTCCTCAAAAGAATACGGATTATATGATAAAAATATGTTTTGAGAACATAACAAGCCTGAAGCATGTTGTTTTTTGGTTGTAAATTCCCCTACTTTCGCCCCCTCAACAACCAAAATCATGACCATCCAAAACTACCTCACCGAAAACAAAGACCGTTTTATCAACGAGCTGTTAGACCTGTTAAGAATCCCCTCCATCAGTGCCGACCCTGCTTATAAAGAAAGTGTATTTAAAACGGCAGATGAGGTAAAAAAACGCTTGGTTGAAGCCGGTGCCGATAACGTAGAAATATGCCAGACCAAGGGCTACCCGGTGGTGTATGGCGAAAAAATAATCTCTCCCTCCTCCCCTACTGTGTTGGTTTATGGCCACTACGATGTGCAGCCTCCCGATCCGTTGGATCTGTGGACCTCACCACCGGTTGAGCCTGTTATTAAGGACGAAAAAATTTATGCCCGTGGCGCCTGCGATGATAAAGGACAGATGTACATGCATGTGAAAGCCTTTGAGCTGATGATGAAAACCAACAGCCTGCCTTGTAACATTAAGTTCATGATTGAGGGCGAGGAAGAAGTGGGAAGCGATAACCTGGGCACATTTGTAAAAGCCAACAAAGAGCGCCTGAAAGCCGATGTGGTATTGATTTCCGACACGGGAATGATTGCCAATGATATTCCTTCCATCACCGTTGGCCTGCGCGGATTAAGCTATATGGAAGTGGAAGTTACCGGCCCCAACCGTGATTTGCACTCAGGAATTTATGGCGGTGCGGTGGCGAACCCAATAAATATCCTCTGCGAAATGATTGCCTCCTTGCACGATAAAGACAATAAAATAACCATCTCCGGATTTTACGACAATGTAGAAATATTAAGCACAGAAGAGCGTGCCGAAATGGCGAAAGCGCCCTTCAACCTGGATGAATACAAAAAACACCTTGACCTTTCTGACATCCATGGCGAGACCGGTTACAGCACCAACGAGCGCGTTTCTATCCGTCCAACTTTAGATGTAAACGGCATCTGGGGCGGCTATCAGGGCGAAGGAGCGAAGACGGTTATTGCCTCTAAAGCATCAGCAAAAATCTCTATGCGTTTGGTGCCCAACCAAACCCCTGCTGAAATAACAGAGAAGTTTACCAAGCATTTTATTGCCATTGCACCTAAATCGGTGAAGGTAAAAGTTACCGCACATCATGGCGGTGATGCAGCCGTTACACCAACAGATTCTATTGCGTATCAGGCCGCAGACAAAGCCATGCACACTACCTTCGGCAAGAAACCAATTCCGCAGCGCTCGGGCGGCAGCATTCCAATTGTTGCCCTGTTTGAAAAAGAACTCGGATTGAAAACCGTGTTGTTTGGTTTTGGTTTAGACTCAGATGCCATCCACTCGCCTAACGAGCATTACGGTGTTTTCAACTACCTCAAAGGCATTGAAACTATTCCGCATTTTTTCAAAAACTTTGCGGAGATGAGCAAGTAAGGTTGTCGCCCTGAGCTTAGTCGAGGTGTTGCATCTGCATTAGATTTATTTTATTTTTACGCAATAAAACAATTGAACATGCTCAATAAACCACTTTGGTTGCCGCTTGTTTTAATGCTGGCAATACTTTCTTCGTGTACCAAATATGAAGAGGTTTTAATTCCCAATAACGTTCCGCCACCCGACAGCACCCTATCAAGCATAGTTATTGACACCTATGTAAACAAAGCTTACATCAGCGTGTTGGGCCGCAAACCAAGCGACATCGAAAAAGCAGAAGGGGTTACCTTGCTTGAAAGCGCACAACTATCTCAAACCAGCCGCGAATCATTTATTCAGTCCGTTTTAGACAAGCCCGAGTATTACGAAAACCTTTACAAAAACTACTACACCTATTTGCTTGTAAACTTCGACACAGCAACCATAACACAGAACATACTTATTTTCCAGCTTCTGCTCACCCAGCCAGAATATGCACCGTTTTATGATGCCCTGAGCGCAGAAATTGTCAGACTTGATGCGTTACGCGATGTTTACTACGAACTTGCTGCAGGCAATATTACAGTAGCGCAAATGCGCCGCACCATGGTCAACAACTCATTTTATGATGAGCTGAATATGGGCACCGAAAATTTCATCACCGCCACATTTGAACATTTCCTTTCGCGCTATCCAAGCGATGCAGAATTGGCAGAAGCCACCAAAATTGTGGACGGTCTCAGTGGCGTTTTATTCTTTGAAATAGGCACCAGCAAACAGGATTTTATGGACATCTTTTTTGCCTCTGAAGATTACTATGGTGGTCAGGTAAAAATAGTTGTTGAGGGCTATCTGTTCCGCTCGCCAACCACTGAAGAATCGGCATACTACACCACCTATTACAAAAACACAGGCGACTACAAAGGCCTGCTGAAAAAAGTATTAACCACCGATGAATACGTAGGTATCAATTAATAATTGACAATGAAATTAAATACTAAGTACTATTGGATACTGCCGCTACTGCTGCTTTCGGTAGTGTCGTCCTGTAAAAAAGAAACCGATTTTATTTACGGTGTTACAGATGTTGACATCCAGAAACCCGATGCCAATAAACCCAATGTAAAATCTACATTCACTTTTATTTCCATTGCCTACAGCGATTTATTCGGAGCCAATATTTCGCAAAACCAGTTAGTGGAATTGCAAACCGCTTATGCCGGTTTTGGCGACCAGCGATTGATTGAGCAGCTCATTATTAAAAACTTCCTGAACGATAGTGGAATTGATATTCCAACACAAACACAAATGAACGCGAATGTGGAGCAGTTTATTAAAGACAGCTATGTGAAATTTTTCAATCGCCTGCCCAATGAGTTTGAGCTCTGGCACATTGAAAACGAAATTGCAGGCGACAACACCATTACGCCCGAGCACATTTACTTCGCCATGATGACCTCCAACGAATACAGATATTACTAACATTATGCAACGCAGAGGATTTATTAAAAAAGCAGCATTAGCAACAGCGGGAGCTTTTGCTGCACCCTATATTCTTCCTTCAGGCAGATTGTTTGCCGCATCAGGAAACCGGATTGCCAATCACGTTGTGCTTTGCCTGTTTGCAGGCGGTGTGCGCAACTTTGAATCCATGCAAAAAGCCGAAGGAAATCTGATGCCCTTTACGCTTACCGGAAACGAAAGCATCAATCCTCAGATTGTGGCAGGTATGGATCCGCTGCCCACACCAACGGGACAACGCCTGCAGCAACAGGGTACATTATTCAAAGAATTTCGTTTTGGTCAAGGGCCAACGGGGCATTTCAGTGGTCACTCCACAGCACTTACGGGTCAATACAATCTGGCGGATATTAATTTAAAACAACGCCCTTTTACGCCTACACTTTTTGAGTATTACCGTAAACACAATTCACCCTCTGTAACTGCGCTTAATGCCTGGTGGGTGGCAAATGCACTGGGCCCCTACCCTGCTTTAAATTTCAGTCAGTATCCCGGTTATGGTGCTGAATATGGAGCAAATTTTATTCAGCCGGCTTCTATTATTTCAATACCAGGTTATAACTCATTAGGCGCACCCAAAGATTTTAACACAACTGAATTAGACAAAGTAAAAAGTCTGCGCAGTTTTATGGATGATAATTTTTCGCGCAACTTTACTTCGGGTGATGCGGGAGTTGCCAACACCGAAGAAGAATCCGCGCTATTAGAAGCATTCATCAAACAATCGTTTGACGAAGCAGTTGCCGGACAGTACGATAATCCATGGGGCGCAGGATTTATGAGCGGTGATATGTTCAACGTGTTTTTTGCTGAACAGATTATTAAACAATTTAAACCGGAGCTAACCGTAGTAAACATGCAGGATATAGATGTTTGCCACGCTAATTTCACAGAATACTGCAACAATATACGTAAGGCAGATTATTCGCTTGCCCACTTGTGGCAAACCATACAGTCAACCCCCGGAATGGCAAACGACACCATTCTTATTGCTGTTCCCGAACACGGAAGAAACGAAACCCCCAACACCATTATTGATAATTACGGAAAATATGCACTTGACCACACGGGCGATGAAGTTTCACGCCAGATATTCTGCCTCGTTGTTGGTCCGCCAGACAAGGTGGTGCAAAACCAGGTTGTTTCAACTGTTACAGGCGAAAGTATTGATACCGTCCCAACCATTGCAAAAATACTTGGCTTTTATAATGATATTCCTGGAGGCATGTTGTATGGAACACCGCTTGATCAGGCATTTGTATAATCAATGAACAATTCAGTCAATATGAAATTGATAAAAAACTTATTACCGGCAATCTTCCCTTTGTTTATGATTGTCATTGCTGTAACGGGTTGTTACAAAGACACACCGGAGCCACCAAACCCGTATGACAATATTGATTATCCAACCACACCGGCACCAGTTGATACCGTTGATCCAACCTCATTTGTAGCCCTGCATCGCAATGTTTTTTCACCACGCTGCGCTGTTCCCGGTTGCCATGACGGTCATTTTGAACCTGATTTCCGAACGTTGCAGAGTTCATACTCAACACTGGTTTATCATCCGATTATTAAGAATAATGCAGACAGCACGTTTCAGTTTCGTGTGATTCCGTTTAACAAAGACGAATCGGTTTTGTACGAACGTTTAACAAACTGTTGTTTTGTTAATCAGGATGACCGTATGCCACAGGACAACATCGGTGTGCCGCTTGAAAGCAATCACATCAGCAACATTGCTGCTTGGATTGACAATGGAGTGCGGGATATTTTCGGAGAACTTCCCTCCTATCCTAACCAAGAGCCGCTTATAGGTTTTTATATTGCCATAAGCACCACTTACGACTCTGTTTACTCAAGTAACAGAATTGATGGCGTTTACTATAATCCGTTTATTATTGGAA
>SXGS01008395.1_pt1 | contig 11879 bp, 10 predicted proteins | sample 3174681 | NCBI WGS metagenome assembly SXGS01 (sample SAMN11356861, study PRJNA531348) | freshwater metagenome | isolation source: freshwater sample F1-80 | place: China: Fuxian Lake, Yuxi | collected 2017-12-25 | reverse complement strand
CACGATCGCGATACGAAGTTCACCAAGGAATTCACGGCAACGTTGAAAGCCAAAGACGTGAGAACGAACGTTTTGCCGATCGCTTCGCCGAATTTGAACGGCCGCTGCGAGCGATTCGTGCAGACAATAAAGTACGAGTGTTTGTTCAAGTTCATCTTGTTTGGCCAACGGCATCTGGACCACGTCGTCTCGGAATTCGTGGAATACTACAACAAGAAAAGGGCCCACATGGAGCGTGATCACCTTCCTCCTGTCCGCAAGAGGGCACCGAAGGCGGTTCGCAAATTGTCGAGAGACAAGATTGAAGTTCGGTCGTATGTGGGTGGTTTGGTGCAGTCGTTTGAACGTCGGGCCGCTTAGTTAGCCAAGCAACGAGGTTGGGAGGACATGGATTGACTCCTGGTGCCGTCGCATCCGGTATCCGGGCAAAGAACTGGTTGCCTTAACCCGACCATCTGCCATTCGCCAGGCACCATGCAGGAAGCGTCGTCGAAATACAGGCCATAGTTGCCTTCCAACCGATCGGAGTTGGCTTTTCGTTGCTCGAAGTGACGATGCCGATCACTTCTCCGGATGCACTAAAAACGGGTGACCCAGATGTTCCAGATTTGACTTTCTCAGGCGTTTCCATGTCGTGGTATGGAAACAATCCGAGAGTATTGAGTTTGGCTTGCATCCATCGCCTATCGACGGTGTGTAGCCAAACGCTCTCCTGAGTATTGAAACCGGGAATGCGACGTCGGATTGGTAAGCCATAGCCGGACTCGATCAGCCGCTCGGCTTCGTCACGAGTTCGGTCAGATAGACGTCTGTTGAACACCGTTTCTTGGGTCAGCAAAGCCACGTCACCAACTACGTCGGCATATTGAACCAACCAAGTTGTCTCGAATTTACCATCAAGCGTCCGAACCGTCACAGCAATCGGATCATCTCCAAGATCAGCGGGGTCTGGGAGTCCCGGCAAGCAATGTGCCGCCGTGATGATCTCTCCAAAATCGGTGATGAATCCCATCCCGCAGTTGTTTGGCTCCTTTTCCACAATGACAAGACCTTGTTCCCATTGCTGGAGCTGGCTCATTTCCACCTTCAGATTGCCTGCCATCTCTGCTGTGGTTTTCGGAGATTTCGCAGCCACCCCCATCAGGCAGGCCGAAAGCCACACGGCTTCGTCAGGAGCGAGGATCAAGTCCGGCACTTGTCCATCGACGACAGGAAACGCTGCCCATCCAGCGTCCCCGGAATAGACCTTGGCTTCATTGGTGTCGTGACGGCAAACAAACAGCGACTGCTCTCCGTACCGGTTCTCGAAATAGCTGTGGTAGGTATTCGGATCGTCTCCGTCGATCTGCGGCGGCTCTTCACCGCTGACGTGATGATTCGAGACCGTAAACAATGGCGTCCTGCTTGGCTGGTTCATGAGGCGTTACTCCGGTGTGACATGATTGACGGTGTTGCACACAGGACAACGAAAGGTGTCCGAATCGAGTTCCTCAAATCGAAGTCCCGTGTCCTGGCCTTCACGACCTGACCGACAGGTGATGAGTTGACCGGTGCAGAGCACATCCTCCATCAAGCCGCAATGCGAGCATTCCAGCAGTTCACGATCTCCAGGGAACACGCCGAGTGAGCGAGCACGGTCCTGGAGCTCCACCAAGCGTGCCGCCAGTTTTTGCATCGACTGTTTGAATCGTTTCTCGTCGGACATTTCAACTCACGGCGATGCAGAGGGATTTAGCGGTTCGTGTCGCTCACGGCTTTGGCATCGGTCGCGCCAACGCTTTTTCGATCTCTGCTGCGACCTTCTTGGCGAGGAACTCCGAACCCTCGCGGCTGTAGTGCAGGTCTTTCGGAGTGTGCAGTCGGTCGAACTCGGGCGCGATGTGAGCGTTGAGGTCGTTCACCAGTACGCCGTTGTCGGACATCACGCGAGCGGCGATGTCGTTGTACTCCTTGACGATGCCGAAACGCCGCGGTGGATTCAGCTCGCCGTCGGGGATCGGAGTCGTCGAGCACCAAATCAACTTCGCCCCGGTTCCCTTCATCTTCGCGACCAGCGACCGCAGGTTCTTTTCGTAGTCGGCCGGTTCGACTTGCCGCTTTTCATCGGGCATGTACTTCAAATCGTGAATGCCCCAGTTGAAGTGGATCACGTCCCACTTGCCGTCACCCAGCCACTTGTCGATGTTGGTGATGCCATTCTTGGACGGCCCGCCGTTCGTCGGAATGCGATGCACGTTTGCCTTGCCCTCCAGCAGCTTTCGCACGGGGAACGTGTAGCCCATCGAGATCGAATCACCGATCAACAGCACTCGCGGTAGTCCCGGCACGTCTTGAATGGGCGCGAGCACGTCGTTCGGTGCGCTCTTCTTCTCGTCGGCTTTCGGCTTGTCGGCCTCCTTCGTTGCCGAGCTCTTCGGGCGCTGTCCGGTCGCCTGGTTCACGAGCACTCGCTGGCGAGCTTTCGGCGACAACCATTGGCTGGCGGCCACGTCTTCTTCCACGAACGTCGCCATGAGAATCTGCTTCTCACCGGTTCGCGAGAAGTCATAGATCAGATAGATCGTGCCATCGGGAGCTTGCACGCCGTCCGGGTACGAGATGCTTTTTCGGTCATCAAGCATCAGCCCGCCGCTCCATGTCCGGCCGTCGTCATCGGACAAATGCGCGACCAGATGCGAACGAGTCTTCTTGTCGGGAGGTTCGTGAGTCACCAGCAGCAGCTTGCCGGAGTTCAATCGCCGGATGAAGAACCGCGAGTTGACGTGCGGAATCGACGACTCGCGTCCTGCACTCCACGTCTTGCCACGATCCGAGGACGTGCTTTCGCCGATCCCATAAGCCGCTCGCACGAGCATCCACAAGCTGCCGTCCCGCCGCTCGACCAGCATGTGCTCGTCGAACACGCGACCGGGAACCTTCGCCTGACCAAGGATTGACCAAGTCGCCCCCTTGTCGCGCGAGACATGCACGTTCGCGCCGTTCTCAGTGCCGAGATCATGGCGGTGGCCTTCAGCCGTTCGCTTGTCGGCGGGACGCTCCCAAACGGAGGCGGGCAGCAGCCACTCGCCGGTGCTCAAAACCGTCGGCTTATTCATCATGATGCCATTGCACAGACGGCGCGGAGCCGACCACTTCGGCGTTTCTTCGCCGGAGTTGTCCGTGACGATCGCCCACACGCCAGAGCGGCCGTCCCACCACTGATACGACTGCGCCCAGAACAACCACAGCCGCCCATCGGGTGAATGCCACAAGCACGGATCGTAGGCTCGAACCGGGCCGGGCGGATCAATAACCAGCTTCGGCCCGGACCAAGTCTTGCCATCATCACCGCTCGTGACGAGCACCACATAATTCCCCGGCCCTTCCCCCGGTTCATCCGGTCCACCCGCATACCACAGCGCCCACAGCCGTCCATTCGCCGCTCGCTCGATACCGGGAATGCCTTGGAAGAGTCTCGTCCCGTCGCCGTATTTGGAATCCGGCACCGTATCGACCACCGGCCGCGCGAGCGCGGCATCTTCCGCCGCGTCGAGGACACACGCAGTGGTGAAGAGGACGACAGCAGCAAACCAGCATGATCTCATTTCGTGAATCCTGTTGACGGGATTGGGGCGTGTGGCGTTAGTTTCCTGCCGGCTTCTCGGTCGCACCGCTTATCGGGCTGGCGGGGATGTCCACTTTGTCCGGCTGGTCGGGATTGGATGGATCGAACGAGCCGGCATCCTTGGCCAAATGCGCCGCGAGCGTGGGGACGTTTGCCTTGATGCCTTCGACGACGCAGCGTGCGAGTTCATAGCCGCCGTAGTTGCTGTGATGCGTGTCGTCTTTCAGCGGCTTGTCTTGACCGGGGAAAGTGTTCGCTGGGTAATGAACGAACGCCTTGGTGGACTTCTCAGGTCCGAGCGCAGCGTAGAACTTCAAGCTCATCGCGTGGAGGTCGATCACCGGCGAGTTCTCCTCGGTGCCAACCAGTCGCACGGCCTCGGCGTAGTCGGCCAGCGTCGTGGTCGGCTTGCCATCCTTGTCGAAGCGCCGCCGCTCCATCGGCGTCACCAACACCGGAATGCCGCTCTTGCTGCGAGCAGCCGCAACGAACCGCTTGAGGTTTGACTTGTAGGTCGTGAAGGGGCCGGAGTCGGCGCGTTTGTCTTTCTGATCGTTGTGCCCGAACTGAATGAAGAGGTAATCCCCCTTCTTCATCATGCTGAGGATTTTGTCGAGCCGCTTCTGGCGCTCGTACGAGAACAGCGCCAGGCCCGACTCCGCCTGGTTCGACACGGCCACGCCCGGCCCGAAGAAGCGCGGCAGCATCTGTCCCCAGCCGGCATACGGTTCGTGCCGCTGGTCAGTCACGGTCGAATCACCAGCGAGGAAGACCGTGATTGAATCGCGTGCCGGCCTGATCTCGATTGAGGCGAATCCGGGGCGCTTGCCGTTGAACTCGAAGGTCAGGTGATCGTCCCAATCGGGCGTCGCAGGCGGTCCCAGCTCGCGACTATTCAGCGAAGTCGTGCCGCCGGTACTGATGGGCGGCTTTCTCACATTCACGGCGAAAGTCCGCGTCTCGAATTGGCCCGGTGACGTCTCGACTCGCTCGATCATCAGCCGGCGCGACTCGGCCTTGATAGTGGTGGATGTGGCAACGTCCGCGTCGCCGAAACGGATCGTCACGGCGTAGTTCCCTTCCTCAACGGCCAGGGCAAATACCGATGGCTGGCTCGGCATCTCGGCTATGCGTAGAAACCCAAAACCGCTCATCGCATCGTACTTTGTCTGCGACGCGACATGCTTGAAGCCCGGTTGCACTTCGCCTGCGCCAAACGCGAACTTCATGCCAGCCGTGAGTGCGGGCGTCTTTGCCGATCCGGCCGCCGCCTGCTTCGCGTCTTCCTGGGCCGCAGCGAATCTCGCCACGAGTCCACAAACGCAGAATGCCAAGATGATGAAGCGAGAGACCCCAGCGACTGATCGGTGTGTTCTTGCAAGCATGATATTGTCACGCCAATGAGGCTTTGCGATGTCGTTGCGGCGGCTCAGCCGGACGGCCACAGCGGTCAGGCTACAGATCCATCGTTGGAATTCGTAGCCGCAGTCGCATCAACGCCGACTTCCAGCGTTCCCCAATCGCAAATCGTCGCGAAGCGTGGCAAATCGTCGCAACAGTCAGCACGATGTTGCTCGATTCTCGCGAATCGCTCCGCACACACCTTGAGCCGCACACAAAGGCAGCAAAGGCATCGCTTGGCCATGACGACACGCAAACGGATTCGGCAAGTCCCGGAAGTCGAATTGAAGCGGCTCTCGGCAACTCTGCGGAAGAATTTCAGCATGGGCCAGGAAGCAATCAAGGTGCCGTTTCGTGCCAAGGGAGCACTGCGGATGCTGGCTAAGAAATACAAAGTCACGAGCGATCATCTGCTCAAGGCCCGCCGATTCGTGGAACTCCTTTCGGACAAGAAAAGCCTTGAGTTGCTGGCTCAAGAACGTAAGAAGCAAGCCACTCCGCTGAACCGTGGGAAACAAACCGCTCGCCCGAAGCGCAAGAAGAAGGACACTCGACTGAGTTGGGGGCATGTCAGGCATCTCGTTTCCGTGGCGGATCGTGCTCGCCGTCACCAACTGTTGAAAGACGCTGTCCGGCTCAATTGGAGCACAACTCAATTGATCGACGCCATTCAAGTGCGCGAAGGTCGCACTGTTCGTCCCGTTGCTGGGGGCCGCCCACCAAACAAACCACAAACGATCGAGGATGGCATGTTGCGGTTGCAGCGGCTTTCGGAGAAATGGTCGGCGCTGTATCAATCACGCCTCATCGAGAAGCCCTCGCAGGAGCCAAATGCTCCGCTAACCTTGAAGGGCCGAATCATGGATTTCCTTCAAGGAGATGGCCATTCGGCATCGGTGTCACGAGATCTGAAGTCGCAGATCGACGGTCTCCAGCACGCTCTCACACGTCAGGCCGACGAAATCGGCGAGATTGCCACTGCCATCAGAGCTTGGCAGGCACCGCCACTCAAGCAGCCTCGCTCAAAGCGAAAGTGACCTCGATTCTGCCAGAGCTTTGTCCACGCCGCAGGCATCAGCCTTTGACATTGGACAGATCGGGCACCATCCAAGACAGTGACCAGGTAACTCAGGAGCATTGAGCGAAATGAAAACAACCTTACTATGTCTCTGCGTGATGTTGGCCCTGGCCAGTGCTGCCATTGCCGCTGAGCCGATCACATTGAAGCTCTGGTCCGATGGTCCGCTGACCGCGATGGTGCCAAAGTCCGATGCCACGGTGAAGCTCATTCAGTCATACGGCGGAGCCGGTCCCAATCGCGTCACCGATGTCAGCGACCCAACGATCACGGTCTTCCGGCCGGAGAAGCCCAACGGGACGTCGGTCATTGTGGCCCCAGGCGGCGGCTTCATGTTTCTGTCGTACGCTCACGAAGGGACGCAGGTCTGTGAGTGGCTCAACTCGTTAGGCGTCACGACCGTGTTGCTCAAGTACCGCACTCCAACACGCGACGAGAAGGAGATGTTTGAACTACCCGTACAAGACGCCGAACGGGCACTGGGTCTCGTGAGGCATCACGCTGCTGAATGGAATCTCGATCCGAAACGAGTTGGTTTGCTGGGTTTCTCTGCCGGAGCGAACCTCGCTGGACACGTCTCTTGGGATCGCGGTCCTCGGACCTATCCCCAGAAGCCCAAACTTGACGATCCACATGGGCCGGACTTCCTCGTGTTCATCTACGGTGGCGGCTTCCTCGACAAGGACGACAAATCGAAGTTTCGCGCCGGCTTCAGCATCCCGGCTGATGCACCGCCGGTATTCATGCTGGTCGCTCACGATGACAAATCGAATCCGATTGAGGCGGCCATGCTGTACCTCGAATACAAGAAACGAGATCTCTCCGCCGAACTCCACATATGCGCCAAAGGCGGACACGGATTCGGCATGCGCAAAGACGGCAAACCAATCAACGACTGGCCGCAACGCTGCGCCGAATGGATGAAAAGCCTCGGCTACTTGGAACCGAAGTAACTCGCGATTGCGGCCAAGCGCTCTCAAAGGCTCAATCGGAAAGGATGCTGTGGTCAGAAGTGGATTGGCGACGATCACTGGAACGCATCAGCCTGAATTGGTGACGGTGATCGATTCGCAATGTCTGTTGTACTGTCAAATGGGAGGTTGCGATGGCTGGAGTTGGAACACAAAAGGTTTTCGAGAACGATCGAGTTGTTGTTTGGCATCTTGATCTGGAACCGGGTGAGCAGGGTGAAAGGCATACACACGAGTTGGACTACGTCGTGCGTGTCCTCGCGGGATCGACCCTCGAAGTCTCTGGCCCGGACGGAGAATTGCTGGACACCGTGAAACTTGAATCGGGTGGAGCCGATGCGTTTCGTGTGGATGGCGATCAGATCCTGTCAGATCGGCCGGGATATCCAGTCGTGCCGGCAACTCACAGCGCCAGAAATGTTGGAACAAACCCCTTCCGGGAAGTTCTCATCGAATTCAAGAAAACACCGGTCGGTTGAACGAAGCCCCAACCGCTGAGTCATCGAAGTGAAAAATGCAACTTAACCACCACTGGCCAGGCAGCCCATCAACGCGGAAGCAGTGCCATCTTGGACCGAACTCATTTGCAGCCCGATTTGATTTACTCGGTCGGCACGCAGGTTGTCAGCAAAGTGCCGATTGTTGGGGCCTCTGGTCGCATGGCTCATCCGAGCGGTGCGGTTGGCGTGGTCGTGCAGTCGCCAGTCGATTTGGAGCATTCGTATCGAGTTCGCTTTCCCGACGGCTTTGAGACGGCACTGCGGCGGGATGAGGTGGTGATGCTGGCTCACTTTCGGCGCGGGCAATTGGATGACGCGGCCGAGATGTTGAAGTCGCACCGATTGTTCGATCGGGTGATTCTGAAAGTCGTCATCGGATCGCGAGCCTACGGGTTGGAGACGGAGGCATCGGACACCGACTTGCGCGGCGTGTACCTGCCACCGGCCGAACTGCATTGGTCGCTGTTCGGCGTGCCAGAGGCTCTGGAAAACGAGGCGACTCAAGAGTGTTACTGGGAGCTGCAAAAGTTCCTGACGCTGGCCTTGAAGGCGAACCCGAATGTCTTTGAGTGCCTGTACTCGCCGCTGATCGAGCACGCGACGCCGCTGGGCCGTGAATTGCTGGCCATGCGCGACTGCTTCCTGTCGCGAGTCGCCTATCAGACATTCAACGGCTATGTCCTCTCGCAGTTCAAGAAGATGCAGGCCGACATCCGCAATCATGGCGACGTGAAATGGAAGCACGTCATGCACTTGATCCGGCTGCTTCGATCGGGCATTCATCTGCTGCGGCACGGCGAAGTGCTCGTCCACGTCGCCGAACAACGGGACCAACTGCTGGCGATCAAACGCGGCGAGGTTTCGTGGTCGGAGGTCGAATCGCTCCGGCTGAGTCTGCATCGCGAGTTCGATCAAGCCCTCACCGAGACAAAACTTCCCGAACGTCCCGACTACGATCGCGCCAACGCATTCCTGATTCGAGCACGCCGGCTCGCGCTCGATGAGGACTTGCCCTGAGCACCGACCGACCGACCGAAAGCCGTGGGCGAAAGCCGATTTCATTTTCCGATCGCGTGTTTGATCACCGGGAAATGATCACCGCCATCGGCCAGAAGGAAACCGAACATGCCCGAATTCGTCATCGACCCGCGAGTCGCCGCTCAAGTCGCCGAGCACCGCTATCCGTTGCTCTTTGCCACGATCAGCGGAGCGCACTTGTACGGCTTCCCGTCCCCCGATTCGGACTTCGACATTCGGGGCGCTCACATCCTGCCGCTGCATGACGCGCTCGGCCTATGGCCGGACAAGCACGACACCGTGCAGGTCTCTGGCATCCGCGACGGCCTGGAGATCGACTTGGTGACGCACGACCTCCGCAAGTTCTTTGGCTTGATGCTCAAGCGGAACGGCTACGTCATGGAGCAGGTCTTCTCGCCACTGACGGTCCTCACAACACCGGAACATGCCGAGCTGAAGTCAATCGCGAGTCAGTGCCTCACGCGGCATCATGTGCATCACTACAAGGGTTTCTTTCACACTCAATGGAAGCTGTTCGAGAAAGAACGCCCGCGCCGAGTCAAACCGCTGCTCTACACCTATCGAGTCCTGCTGACCGGCATCCACCTGATGCGGACAGGAGAAATCGAAGCCAACCTCGTGACGCTCAACAACGAGTTCCGCTTGCCTCAGATCCCCGACCTCGTCGCCAGGAAACTCGCCGGCCCCGAACAATCGACGCTCCCGGAAGCCGACGTCACCTTTCACGAGTCCGAATGCCAACGCCTGCAGACTCAACTTGAAACCGCCAGCGACGCGAGCCATTTGCCTGATGTGCCGACCGGTTCCGGCGCACTGAATGACCTGTTGGTCCGAGTGCGAACCGGCCTGCGTTCTCAATGATGCCCGCACCTTCGCGACTTACTCCCTTCGCGTTTAACGCGGCTGCCGATACGCGTTCGGCGCGCCCGGAGACCTCAAGCCAATGAAAGTCATGGTCACGAGGAGACGCGACGCCGATCAGTTCTTCGCATTTTTCGGCGAATCGGGGATTCCCGCCCGCGCCAAGAGTTCCGTCTCCAGCTTCTCGAACTCATCGTGAGGGAAAAGAGAGTTCACGGGCGGCATGTAGTGCTGCGAACGGGCAAGCTGCTTGCCGGTCGCGTCCCAGAGTTCGATCGCACCGTTACCACCAAACCACCACCGATGAAGCTGCGCCCATTGAAGCATCATCTTGGCCGCGTCGGGCGTGCCGTCGTCATGGTATTGAACGTCGGTGAGAGGTTCCGACACAAGGCTTTCGCCTCCGAAGTAAAGGCCCACTAACACCTCCATCCGCCGACACGTCGATTCCAGACGAACGCACACACAGCCTTTACGCACCCAAACGACCGCGGCATTCATCGACTCGAACAGTTCGATACGGTCCCGATCACGCAGGCGGAGCGAGAGCACGTTTGGAATCGGCACGTCGCCTGGCGGAACCTCTTCCCCGGCCTTGATGCGCGCCACGAGCGCATCGCCGAACAGCGCGCGGAATCCTTCCAGTTCGTAAAGGTGTTCGCGGTGGAAGTCACGCTCGGACTTGATCTCGAACTCACGCTCGACTGCCACCCGTGCGAGTTCACGGATCACCGGCAAGTCTTCGGAAAGCCGAACAAGGTCGGCGGGGTCATCTGGGTTGACGACATTGGCCTGATCGAACGCATGGGCCACCGCGCATCGACCCGAGACGTAGAGGTAGTCCGCCACGTCGGGTTCTTTGGTTTGAATGGCCGCAATGCGTGCGAGAGCGCCCTTGTCAGTGACGTACTGAAGATTGTCCCTGATCCACTGTCTCTGATCCTTCCCTTTGTCGCGGATGATGTTGATGACCTTGAAGAACCCGAGAAACTGGTATGGGGTCAGGTTCACGGACAACCCCTCGCGGTAGAGCGCGAGCGCCAACTTCGCCTTCGGGTCGGGTGGATCGGGCAGATAGTCGAAGTGCCCAGCGCCGATCATCCCCATCGGCTCCTTACCGATGTTGAGCGGAGCACTACACCAGTTTCCAAAGGTTGTGACCGCTTCGGCTTGCTCGGCCCATGCGAGCGCGCTAAGGAGTTCGAGGATCAACTTATCGGCGTCAACTTCTGTGAACCCCATTTCCGTTTGCACGCGGATCATGCGTGAGAGATTGTCCGAGCCGGGGAGAAGTTGAAACTCGCGCCCCCGAAACGTGACCACATGCTCTTTGGCGGGCCACGGAATCTGTGTTTCGATCCCGATGGTTCGGTAACCTTTGGCAATATGGGGTTTGGCCCCTCCGGTCATGGTAGTTGCGCTTTCTTCAAGGTTATTGTCGCTCGCCGTTCACATTCGTTCCCCGGGCAATAGCCCAATGATCGCCGGCAGCTTTCACGCGGCGAGTGAGAGCGGCGTCTCCAGGTGGGAGCAGAATCCAACCCTTCGGTGCCGTCAGAACTTTGCCGTCGGCTGACCGAACGGTGTTGGTTGTGGGACCGGGGAGGAACGGTTGATTGTCGTTTTCAGGACTCATGCGATTTGCGGTTCCTTCCTGATCGCTTTGCTCCCACTCGTGGGCCACCGTCTGACAGTTTTTCTGCGATGTTGGGCTATCCTACGCTGCGCCATCTGGTGGCAAAAGTCGGCGTCGATCTCACCTTCCTGGGCCGAGTCGGACCCATGCAAATTCTCTTCCTTCACGGTTGGCAATCCATCCCTGGTGGCGTCAAACCGTCCTACTTGATCCAGCACGGCCACAAGGTCATCAATCCCAAGCTGCCCGATGACGACTTCGAGCAAGCCGTAGAAATCGCTCAACGCGCTTTCGATGAGCACCAGCCCGATGTCGTCGTGGGATCATCACGGGGCGGCGCAGTGGCCATGAATATCGACAGTGGCGATTCCAAGCTCGTCCTGTTGTGCCCGGCGTGGAAGAAATGGGGGACGGCCAAGACCGTGAGGCCCAGCACCGTGATCCTGCACAGCAAGTACGACGAAGTGATTCCGTTTGCCGACTCGATGGAGTTGGTCAAGAACAGCGGGCTGCCGGCATACACTCTGATCGAGGTTGGGAGCGATCACCGACTCGCCGATCCCGAATCTCTCGACATGATGCTCGCAGCGTGCCTCATCGGCGAAGACGAACCGGATGATGAGGAACTGGATATCTTGGAGATGGATTGGGAAGGGCTTTGTTACACGGGAGCGATTCGCTGGGCCTCGGAGGCAAAAGAACGTGATTGGGTTCTCGTCCACGGCACCGTCTTGAGCGCAAGGGTCGGCAAGCGAATCGAACACGCATGGTGCGAGAGTGGTGATGTAGT